>Ga0172379_10002664_pt1 | contig 30874 bp, 27 predicted proteins | sample GrowelOW334metaG_FD_119756 | JGI IMG/M metagenome (GOLD analysis project Ga0172379, IMG submission 119756) | Groundwater microbial communities from an aquifer near a municipal landfill in Southern Ontario, Canada - Groundwater well OW334 metaG | ecosystem: Environmental > Aquatic > Deep...
AAAAGGAGTGTTGATCATGAAACCGCGAAAGGAAGGCACGACCATTCTGGTGCTGAACTGTGGAAGCTCATCGCTCAAGTACGAAGTCTTCCGCATGCCGGAACGCGAAAGCCTCGGAAAAGGTCTTGTGGAGCGTATCGGGGAACAGGGAAGTTTTCTTGCTCAAAGTTCTCCCAAGGGGACCATCAGGATCGAGGAAACGATCCCCGACCACGGGCACGCCATGACGCGTGTGGCGAAAGCCCTCGTCGATCCCAAATATGGGATTCTGGAAAAGATTGATGAAATCGAGGCTATCGGACACAGGGTCGTGCATGGCGGCGAGCAGTTCGCCTCGTCGGTTATCATCGACGACGCGGTTTTGAAAGCCATCGAAGTGAATATCGAGCTGGCTCCCCTCCACAATCCGGCCAACCTGACCGGCGTCCGCGAAGCCATGAAAATGCTGCCGGGTAAGCCCAATGTCGCCGTCTTCGACACCGCCTTCCATCAGACGATGCCTCCCGCCGCGTATCTTTACGGTCTGCCCCGAGAACTTTACGACAAGTACAAGATCCGCCGCTATGGCTTCCACGGCACAAGCCACCGCTATGTAGCGGCTCGCGCCTGCGAACTCATGAAACGGCATCCTGACAACACAAACTTGATCACCTGTCATCTCGGCAACGGAGCATCCATCACGGCCGTAGAAAATGGCCGCTCGATCGAGACATCGATGGGATTCACGCCGCTAGAAGGCCTCGTCATGGGCACGAGATGCGGCGACATCGATCCAGCCATCCTTGGCTTCCTCGAAGAACGCGGCTATTCCTCCAAGGATCTGGCGACCTTGATCAACAAAAAAAGCGGGCTTCTCGGCCTTTCCGGAATTTCGAACGACTTGCGCGACCTGGAAGGAGCCGTCGATCTCGGCAACAAGAACGCCACCGAAGCCCTGGAGGTCTACGCGCATAGAGTAAGAAAATACATCGGCGCCTATTCAGCCGAGCTTTTCAAGGTCGACGGGCTCGTCTTTACGGGTGGGATAGGCCAGCATGGCGTGAGAATGCGCGAACGCATTTGCCACCGGCTCGAGAATATCGGCATCATCATGGATTACGCGAAAAACGTGGCCAACGGGAGCCGCGAAGGGATTGTGTCCACCCCGTATTCCCCGACCACCATCCTCGTCATCCCGACGAATGAGGAGTTGCAGATCGCCATCGATGTCCTGTCGATCGTTTTTCCAAGCCTCGCGGCCTGATTGGAGTACCAAATGGAAGATATAATGAAAAACCTGCTTGAACAGGAACAAGCCTTGCAGTTCATCGCTTTCGACGAAAACACGGCCTGGGAGCTGGGTTCGGTCATTGTCGCCGAAGCCAGGGCGCGCGCCCTGCCGATAGCTGTCGACATCAGGCGAGGAGAGCGTCAGCTTTTCCATGCCAGCCTTAAGGGCGCTTCGCTGAACAACGATAGATGGATGGAGCGTAAGATCCGCACCGTCAACCTCGTTGGTCACAGTTCCTACTATGTTAATAGGCTCCTGGAAAGCCTGGGCAAGACGATTTCCGAAAAATATTTCGTCTCTCCCCAGGAATTCGCCGCGGCGGGAGGCTGCTTCCCCATCATCGTGAAGGGAACGGGCATGGTTGGAACCGCCGCCGTGTCGGGGCTTACCCAGGAGGAAGACCACCAACTCGTGATGGAATGCATCGCGGCTCTGATAAAAAAGCAAGCAATCGAAGCATGAGAGCTGCTCGGCGCATGCCTTGCCCACCGTGGCGCTCAAAAAGGCAGGGCGGCCTGTCATGACCATATCGGATTTTCTCGGCCTGCGCTGGGGCGACATTGAAGGCCCCCTCATCGAGCCGCCGCGATTCTCGCCCATCATCGCCGACCCCAGCTTTTTGTTTCCCGAGGAAAGCCCTGATGGGACCTGGGAGCTTTTCGTCCATTCGGCCTGGGGCATCCACCGCTACAGCTCGACGGATGGCCTCGCGTGGAGCGATCGCGGCATTGTCATCAGGAACGCGATGCGACCTTTCATCCGGGCGATCCCTGAGACGCCAAACGCTGGCGCCTCGTCGAGGGACGGGCGCGGCTCCAGCGGCCAGAATTTCCATCTCTACTTCGAATCCTATCCCCCGCTCGCCCTTCCCCTCACCGCCTTGCCAGGAAGACGGAAGTGGCGGTCTCGGATCGAACTGTCCACGAGCGCCGATCTCAGGACCTGGTCGCGCCCTGAGACCATGATTGAACCGGATTTTTCCTGGGCGCGGGATTCCGCCTTGGGCGACTCCGTGTCCAACCCATGCCTGGTTCAGGATGCTGGTCCCACGGGTGAATGGCGCCTCTACTATTCCGCCGGTCTTGCCTGGATCGAGGATTGCGGATTTTGCGAACCGCGATACATCGGGCGCGCGATCGGCAGTTCGCCCGCGGGACCGTTCGCCGCCTCGCCGGCGCCCCTTATCGATCCATCGACCGATTCGATGCCGGGGGTCCTGGGCGCCGGCTCGCTGAAAGCCATCAGACTGGCCGACGGCTGGATCGGACTCCAGAACAAGATTTACCGCGACGCGGAGGGCCATTCCCGATCCGCGATTTTCGTTCTACGCTCCGCCGATGGCCTGGCGTGGAGCCAAGCTCGCGACGAACCGCTCATCGCCCCTTCAGCCGGCTGGGCGAGCTCCCATGTCTATGCCTGTGATTGCCGCTTCAGCGAAGCGCGCGGGCTCTGGTATCTCTATTTCAACGCCCGCGATGGCTGGAACATGAGAAGCGGAGTGGAGCGGATCGGACGAATCACCGGCGGGCGCTGAAAAGCAGGTAGTCCCGATGCTTCCAGCACCAAAAGGCCATCGCCCCGTAGGCAAGAGCGAGACCCACCCCGAATTCGCCCGTGAAATAGGCGGTCGCTCCTTTATCCGTCGTGAGCGCGTCGAAGACGTTTTGTATGATCAAGTTATGCGAAGCGTGAAGGATTACGCCCGTCCAGAGACTGCCCGATTTGAGGCGCAGCCACGCGAATAGAAAGGAGATTTCCAGGACGGTGATGGTAAACATCAACGTAGCGTACCAGAGCGGAGCGTTGGACCTATATCCCGAAAACAGGATGATGGGATAATGGTACAGCGCCCAGATTACACCGCTCCAGAGCGCCGTCTTCCCGAACCCCATGATCTTCGACATTTCGGGAACCAGGAAGCCCCGCCAGCCCAGTTCCTCGCCGAAAGCCGACATCACCGACATAGCGAAGCCGAATGTCATCTGCCTCGCGATGGTCGCGACGAGCGCCTGAGCGCTCCCCGATGTGCCATTGGGCATGCCCGAAAGCGCCTCGCTCGAAAAGCCGCCTAATCCGGACAGCCAGACGAGCCCGTAGACGATGAGCCCCGCCGCTATCGGCGCCAAGTAAGCCGCCAGCAGGAATTTGGGCTTCCCTGGGAAGAAGCCCATTTCCCTTAGGGGCCGCTTGAACAACAGTGACGCGATAATCGCCCCGAAGGCGGGGCACCACATGAGACCAAGCACAAGGATTCCATTGTAGGCGCCCATGCCTTTCGCCACGATGAGGGCGTAGAATATCGAACTGAGCCCGAAGGTCAGCGCCAAATAGACGATGACTCTCCCTTTCGTCGTGTCGCGCATCGTCATTTTCTCCTATGCTACCGTCAATGCATGAAGAGCGAAGGCAGAAAGGTGCTCAAGCCCGGTACGAAGGTGATAAGCAGAAGCACCACGAGGGAAATCGCGAAAGGTCCCCAAATCGCCTTGGAAAGCTTTTCCAGCGGCATTCCCGTGATGCCGCAGACCGAGAAGAGCACGCCGCCGACGGGAGGCGTTATCAAGCCCAGCACGAGGTTGAAGCAAATGATGATGCCCAGATGGATGGGATTGATGCCGAGCTGAACCGCCATCGGCGCGAGCACGGGCACGACGATGGTGAGTGCGGGCGCCGTCTCGAGGGGAATGCCGATGAGGAGCAGCGCGACGTTCATGAGAAGGAGGGTTATCATCGGCGAAACATGTGCCTGGCTGATAAGCTGGACCATCTGCTGGGGAAGCTGCTCCACGGCGACGACCCAGGCAAAAGGCTCGGACAATCCAAGAAGAAGCATTATCATGCCTGTCTCGAGTCCTGATTTGAGGAGAATATCGGCCAACTTCTTCATCGTAATCTTTCTGTAGAGTAGTTTGTCGATGATGAAGGCATAGACGACGGCCACGCCCGCGGCTTCGGTGGGCGTGAATATGCCGCCCAAGATACCGCCAAGGATGATGACAGGCATGAAAATCGCCGGAAGCGCCTTCCATGTGCCGATGGCAACTTCCTTGAAAGTCGCTCTGGGCTGGATGGGATATTTTCGCTTTTTAGCGACGAAGTACATGTAGATCATGAGCGAGATCGCGAGAAGGGCTCCCGGCACGATGCCGGCGAGGAATAGCCCCGCGATGGACACGTTCGCGATGACCCCATAGATGATGAAGGGGATGCTGGGCGGAATGATGGGGCCAAGACAAGCCGATGTCGCGGTGAGCGCCGCCGCGACATCTTCGTCGTAGCCGGCTTTTACCATCGTGGGGATGAGAACCCCGCCGATGGCGACCGCGGTCGCGACGGCGGAACCCGTTATGGCCGCGAAGATAGCGCTCGCGAAGATCGTCGCGAGCCCCAGGCCGCCGCGGATGTGGCCGAGGAGAAGCCGCGCGAAATTGGCCAATTCTTCCGTTATGCCCGACTCGCTCATCAAATTGCCCGCGAGCATGAAAAGCGGTATGGCGAGGAGGGAAAAAGAAGCCATGCCGGCGAAGGTGGTCTGCACCATCTGGGTGAAAAAGCCTTCCGGTATGAAGTAGAGAAGCGCCGCGCCGCCCAGGCCGATCGCCACGGGAAGCCCCAGGATCAAAAGCACGACGAAACCGACGAGGAATACGATGAACATCTTATTCCCCCTTCCGTTTCGCGATACGCGCGATGAAATTTCCCGCTTCCTCTATGGTGAAGATGAACATTATGAGGAATCCTGTGGGGAGTGCCAGATAGGGCAGTGCCATGGGGATTTGCATGGCGGCCGAAAGCTGATGCACGTTCGTCAGTGTCTGCTTGATGCCAAACAAGACCATGATCCCGAAAAATGCGAACATGAAAATAAAGCCGACGATTTCCATGGCAGCGCCCACAAGCTTGGGCGCCTTCTCCACGACGCTGCGTATTCCCACCTGGTAGCCCTTGCGCAGGCCGACCGCGGCGCCAAGCATCGAAGCCCAGACAAGGGAAAAGAGCGCTGTCTCATCCGTCCATATTGGTGTATTCTGGAGCACGTATCGCGAAAACACCGTTATTGGAATGGTGATGGCGATCACCGCCATGAAGAATATCAGGCCGTATCCGGCCCATTTCGAGAGAGTATCGTTGAATTTCTTGAGAAAAGACGTTTTCGTCCTCCTTCATCGCGCGGCATCCGCGCCATTTCGCGCATATAAAAGAGGCCTCCCCGGCAGGGAGGCCCATAAGCCGGATTCGGGTATGTTATTTCGTATTCAGAATGGCGTCGATCTTTTCCTTGCCGAATTGAGCCGAGAAGGAATCGAAGGCGGGCTTCATCGCGGCAACCCAGGCCGCCTTGTCCACGTCCTTCGTAACCGTCATGCCCTGCTTTTGCAGTTCGGCGAGCATCTGCTCTTCATTCGCGCGGCCGAGATTCCTCTGATAGACGGCGCCTTCCTGGGCGGCCTTGAGGATGATGGCCTGATCCTCCTTGGGGATCTGGGTCCAACGCTTCATGCTCATAATGAGCATGGCGGGCGAATACACATGCTGGGTAAGGGAGAGGTATTTCTGAACCTCGTATATCTTCATCTGGAGAACAACGGCGACCGGGTTCTCCTGGCCGTCGATCACTCCCTGCTGAAGGGCGCCGTACACTTCGCCCCAAGCCATCGGTGTGGGGTTCACGCCAGCGGCCTTCCATGCCTGGATGTGCACGGGGTTTTCCATCGTCCTGATTTTGAGGCCCTTGGCGTCCGCCGGTGTCCTGACCACGCGCTTGGAGTTAGTGAGATTGCGGAATCCGTTCTCCCAGAACGCCAGGCCTTTCATCTGCACTTTTTCGAGGTCGGTTATAAGGCTTGCCCCGATCGGCCCATCGAGAACCTTGTCCACATGGGCATAGTCCCTGAAGATGAAGGGAATGTCGAGGATCTGCACCGAGGGGCTGAATCCGCCCAAGGGGCCGGTTGAGCCGACATAGATGTCGATGCTGCCCTGCTGGAGGGCCTCAAGAAGCTCACGTTCGCCCTTGCCGAGCTGGCCGTCGGGATAAAACTTGAACTTTATCCTGCCATCGGTCCGCTCTTCCACGAGCTTGGCGAAATATTGCGCGCCGACATTGTAGGTGTGCGTCATGGACGTCGAACTCGCGATTTTCAAATCGGCTTTGTAGGGAGCCGCTCCCGCGACGGTCGCCGCAATCAGGGCGAGCAGCGCTGTCATCAAAGCTATCTTTTTCATTGTTCCAGCCTCCTGAGCTATTGATAATGCTTATTGACTTTCATTGTATACGACTATCGGAATCAGTCAACTAAATGTATCCATCCTTCGGGAGCTTTCACGTCGCCGTACTGGATGCCGATGAGCGTATCGTAGAGCTTTTTGGTTACCGGTCCCACGTCCTTTTCCGAATGGAAGACGTGGAGCTTGCCGTTGTGGAAGATGCCGCCGATCGGCGTGATGACCGCCGCCGTGCCGCAAGCCCCCGCTTCCGCGAATTCATCCAGCTTGTCGATGTAGACGTCGCGTTCCTCCACCTTCATGCCAAAATTATTTTTGGCGACCTCGAGCAGGGAATACTTCGTGATGCTGGGCAAGATCGAAGGCGACAAGGGAGTGACGAAGGCGCCCGCCTTGGTGATGCCGAAGAAGTTAGCCGCTCCCACTTCCTCGATCTTCGTATGGGTGGCGGGGTCGAGATAGATGCAGTCGGCGAAACCTTTGTGCGCGGCTTCCTCGTGGGGTAGGAGGCTGCCGGCGTAGTTGCCGCCCACCTTCACCGCGCCCGTGCCGTTGGGGGCTGCCCTGTCGTAGGATGAGACCATGAAGTTGACCGGCGTCATCCCGCCCTTGAAGTAGGGGCCAACCGGCATGCAGAACACGCCGAAAATGTATTCCTTGGCGGCGCTCACGCCAATATTGTCGCCGACACCAATAAGGAAGGGGCGCAGGTAGAGCGTGGCTCCCGTGCCGTAGGGCGGGACGAATTTCCAATTCGCCTTGACGACTTGGTCGCAGGCGTCGATGAATTTCTCGGCGGGAACGCGGGGCATGAGCATGCGGTCGGCCGTAGCCGCCATGCGAGCCGCGTTGCGGTCGGGGCGGAAGAGCTGGATTCTGCCATCTTTTCTCGTATAGGCTTTCAGGCCTTCGAAGCACTCTTGGCCATAATGCAGGGCTGTTGAGCCTTCCGAAATGGTCAGCGTGTTTTCGGTCACCAGGCTACCATCATCCCAGGCGCCATTTTTCCAGTGCGAGATGTAGCGATAATCCGTCTTCATGTAGCTGAATGATAATTTCCCCCAATCGAGCTCGGCTTTGGTCATGATTGTCTCCCTTTCCTTAACGATATTTCCAAGGAATCTGGCGCGCGAACCGCGCGAGCCTTCCTTCGTCTGACAATGAATTGAATAGTTATACAATCGACAAAACGCGGCGTCAACTCACTTGGCCAGGCCTCGGGAAAATCAGGTATGTAAAAACCGATAATCCTGTTGACGCTCGCGCCTCGTTTCCATATCTTCTGAACATTGTTCATAGAATGTGAACAATGTTCATATTTAGAATGCAAAAGGAACCATCGAGATGAAAGATCAGACCGCTGAATTGCCTGGCAAGCCAAAGAACCTGACCGTCCTTCTCTTCCTCTACCTCCTGGGAATATTCATGGGCGCCATCGACACTGGCATCGTAACCCCCGCCCGAACGCTCATCCAGTCGGCCCTGAACGTCGATGAGAGGACGGGGATATGGATGATCACGATCTATACGCTTGCCTACGCCGCAATAATCCCGATTTCCGGAAAGCTGGCGGACCGGTTCGGGCGGAAGGTCGTCTACCTTACCAGCATCTCCCTTTTCGGGCTGGGGTCTTTGATCTGCGCCCTGTCGGCAGTCACCGGCCAGTTCTGGGTCCTGCTTGCCGGCCGCGTCGTCCAGGCATTGGGCGGCGGCGGTATCATGCCGATCGCGACCGCCGAATTTGGCACCACCTTCCCCCCGGAAAAGAGGGGCATGGCGCTCGGCCTCGTGGGCGGTGTCTACGGCATCGCCAACATCCTGGGTTCCACCGTGGGCAGCGCCATCCTTGGCATCTTCGGTTCAGCCCGATGGGATCTTCTTTTCATGGTCAATGTCCCCATTGCCATCGTCATCGTCGCCGCGGGATTCTTCCTGCTGCCAAACAACAAGGGGGAGGCGAAAGGTCGGATCGACTGGGCGGGCATCCCCCTTCTCTCGGCCATGGTCCTCTCGCTTCTCTACGGACTGCGGAATCTGGATTTCTTCAATCTTGGCTCCTCCCTGCTGAGCATCCAGGTCTATCCCTTCCTCGTTGGCTTTCTCGTCATCCTCCCACTATTCATCTTCGTGGAACGACGAAGCTCCGACCCGGTCCTGAACCTTTCCTACTTCACATCGAAGCCCACGCTCATCACGCTCATTCTGGGCTTCGCGGTTGGGGTGATGATGATGGGCATGATCTTCGTGCCCCAGTTCTCGGAAAACGCCCTGTCGATAGCCTCGGGCGCCGGCGGCTACTTCGTCGCCATCCTGGGGCTTTTCGCCGGGCTTTCAGGTCCCTTAAGCGGCACGCTCGTCGACCGCGTCGGCCCGAAGCGCGTGATGTTCACGGGCTTCGCCGTTACCCTGGCCGGAGCCCTCCTCCTCATCCTCGTCGCCATTCCGCATCCGGGCATGGCGGTAGTCCTCGCGAGCCTCGCGGTCATCGGGCTGGGACTGGGCTTCACGATGGGCACGCCCCTCAACTACATGATGCTCCAGGAAACAAAGCCCGAGGATTCCAACTCGGCGCTCGCGACCCTCTCCCTGGTTAGATCCATAGGGACGGCGATAGCTCCGGCTATCATGATCGGTTTCCTCGCCCACGCGGGCCTCGCCGCGCAGACGAACCTCATGGCCCTTCTGCCGCCTGTCGAGGCTCCGCGCCTGGAACAGGCGGCGAAACTCACGGCCCAGCTGGACGCACTGAAGGCCGATCCGCAAAGCGCCGCGATGCTCGCAAAGATGCAGATTCCTTCCTTCAACATGGGGATGGGCATAAAACTCGACATGAGCCAATCGGCCGGGTCGGGTGGACTCCCTCCCGCGCTCGCAGCCAGGATGAGGAGCGCCGACGTCACGAACATCGTCGACAGGATGAAGGAACTTTCGATGGCGATGTTCGACGCGAACACGCCGCAGGTTATCGACAGAATCAGGGGCGGGATCGACACGGGGCTAGAGGGGATCGGACATGCCCTCTCCAGCATGAGAGCGGGGCCGGCAAGCCTCGCGGCGGCGCGTTTACGCCTCGTCGAAATACAGCAGACAATGCAAGCCCTCGACGGCGAGATCGTTCCCGCCTTCGCCCGGGCGAGGGACGACTATCTGGCTAAGCTCGAAGGCATGCGGCCGCAGATAGAGGAAACTTTCAGGTCCTCGCTGAACGCCGGTTTCCGCCAGATGTACATAACCGTGGCGGTCGCCAGCATACTGGCGTCCATTGTCCTCGTTTTCTACCGATCGAGGCCCTGCGGAGGCAAGACCGAAAAGGCCATCCAGGAGCAAGCCAATGCCTAAGGCAATCGAAGGAGCCCATGAGGCGATACTCAAAGCGGCAAGCCACCTCCTCGCCTCGGAAGGCTACGCCAACCTGAACATGAGGGCGATCGCCGCCGAAAGCGGTGTCGCCACTGGCACCGTATACAATTACTACGGGGCGAAGGACGAACTAGTCTTTGCCCTGATGAAGGAAGACTGGAAGGCGACCCTCGCCAGATTGGACAAAGTAATCGCCGAAGCGGCGGCTCCAGGTGCCCAAAGCGCCCAGGTCACTGCAGGCGGCGCGGCTTCAAAATCCGCGCGCCTCCGCCTCATCTTCGACATCCTGCATGGCTTCACGTCGAAATACGCCTCGGTTTGGCGACTCATGGCGACGGAACCCGCCGAGGACAAAAGCCCTTCGCTCAGAGAATACAAGACAGGAGTCTATATCCGGGAAATTGTCGACAGGATCCGTTCCGTCCTCGCCGACGGCACAGAGAACCAGGAAGATAACGCACTGCTGCCGCCTCTCCTCGCGAGGATCTTTTCCGTCTTCGCGATGGATAGGGAGCCCAACTACGCAAGCCTCGACTTTCTGCTCGAAAGGCTTCTCCGTTAATAGATCGCTGTCGGTCAGCCTTGGAAAAGAACGCCCACCAGCCCCATATAGAGCGGGATCGTGATGAGGCTGAGCACGGTCGTCAGCGAGGTTCCGATACCAGCGTACTCGGAATCAGCCCCGTAGGCTTCGGCGAGAATAGGTGTCTGCGTCATGGCGGGCATGGCCGATTGGATGAGGAATACTTGCTTCATAAGTAGGGGAAAATCGCGCCCTTTTACCATGAGATAGACGAAAAAGGGAGTCACGAGGAATCGGCCCGCTATAACAAACATGAGATCGAGTTCCAGCTTAAGCTTCTTCCACTCTACCCGGGAAATGACAATTCCGACGAAAAGCATCGACAGAGGTGTCGTCAGGTTGCCGAGGTATTTGCATAGATCCATGATCGGTTTCGGCAGCTTAATCCCAACCATAATCATCAATACCGCCGCGAGGAAAGCGACCAGAGGAGGCGAGAGTATTCGCTTCAAACCCGAGAGCGAGATGAGCGAAGGCTTGGGCCTTCCTGCCAGGATGCAGCCGTCGTTGGCTATGCCGAAGGTGCCGATCGTCCAGAAGCAACTTGTATTCGCGATGTAATAAAGGAGCGCAAAAGGGAGGCTCACATCGCCGAACAGGAGAAGATTGACGGGCAAGCCGATAAAGATAGCGTTCGAAAGCGAAAACATGGAGGCAAAGGTTCCCCTGCGCCCTTTGGGAACCCTTAGGATGAGGGCGAGGCCCATGGCGATAACGTAGCTGCCGATCATGGCGATAAAGGGAATGGGTAGGCCTGGGAGCATGGACAGGAGCTTGGCCCTATCGTAACCGCTCATGAGGTTCGAGATCATATAGGCGGGCAAGGCCACCGAAACGACAAGGCGGGAGAGAAGGGAACTCGAATTTCCCTCGAACCATTTGCGCTTCGCGAGGACGAAACCCAAGGCGATCATGAGGATGACGGAGAATACACTCTGGAGGGCGTTCAGCATCCGTCTATCCTAGCGGTTACAGAGGCTCCGGCACAATATGGCTTCAATAGGCCGAGACTGAAAAAATTTATGGCCGCGGGCGCGCTGAAAGGCTGAGTCATCCTTGACAGTCACCGGGATTATTTTTCGGTGAACCTTCTTGACAATCGTCAGCGCAAGTTATACTAGTTATACTGTTCATACCAGTTGAACAGGAGCAACCATGGAAGGAAAACTGATGAGCATGGTGAAGGTCGGCCAGAAGGGGCAGATCGTCATCCCGAAGGATATGCGGGACATGATGGGAATCAGGAGCGGCGACACCCTGCTCATCCTCGCCGATAAAGAGCGCGGCATCGCCATTCCCGACAAGGCCGATATCGAGAAAATCTACCGGAATATCGTGGCGCACGAAGGGAATTCCAATGCCTGAAAACAACAAAAAGGTCGTCGTCATAGGAGCGGGGGTCGCCGGGCTCAGCGCAGGCATCTATGCCCTCAAGCTGGGCTATCGTGTGGAGCTGTTCGAGAAGAATGCCGTTCCGGGCGGGGAATGCACCGGATGGGACCGCGGCGGCTATCATATCGACAACTGCATCCACTGGCTCATGGGCACAACCCCGGGCAGCGACCTCTACGATCTGTACAGGGAGACGCGCCTCATAGACGATTCGACCGGCGTGCTCAGAAACGACGTCATGTATACCTCCTGGCTGAACGGACAGAAGCTCTCCCTGTACAGCGACCTCGAAAAGACACGAAAAGAATGGATCGCCCTGTCGCCCGAGGATGAGGAAGAGATCAATACGTTGTTCGGCAATGTCGCGCTCGGCACATCCACCGTTGTCCCGGCCGGCGTGCCGGGCGAACAGCTGGGAGCTATCGCCGGAACCAGGCTGCTTTTAAAATCGATAAAAATGTTCAAACTTTTCGGACGATATCCGCGCGAAAGCACGCAGGATCTGATGAACAGATTCAAGCACCCGCTCATCCAGCGCTGCCTCAGCGATTTCTGTCCCAGGGAATCCAAGGCATATTCCTTTCCCGTCGCCTACGGCAATTTCGCGAGCGGGGACGGCGGCGTTCCCGCGGGAGGGTCCAGGGCGGCAGCGCTGCGGATGAAGGCGCGATTCGAGCAATTGGGAGGCGTCTATCGCGGTTCGGCGCCGGCGCGGAGCATCGAGGTCGCCGGAGACAGGGCGACCGGCATCGTCCTCGAGGACGGCGCGCGCGTCGAGGCTGACTACGTCATTCCCGCCTGCGACGCCGACTTCACCTTCACCCAGCTGCTCGACCGATCCTACATGCCCGAAAAGCTCAAGGAATACTTTGACAATCCGGAAACATACACGATCTACGGAATGTTCCAGGCAGCCTGGGCAATCGATGATGCGCGGGACCTGCTCGGGCACGAAACCAACCTGGACGCGCCCGAACTCCGGGTCGAACCCTGGCTCAACGACCGCGTCACGCTGAAGACCTACGCCAATGAACCTTCCTTCGCGCCGGAAGACAAGCAGATCATCCAAGTTCTCTGGGGCATGGATCGGTCCAGCTGGGCGTATTGGAAGACACTGGGCGAGGACAAGGAAGCGTACAAGGCGAAAAAACTGGAGCTCACCGCCCTGGTGAAGGAAAAAATCGAAAAAACCTGGCCGGAATACCGCGGCAAGCTGACCCTGCTCGACGCATGGACTCCCTGTACCTACAAACGGTACTGCAACGCCCACAACGGATACAACCAGGCCTGCATCCTTCCGAAAGAGGCGAGCATGAGAACGGCCTATCCTTCCCCCTTCATCAAAGGCTTGAAGAACGTTGTGCTCGCCGGACAGTGGATTTCGCCCCCCGGAGGCATTCCCGGCTCATGCATAACCGGCAAGTTCGCGGCCTACAGGGTGGACTATCTGGAACACAAGGCCTGGAGGATTGTGAAGAAAATATTCTGGAGGAGCGTGGTGCCGACCGCCTTCGTCCTGGCTTTGATTTGGCTGCTATAGCTTGAGTCTTGCGGATCTTGTCGTCCTGTCGGCTTATCGTCCAGTCGTCTAGTCGTCCGGGCGGCTTATCCGTCTATGCCGCTTCAGCGGCAGGACAGGACGACAGGACTTCAGGAAATACGGGTAAACCGCCAGAGAGGCTTAATGCAGCCGCATTGCGGAAGATACGTTGGCCAGGAGGCAAGCACCATGGCAGGCAACCCTATGGGCGAATTTTATAGTTCGATATTCTAAAAGATGAGGGCGCGGAAGCCGCGACAGGCCAGTTCAGGATCGCAAGCCGCCCTGCGGCAAGAAGTCCTGTCAATCCTGCGGATCCTGTCGTCCTGTCCCTTGACTTCTCTGTATATACATCATATATTTGTATATACAGAGGGAATATCGATGGCCATCAGCATAAGAAATCCGCGGGTTGAGCGGCTCGCCCGCGATCTCGCGCATCGAAAAGGCAGCACTATGACCGAGGTCATCGTGGAGGCGCTCGAAGCCAGCCTCATCAATGATGACCGATACTATGCTCCTCGTCGCGATGCTTTAGCGAAGATTGCCGCCGAATGCGCGGTCCTGCCCGATCTGGACAGACGCAACCCCGAGGAAATCCTCGGCTATGGAGCGGCTGGGGAGTTCTCCGATGGTGATCGATAGTTCAGCCCTCCTCACGATTCTCTTCGGTGAACCCGATGCCAAGGATTTTATAGACGCCCTTGCCGACCCTGGACGAAAATTCATGAGTTCGGTCAATAAGCTTGAGGCTTCGATTGTCGTTGAGGCGCGAAAGGGGGAGGCGGGTTCCGCGGCTTTGGCGAGGTTGCTGGCTACCATCGAGGTTGAAACGATTCCTTTTGATTCAGGGCAGGCTGAGATCGCTATGGCGGCCTGGCGTCGTTTTGGCAAAGGGAGACATCCCGCGGGGCTCAATCTAGGCGATTGCGCCGCCTACGCGCTGGCATCGACGTTGAACGATTCGCTTCTGCATAAAGGCGGAGGCTTTTCAAAGACGGATGTAGCGCCGGCACTTGTGCCGCGCGGATAGGACAGGACGACAGGATGTTCAGGATGTACGGGAAAAATCCTGCGGGTCCGTCGTCATGTCACTGTTTTCATACAAAAAGGACCCGCCATACCTGACAGGTCCTTTTTATTATCGAATAGGACGGGATAACAGAATGATCAGGATATACAGTAGAAAACTGGATATCCTATTAATCCTAAAAATCCTGGTATCCCGTCCTCTCGTCCTAACCCCTGACGTTGTAGAAAACCTTTTTGCCCCAGTATTCCGCATAAAGAGGCGCAAAAGCGCCTCTTTATGGCGCGGAAGGCTGCTTCCTGTCGGATGCCGCCTTCCGCGTTGCGCTTTGAGGCATCGCGGAATGCGGCAGATGAAAACGGTACTTATTTTACGTTATAGAATACTTTCTTACCCCAATATTCCGCGATGCCTTCCATTTCGTCCTCGATGCGCATCAGCTGGTTGTACTTGCAGATGCGGTCGGTGCGCGACATGGAGCCGGTCTTGATCTGCCCGGTTTCCATGGCCACGGTGAGGTCGGCGATGAAGGTATCCTCGGTTTCGCCCGAGCGGTGGGAAACGACGGCGGTGTAGCCGGCGCGCTTGGCCATATTGATGGCCTCGATCGTTTCGGTGACCGTGCCGATCTGGTTCAGCTTGATAAGTATGGAGTTGCAGGCGCCCATCTGAATGCCTTTTTCGAGGCGCTTGGTGTTGGTGACGAAGAAGTCGTCGCCCATGATCTGGACCTTCTTGCCGAGGGCCTTCGTGAGCTTCACATAGCCTTCCCAGTCGTTCTGGTCCAGGCCATCCTCGATGGATACGATGGGGTACTTATTCACCCACTTCGTATAAAGCTCTATCATTTCGTCGGCCGTGAAGAGCTTGTCGGGGTTGGTTTTCCAGAATTTATAACCCTTGCGGTCGCCTTCGTCGAAGAGTTCTGAGGAGGCGCAGTCGATGGCGATGGCGATCTGCTCACCGGGCTTGTAGCCGGCCTTCTCGATGGCCTTCATGATGAACTGGAGAGCTTCCTCATTGTCGAGGTTGGGGGCGAAACCGCCCTCGTCGCCAACGTTGGTATTGTGGCCGCCCGCTTTCAGGAGGCTCTTGAGGTTGTGGAATACCTCGGCGTTCATGCGCACGGCCTCGCGGAAGGATTCGGCGCCCACGGGCATGATCATGAATTCCTGAAAGTCGATCTTGTTGTCGGCGTGCTTTCCGCCGTTGATAATGTTCGACATGGGGACGGGGAGAAGGGTTGTGTGTGCGCCTCCCAGGTACTTGTAGAGGGGAAGGCCGAGATAATCGGCGGCAGCCCTGGAGACGGCCATAGAAACGCCGAGGATAGCGTTGGCGCCCAGCTTGCCCTTGTTTTCGGTGCCGTCAAGCTCGATAAGAGTGCGGTCGATGTCGACCTGCTCGAGGGAATCCAGCCCGCAGATTTCGCCGGCGATGATGGTGTTCACGTTTTCGACGGCGGTGAGCACGCCCTTGCCGAGATAGCGCTTTTTGTCGCCATCGCGAAGCTCGACCGCTTCGTATTCGCCGGTGGAGGCGCCGGATGGAACGGCCGCGCGGCCCAGGCTGCCATCTTCCAGTACGACATCGACTTCGACGGTGGGATTGCCGCGGGAATCCAGGATCTCGCGCGCCTCGACATATTCTATAACACTCATGGGGGTTCTCCTTTGGAAAGAGCTATAGATAAAAGGATATCGGACGGGACCTTCGAGGTCAAGGATGGCATTGCATCATAAAAAAAGAACGATGAAGGGCGACACCGTCCGCGATTGCCAGCAGGGACTATTAGCGCAAGGGCTTCGGCTACTGCGCGCTCTCGTAATAGTGGGCTAATTTTAGTTTTTGGATAAGAATGTCATAGTCGATCTTCTGAGCGTCGATTTTCTCTATGGAAAGATCAATCTGCGTTATCACGAGATCTTCCTCACTTGCATAGCCTCCATTGTAGAGCCGCTCGGTGATTTTCATATCATCTTCGGCATCGGCTATGTCGAGTTCCTGGATTTTTCTGTCCAATTCAAGCGATGTGAGGGTATCATTGACAATTCTTATGCCATCCGTGAGTTCATCCCGGGCATCCTCAAGCTTGATCTTGTAAATTGTGGGATACTCCTCTCGCTTTAGCGCGTCCAAGGTGTTTTGACCCTTATTGAGAGCATCATAGGACAGCTTGAAGGACAGTCCCCAACCGACCTTATTCTGATCCGTGTCGTAGTTTATGGAAGCGGTAATGCTGGGGTTCGGCAGATAGGGGAGGATCGAAAAAGCCTTCCTCTTCTCCGCCGCGGCGAGGGAAAGCTCAAGGGCGTGTATCGACAGGGTACTTTCAGGCTCTTTCCCTTCGATTGCCGCAATCCATTGGGCTTGAAGCCGCAGGACGTCCTCATAGAGGGCATCGGCGTTCTTCCTGACATCGTCATCCAGATTGTCCAAGGCGCCGGAAGCGGTGAGTATGGATTTTTGCGCTTCAGAGAGGCGCCTGTCCAACTCGCGGAGCAGGGTTGTATCTATAGTCGCCTTTCTCACCTTTTCGAGAACCTGGAGATTATCTTTGTTCGCCTCAAGGAGGCGCCGATAATACATCGCGTTGAGGATATCCGTGGCAAGCGCTATGCGCACGGTATCCTCCGAGCTTTTTATCGCGGCCCGCGCCGCCATGACGCTCGCCTCTGCCTCCATGCGATCCGCGCCCGTTTCCACGAAAAGCTTGCGGGTTAGGCTCAAGCTGGGATTTCCCAGGCCAATCTCGCCGGAAGTGGAGGCTTCCAAGGGTACCTTGAGCGACAGATCGGCTCCGAAAAGGTTTTCCAGGGTTACGGAAGGAATCAGGCTCCCCGCGATAAATCCATCGCTGCCGATACCCAGAAATTCGTCAGTATACGATGTGCCAGTACTCGTGGCGATGGATACGGCAGGAATATAAGGCTTCGTATAGTTATTTAAGGCGACCTCGGCGGATTTGAGATCGAGTTTCGACTCGAGGTAGGCCGCGGAAGCGTTCAAACGGGCCTTATAGATGTCGTCCCAGCCTTCCGCGGCTGCCGCCCAGGCGCTCAGGGCGAGAATAAGCACTAGGTAAAATCGTCGCATAGTTAAATTCCTAAAGGGTTTTCTCCCATTGCGCTCAGGTAGGAGCCGATCGACTTAATGTAGCTCTTTTGAGAGGCGAGCAGGTTCACCCGGGCGGTGAGAACGGCGATCGCCTTTACGTTCTTATCACTCAGGGAGATCATTCCACTCTCGTATTGCCGCAAAGCATCCTGGTACGCAAGTTCCTCAAGGGAATATTCATCAGCCCTTATCTGAAGGAGGGTGGCCTGATTCTTGAGGGTGGAAAGGGAGCTTTCGTATGATCTTCTGGCATCGCTTTCCGCGTTCGATACGGAAACTTTCGCTTTTTGGTTTTCCGTCTCTTGGATCCGTCTGTCGTAGACCGAAGTGTTTGTCGCGAGGGAGGCTGTCTTGAGCCCCTGGATCTTTTGGGAGAGGAGGGCCATCTCATACGTGAGATCCTTCGCGATCCAATCCTCCACTTTCGCGTTCGCCTCGAAGGAAGGTGTTTCCGGGATAAGGCTTGAGTTCCATTCCAATCCGGTGACGAGCCGGACGTTATCTTTGGCGTCCTTCAAGGTCCAGGCGGACAATTCCTGATCGGTCGATGTCGTCTTGTAGGTGATATCGATCTCCTTGAAGATATCTTCGGAAATGAGGCCGTTCTTATACCGGGATTCGGCATACTTTTTATCTTCTTCAGCGTTCTGGAGGCTGAACCCGATCGATTCGATGTCGAGTTCGGCGGTCGCCGCGGCGAACACCGCGTCGATCACCTCATTATAGAAGCTCAGGACCGAGTTTCTGTAGCCCGCCAGGGCCGAAACGTAGGTGTACTGCGCGTTGACCCTATCCAGCTCGACCTTAGCCTCGATCTCGCCCTTGTTTTTCTTGAGCTGGGCAAGCTCGAGATCGATTTTATAAATAGAGTAGTCCTGATTCGACTGGGTAGCTGCCACGAACAGATCCTTGAGCGATTCCGCGGCTAAGGGGGAAGCGGAAAAGATCAATAAAGACGCGAACAACAATCCAAAAAAACTATTTGCGGATCTCATGCGTAACTCCTTACATGATAATAAAAAATCAACAAGAATCTATCGTCCCTCGAGGGAAGCGTTCACCTCATACTGGAAAACCTTTATGCCCTCCTTGGCGAAGGCTTTCTTGACTTCGCTCACGGCCTCATCGATCAGGGAAGCGTCATGCTTGCTACCATAGTGGATATAGAGGATGTTCAACTCCGGCCAGATCGCGGTGCCGTGGCGGACGCCGCTTCTTCCCCTTCCTTTCACATCCTCGATGAGAGAATAGCTAAAGCCTGGAATCCGCTTCTCTATCTCCTCGAAGATGTCTTCCTCAACAGAACGGTTCGCGTAAATTTCAGTTCGTATCATCGTCTACTACCTCTGACGCACCTTCTTCTTTGCGCCATTTCTCTACCTCTCTCTCTTTTTTCCCGTTTTTCTTATCGTGCCTTTCATTGAACAGCGAGTAGAGGACAGGGGTGAGGAAGAGGGTCATGATGGAGCTTATCAGCAGCCCGCCAAACATCGTTTTCGCTATCGGCTGGATACTTTCCGTCCCTTTGCCGGGAAAGAGGGCAAGAGGCATGATGCCAAGGATGGTCGTGAGCGTCGACATGAGAATAGGTCGCAAGCGGTGGCGGCCCGCTTCGCTGCAAGCCTCAAAGAGGCCGAGCCCGCGCGCCCTGAGCGTGTTCGTATAATCGACAAGCACGATGCCGTTGTTCACCACGACCCCCGCCAACGCCACGACGCCGATCAATGAGAAGAGGGAGAAGGAATCGTTCGTGAGCTTGTATATCCAGACAACCCCGATGAGCATGAGGGGAATTGAAAAGAAGATGATGAGGGGGTCGAGGAAGGATTCAAATTGGCTGGCCATAACGCCATATACGAGGAATATGGCGACGAGGATGATCAGGATGAATATGGGCAAGTAGGTGCCCACGTCCATGTTTTCGCCGCCTAACGAAACCGTGACGTTTTCGAGGGGGATGTATGTATCGTCCAACACATTCTGTACCATTTTCGCCATTTCCGTCGAAGTAAGCCTGGAAGAAGCGGGAAGATCGCCCTCGACGTGGATTATCCTTTCCTTGTTCTCTCGGTTGATCTCCTGCGGAGCCGTACTATTCGAGATGGTCACAAAGTTGGATACAGGAATCCTATTTCCCGAGGTGTCGATGAGAAATATCGACTTGAGGTCAGAAAGTGTCCGCCTGTCCTCCTCCCGGAGCTTGACCACGACATTGATGGTCTCCCCGGCAGAATCGTAGGTGGTCGCGGTGATACCGTAGACCGAACCGCGGATCTCCTTCGCTATTTGGGAGACAGAGAAGCCGAACATCGCGGCCCGGTCACGATCGATGCTGATGAGAAGTTCTGGCGACCCCTGCTCAAGGGAGATGCTGAGGTTCTCCACCTGAGGCAGTTCCGCGGCGACGATCCGCTTGATCTCTTTCGCCGCCATGAGGGAAGCCTCCTGGTCCTTGGAACGAACTTCCACGTCCACCGCCGAGCTGGAAGAGAACTGGCGACCCGCCGAGTAAAAGAAATCAGCGCCGGGTACGGATCCGATATAGGCGGCTAGCTTTGTCTTTATCGAGGAGGGCGTATCGATCTGATCCTTCGGATCGGGAAGCATGATCTCGAGCGAGCCTTCGCTGCTGGAAGTCCCGCTAAAAAGGCCTCCTCCTCCAACCGTGACGACGAGACTCTCGTACGCCTTCACGTTTCCCTTAACATATGCCTGCAAGTCCTCGAGAACTTTCTGGGTATGCTCCGCGGTCGTTCCGAGCGGCATGGTGAGATTCACCGTGAGCGTATCGTCGGTATTCGAGCGGGGGAAAAGATTCATGCCGAAGGCGGTCAATTGGAGAAGGGCGCTGATGAGTATAACCGCCACGAGGGCGATGATCAGTAATCGGTTCCTCAGGCAAAACTCGAGGGCCCTCTTGTAGCCTTTTTCCTGAGCCGCGAAGAAGGCCTCGAGCGCATTGTCGATCTTTTTCAGAATCGGATTTTTAAGAGGCTTCTGGACTCGGGTGTTGAGATGCATGACCGGACCGCAGAGTACGGGAACGATCGTTACCGCGACGACAAGGGATGAAGCGAGGGAGAAGCAGACGGTAAACACAAGGTCATTGAAGAGTTGGCCCATCATGCCGAGTTTGTTGCGGAACAGGATGATCGGGATGAACACGCAGAGCGTCGTCAAGGTCGAACCCGAGATCGCCACGATCATCTCCTGGCTTCCAAGTATGGCGGCAATCCTTGGCTTGGTCCCCCGTTCGCGGTAGCGAAAGATGTTGTCCAGGATGACAATCGACGCGTCGACGACCATGCCAAGCCCCATGATGAGCCCGGTGAGGCTTATCGTATTGAGCGTGAGGCCCATAAAATACATGCAGAGCAACGTGATGAGAATGCTGATGGGAATGGATATCCCTATGATGAAGGTAGCCTTGAGGTTCCTTAAATACAGCAGCAGAATAAGCACGGCCAAGAGGATTCCCTGCCAGGCTGAATTGTATACTTCCCGCAAGGTAGAGTTGACGAGAGTCGTGTCGTCCGACATGATTTCCACCGTCACCCCCGTGGGAAGCGACGTATTGATCTCCGCGAGGGCTGCGTGAACCTCGCGCGATATCTGGACCGTATTGCTATTGCTTTCCCCCACTATTTGAACGTTGATGCCGCGCTTGCCATCGATGTAGATTATCTTCTCCGGATCATCCGCGATTTCCTTCACGTCAGCGAGGTCTTCGAGGCGGATCACGCGCTTGCTCGCCGAACCGCCCGAAACTACCGTTTTGATCACCAGACCCTTCACCTCTTCGATGGACGAAAGCTTTTCGTGCGTGCGGATCTGATATTCCGTTGTGCCCCTGACGATGTCTCCTCCCGAGAGAAGGATGTTTTGCGACCCTAGGGCGCTGGCCACCGCGGCGATCGTCAGTCCATAGGCGGCGAGACGGTTCTGGGAGACTTCCACGGAAATGATCTTGTTGCTCCCGCCGACGACGCTTGCCGTAGCTACGCCTTCTATCCTTTCAAGCTGGGGCTGTACCGTATCTTCGCCTATCGCCTTGAGCTCTTCGAGGGAGCGATTGCCCTTGATGGACAGCTTGATGATTGGCATCGAAGACATATCGAATTGCCTGATTGTTGGAGTATCACAATCCTCCGGCAGCCTATCCAGAACTCCGTTTATTGTGGATTCGACCTCGTTCTGCGTCACATCGAGATCCACGTCATAGCCAAATTCGAGCATGATAAAGCTGGAATCCTGAGAAGAGGTCGAGGATATAGTCTCGAGCCCTTCGACTGATGAAAGCGCGTTCTCGAGAACCTTGGTGACGTTCTGTTCAACATCTTCCGGACCAGCGCCCGAATAGGTAGTGTTCACCGAAAGCACTGGCATATTGACGTCCGGATTGAGAGAGACGGCGAGCTGCGTGACGAATACCGCGGCAAGTCCGCATAGGAGAACGTATATCATTATGACGGTGGCAGGATGATCGATGGACTTGCGAACCACACTCATTGCGCGACTCCCGCTTCGCCATTTATGATTTTGACGCTGTCTCCGTTCGTGATCGAACTTTTCCCTTCGGTCACAACTTTTTCTCCAGGAGCAAGCCCTTTCTTCACCTCGAATGAGTCTTCTCCCTCGAGACCTAGCGCAATACCCCTCCGCTCGACCGTACTATCGTTCTTGATGATGAAGATGTAGTCTTCGGACGAATCGAGGATAACGGAGGATCGTGGCGCAACGACGACATTTTTCCTGCTTTCGGTTACGAGCTTGACTGTGGCAACCATGCCGACAAGCGTCCGCGAATCCGCCTTTTCCAGGTCCAGCTTGATGTCGAGGGTGCGGCTTGTCGCGTCCATTGTGGGACTCATTTCCGAGACCTTCGCGGCGAACGTAAGGCCAGGAATCGCGTCGAAGCTGATTTCCGCGGGCGTGCCGATTTTGAGGTTGGCAAGATAGCGTTCGGGTACAGAGGTGCTGATTTTAATTCGCGAAAGGTTCCCTATGGTCGCGATGACGGTATTGGTCGTTATGGTGTCTCCTTCGTGGACGGGGATGGAGAGCACCGTTCCCGAGACCGTCGATTCGACCGGATTGGGCATATAGTTCTCGCCGACTTTCGAGGGATCCACGAGGGCGATCGCGCTTCCCTTGGAAATCCAGTCTCCGACGGAAACCTTTCTTTCCAAAAGCTTTCCTTCGACGTTCGGGTAAATCTTGACCTCGTTATCGAAAACGACATCGCCGAGGATCTTCGTATAATTGCTTATTGAGCCCGAGGCGATCGTGTACGCGCGTACCGCGACCGCGCGCGTCTCTCCGCTTTCCGCTTTTGAGGGTTGGCCCAACGCTCCGCCTTGAGGCGGGGATCCGATCGCCGCCGAAGATGTTTTCCCGGAAAAGGAAATTCCAAATTCCTTCAGCACGATCGCGGCCCCGACGGCGACGATCACCGCTATTATTATGATATTCGGTAAGGATCGCGAGATCGCGTTCTTCATTCCTCCCAACTCCTTCCTCTCGGCGAAATGGCGCTGCCTTTCGGGGCACCCTATTCCCAAAACGTTAAGCGATGGTAGTTCGGTGAATTCCGCCCGGCCAGTACCTCATGTCATAAACGCGTATGACCAGGGTCATACGCGGGACAACCGGCGGCACTGTGCAACGGGAACAAGCTGACATATAGTTACCGCATGGCTGGTTATTCGCTGAAATCCCGCGCCGAACGAGACTTCGCCCGCATCATCCTTATGACGCTGTTTTTCCTCTTTCATTTCATGCTGACATTACAGCCGCTGTTTTCCATGAGACGGATACGGGAAGGTTCCGCCGACTTTCCTTCTTTGTTGACGACCTTCGACATCGCGATCATAGCGTTCTGGTTCATCCTCGAAGCCCTCGAATTCCTGGTATGGAATTACACGTGGCCGAATATGCGCGCTGGAGTGGAAATGACCGCGCTGCGCTGCGTGCCCTTGCTGGTCTGCCTTGCCTTTTTCCCCCGATTAACGCCTGGAATGATGACGTTGATGGCTCCCCTCTTGACCTTCTACTTCTCTCTTGTCGTCAAGGAGGCATGGCAGTATGGGGTCATGATTTTCTTCTGCGCCGTGCAGCTATACCTCACGTACTGGCTTTCACCGTGGGTAGTCGCGCCGGAATCCAACAAGCAGGATACGATCGTGATCCTCCTCTATCAGCTCATGAGCATCGTCCTCATGTTCCTTTTCGCGAAATTCTGGAAGGAGGATAGGAATCATCGAGAGCGCCAGCGCATGCTGACGACCGAAATTCAGGCAAGCCAAAAGGAGCTGAGAAAATACGCTTCCCATGTATCGCGCGTGGTAGCCCTGGAGGAGAGGACGAGGATAGCCCGCGACATCCATGACAGCCTTGGACATACGCTGACCGCCGTCTCCATACAGCTCAATAAAGCAGAGGCGTTTTTCGAAAAGGATCCCAAGGTATCAACAAGGGCGATAAGCGACGCGAGATTGAGCATGCATGAAGCGATGATCGACATCCGCTCGACTCTTGATACGCTAAACGCTCAATCCGAGGGTTTTGACTTGTTCGCGCAGGTGCGCAAGCCGATCGGAAGCCTCAGCCAAGCGGGGATTCATGTGCGTCACGATTTTATCGGAAATACGGAAGGATACAATATCGCAGTGCTCCTTGCTCTCTATCGATTTGTCCAGGAGGGGGCCACGAATATTCTCAAGCACGCTGATGCTCACGAAGTGAGCCTGGAAATCAATTTGGATGGTAAGCGGGCATGCGCTGAGCTGCGTGACGATGGGAGAGGTTTCGATCCGAACGCGCAGGGAGGCAAAGACAAGGGACTTTCGGGATACGGACTCACGGGCCTCTCCGACCGAATAGATCTCGTTAGGGGAACATTCTCCGTCGAGTCGGCTACCGGCAAAGGAACGACATTGAAGGTGAGCATGCCAAAAGATCCCGTTGCCGAGATCGGAAGAGGAAGCGCCAATGACACCGACAGGTAGGAAGATAAAGGTCCTTGTGGTCGACGATCAGAGACTTGTCAGGGACGGAATTGCCTCTCTCTTGGGACTTGACGATGAGATTACCGTAATCGGAACAGCGGAGAACGGAAAGGAAGCCCTCGCCCTCGCCCGCGAGCTTAAGCCCGATGTCTGCCTGTTGGATATTCAGATGCCGGTCATGGATGGTATCTCAACCCTCGAGAGGATACGCGCGGAAGGAATCGTTCCGTATGTTGTCATGCTCACCACCTTCGACGACAGGGAATACATCGTACGATCGCTCCGTTCGGGGGCCGTGGGCTATCTTCTCAAGGATCTGCCGAGCGAGGAATTCGTGCGGGCGATAAAGCAGGTTGTTAAAGGTGTTTTCCTCGCGAATGGCGAGGTCATGAGCAAGCTTCTCGGATCGCTCAAGGCCGAAGAGGATTCGGAGAAAAACCTCGATTTGGATTCAAACGCGCTTGAACAATATAACTTTCTCACCCTGCGTGAGCAAAAGGTGCTCAGCCTTCTCGGGACAGGGGCAACAAATTCCGAAATCGCCGATATCTTGTCGCTGAGCGAAGGCACTGTAAAGAATTACGTCTCGAGTATCCTTACGACGCTCGGTTTCAGGGACAGGATTCAGACCGCGCTATTCGCCGCGAGGAACGGATTGACAGGAGAGGAATGAGAAAGCAAAAAAATCATTCCGCGAAGCCGAGGCGGTTTTCGTGTCATTCTATAATTCCCCAATTAGCCAATCACAAAGAAAAATCAGTCATGATTTGCTTATAATGCAGCTTCCCATTGGCTGGGGGAGCTTCACTCGCGGGTACAGCCCGATCGTGCACCGCTCTCTTTGCGAGGGACATGTCGAATTTCACGATATCGACGGGAAAACCGAGAAGCCGGGTGTAGTTCGAGTATCCCGTCCCGAAATCGTCTATCGCGATCAGGCAGCCTTCGGCGCGGAGTCCTTTGATGAATCCAAGCTGTTCCTCGGAGATACTGTCAGAGTCCGTTTCAAGGAATTCGAGAACAAGAGCGCAATCCCGTTCACGTGCCGCGGCGGCCCCCTTGATAGCCGCGCGCCTAAAGTCCTCCCTGGAAACATCGGTCAAGCTGATATTGATGGATACCGAACCGCCTCCCGATCGGATTCTCTCCACCGCCCGATCAAGCATGAAGTCACTGATAGCCTTCAAATATCCCGTGGACTTTGCCAGCTCTAAATAAACCGCAGGTGATTCAAGGTTTCCGGAATCACCGCGCACCCTAAGAAGGGCTTCGCAAAACGCTGGCTCTCCGCTTTCGAGGCTGACGATCGGCTGAAAGTAAGCCTCAAGCCCTCCTTCCCGGACGCAACGAGACAAGGTTGCGAGCCGGGCGAAAGAAAGTTCCACTGCGGCAGCTCCAAAGGCGTCTTCATCATGCCCACAAACCTCGTGGCGGCCAGAGCATCGCAAGAGAGCCCCACCCGCCTCGTTGAGCGCCTTGGCCGCGTTTTCGTCACGGCAGAAGGCGTAACCGATCGAATACAGGATCTCCACTCGCTTGCCCTTCAATTCAACCGGCCCCCCTATGGCGCCGTAAAGCCGCTCCACGTACTTGATGGCCTTCGCCGCCCCTTCCCCCGCGCACGCGCGCATCACACCGAGATCCCTTCCATGAAGCCTGAAGCAGAGGCCCCCCATGCGCTGAACTGTCTCTTCAAGGCGAGAAGCGGCGCATACCAGTATCTCGTCACAGAATTCATAGCCAAACAGGGCCGAAAGCTCATAGAAGTTATCGATAGAAACAACACAGATGATGCTCTCTCCGATTCCCTTTAGGGCTTCGCCCAGGGCGGCGGCCATGGGCAGACCAGTGTCCGCGTCCCTGAGGATATGCTGGGCTTGGGCCTCGAGATAGTGCATAAGTTGGGTGTCCCAGAGGTAGCTGATGGCAGCGACAATGCTTACGGCTGAGTGCAGCACAACGATGTCCTTTGCCGAGTAGTCGCGTGCCCAGGAGGTAGGCACGCCAATCGAGGAAAGGACATTGACGAAAACGATCATGGCGCTGGTGTAGATGAGCCACGGCAATTTCTCGCGCCGTGGCGAGAGGACGGCGACAATTGGCGGCATGATGATGAGAAGAATCACATAGGTGCGATGGCTATACGGTGATAGGGCGCTTGCGAGGTACATGATTGGATAGAGGGCCAGCACAAGATGGGAGATAAAGCCGATGTCCTTGCGGGTAGCGCGAACCGAGAAGATCAGGATCGCGATGAGGAAGAACTCGCTCAAGGCCAAGGGCAGAAGATTAAGGAGTTCGCCCTTTCCTATCGATACAACGGCCACCGCCGCTGGCATCATCAAACCGAACAAAAGAGCGACGATGAGAAAGCGCCTCCTGAAGGCATCAAAATCGGCGAGGAGGCTGTCGTACCACGAGGTGCGGAGGTAACGCTTGAGGTCGAAGATTGGATTTGGAGAAGCGGCAGCTCTCATTTTGCCTTATTCCGATGTCAATGGCCTACGATTGCGTCAGAAGATCTTTGGAACACGAGGCGATTTTCCAATTCTTTGGCCGAATGAACAAGGAACAACCTACTATACTTTTTTTTGCGAGAAAAGGGATATTTTCCTTGTAACAAGCGAAAGCAAAACCATGATTCAGCGGCCGGCCAGCTTGACCACCGCGTTTACCTGGTCGCGCAATTCGCCGGCCGTGAACAGCTTCATGATGCCCGCCACTCCGGCGGCGGGATTGCGCAGGCCGGACGTGGACCAAGTCCGGATATAGGTGTAACTTGCCCCGCCGATCTCGACCTTGCGAAAGTACCAGGAGGCGTCGGAGGCATAGAGTTTGCCGTCGACGCTCTTGGCGAGCCGGCAACGAATACCGACTGCCCCGTCGGGCAGCTCATCGCGAAGGGTCTCGGCTTCGAGCTTGTAGCCTATCGAGATACCCATGAAGGTTATGCCGATATCTTCGTAGACGTACCAGCGGGCAGCTGAGGAATCCACTACCTTGACCTCGCGGACCCGGGGGGAGATAGCCTTGAGATTGGGATAATCGACGACAATGGATACCGCCGCTTCCAGAGGCACCGCGAAGAAACCATGGGCTTCCCCCGTGCCAAACACGCGGTTTTCGCCCGTTGCCGCATCTTTGGACTTGAAGACCTCAACCGCGAACGTTTCGGCCTTGCCGACAAGGCTGGTCATGTCATTGACCACGACCGGCTTTCCGGCGACGCCATAGCGCACTTCCCAGCCCTGAAATCGGGTGATCGTGCCATCCTTGGCCGCTTCGATTTCGACTGAGGCTGGTGTGCCGGAAGTATGCGCCGAAGCGGCGCTTGCGGCAAAAAGGCAGAACCCGAGCGCGAAGGCTCGCATCGCCGCCTTTGCCGCCAGCTTTGAAGCGCGCAACTCTATCATGCTTTTCTCCTCGTCAGGGAAACCATCCGATCAAGCTTCCGCGTCGAAACGCGAAAACTTGGAGGCGAGGAGCGGTGTCCTCTCAGCCATAGCCGCCTCGGATTCGGGAACAGGCTTCGACCAAAAATAGCCTTGCCCGAAATCGAAGCCCATGTCCAGCGCGAATTCAACGAAATCCTTCGTTTCTATCCCCTCGGCCACCGTAAGGGCGCCGATATCGAAGCAGAAACGGACGAGCCCTTGGACGAGCGTCGTAACGGCCTTGCTGCTTCGCGCGCTCAAGATCATCGATCGGTCGAATTTTATGATGTCGACGGGCATGGTAAGAAGACGGGAATAATTGGAGTAGCCGGTGCCGAAATCATCGATGGCGATGAGGCAGCCCTTCTCCCTCAACTCCTTCAACGTATCGAAATGGCTACTGCCCAAGGTTCCCAACTCGCTTTCCAGGATTTCCAGGATAATCACCGAGCCGGCCTTTTTCGCGCAGCGGGCTCCCCGCTCGATAGCGGAACGAAAATCCTCCCGATTGAGGTCCTTTAGCGCGATGTTTACCGAAACCGGCCCGCCCTTACCGCATGCCCTCTCGATCGTGCGCTCGAACATGAAGTTTTCGATGGCGGCCCAATGCCCCGTCGTGGAAGCCAAGGACATGAAACGGGCAGGCTCGTTGTAATACTCGCCCGCTACTCCCTTGAATCTGACAAGCGCTTCGTTCCAGGCGATCTTCCCCGAAGCCAACGCCACCACGGGTTGATAGAATACTGCCAGGGTCTTTTCGGAAATATTCCGCGACAAGGTCATCAGATCGGCTATGGCGATTTCCGCGTCAGTGACCTTCCTCAACGATGGAGCAAAGGCCGCCACATCGAGGCCATCCCGGCTCGCCATGGCGAGGGCGTCCTCAGCTTCGTCGAGGGACCTTTCGGCATTACCATCATCGATCACCGTGTATCCTACCCGGTAGTTCAGCTCAATGGTCTTGCCCTGGAATACCAGGGGAACAGCCAGGCCGCGCAATAGCTTCGTCGCGATCTCCTGTGCGGATTCTCCTTCTTTCATCGGCCTGAGGAATCCGAAATCATGGTCTCTCAGGCGAAATGCCTTGCCGCCCCCCAACTGGGGTTGCAGCTCCAGGAAACGGGAGGCTGCCATGGAAAGCACTTCTGTCGAAACCGAATATCCGAAAAGGGCCGAGAGTTCGTGGAAATTACCCACCGCGACCAGACCGACAAACGTTGGCTGCCCCGTTTCGAAAGCGTCCCTGAAAGCGACGATGGTAGGAAGGCCAGTGACTTTGTCCTTCACGATGTTGTCGGCCAATTCGGACATGTACTTTCCCATCTGCCGGCGTGTCACATAGCGCAAGATCCAAAGCGAGACAAAGGCCACGTGGACGATCTGGATGACCCTTAGGCTAAAATCGGCGATCCAGGCGGATGGAAAGCCGATAAGAAAAGAAAACAAAGTCGCGGCTACAATCGCCGTGGCATACGCACACCATTGCCAATACCATCGAACGGGGGCAAGGCTATCGAATACCGCCGGCATAAGGAGGAGGATAATCAAGTACGCTTGATGATTCCCCGGAGCGTAAGCCCCCCAAGCGTAGGCAAGGGGATAGAGAATCAGGATGAAGGTAATCAGCAGATGTATCCCTTTGCGCGAAAGCCGCAGGGAAGCGATAAATCCCAGAACAAGGGAGATCTCGACAATGCCCAGAGGGAGCATGTTCCAGCTTTCTCGCTTAATCCAGGAAATAATGGCAACGCCTAAAGGGATAAAAAGCCCTACGATGAAAGCGCTGCTCAGAAAAAGCCGACGATAGCGATCGGAACGACTTTGGATCGCTTCCCTCCATGATGAGGATCCATCGGTGAAACGAAATTGGCGCTGATCGGATTTAGGCGTATACCCTCCTCGATGAGCCCTGCGGCTGCCGCCAAACGGCCCGAGCCGCGCGCCGCCGCTTACTCTCCGGCGCCAACCGCGTCCAGGATGCGCTGAAGATCGTCGGGGGAATAATATTCGATCGCTATCGATCCGCTCTTCATGTCGCCGCGAATTTCAACCTTGGTGCCGAAGCGCTCGATGAGAAGCTCACGCAAGGCGAGAAGATCAGGTTCGAGGGAATCGGCGGCCGAGCCTTTCGCTATTTTGCGTCCCTTGCCGGCCTTCTTTCGCGCGCCTGGGCTGCTCAGATCCTGGACTGCCTGTTCAGCCTGGCGGACGGAAAGCCCTTCCGCGACGATGCGCGCGAAAAGGGCCTCGCGAGTCGCTTCGTCCGACACCGCCAGGAGGCTGCGCGCGTGACCCGCCGAGATGACTCCATCGCGGACGGCCGACTGCATGGCTTCGGAGAGCCGCAGCATGCGGAGGGCGTTGGCGACGGTGCTGCGGTTCTTGCCCACCGCCTCCGCCACCTGCTCCTGCGTATAGCCAGTGAGTTCCATAAGGCTGTGATACGCCCTCGCCTCTTCCATGGGATTGAGGTCTTCGCGCTGGATATTCTCGATGAGGGAGAGCTGAAGCCGCTTCTCCGAGGAAACGGACCGCACGATGACGGGAACTTCGGTGAGCCCCGCCCTGCTCGCGGCGCGGAATCTGCGTTCTCCCGCCACGATGATATAATCGCCGTCGCTCGTCGGTTCGGCGATGATGGGTTGGAGAAGGCCATGCTTCCTTATGGATTCGGCCAACTCATCGATCGAGTCGTCGGGAAAGGTCTTGCGCGGCTGATCCGGGTTGGGGCGCAGATTCGACAATGGCACTATGGTGATCGAATCGCCGACATCGGCGGGATTCTTCGAGGTATCGAAATATTGCTGATGCTCGGGGATGAGGGCGCCGAGCCCCTTGCCCAAACCGAATTTAGACACGATTGATCAACTCCTCCGCGACGGCTTCGTAGCTCCTCGCGCCTATGCAGGTCGGAT
>Ga0172379_10002665_pt1 | contig 30860 bp, 42 predicted proteins | sample GrowelOW334metaG_FD_119756 | JGI IMG/M metagenome (GOLD analysis project Ga0172379, IMG submission 119756) | Groundwater microbial communities from an aquifer near a municipal landfill in Southern Ontario, Canada - Groundwater well OW334 metaG | ecosystem: Environmental > Aquatic > Deep...
AGGAATTGTTGAACACGAGTACATCTTTGACGAAGTTCGTTCGCACTGTGACTCAAATAAAGTTTTCATCGATCACATTTCAAAGGATGGAAAAACATCAAAATTAGATTTGAGCATATCTGGGACGAGCGCTTGGAAACTTTTGTGTGTTTCTGATGCCAATACGGGTGAAGTTATCATTGAAAAGAAATTCTATAAGAATGAATTCGATACGATAATGAAGGATCCGTTGTATAAACCTTTCGTTGATAAGATAATCGAAGCGGCATATACAACAATTTCACAGGAAAATACCCCGGCAGATGTTTCCGAAGACGAGGAGCTAGAAAATGAGTAAACCATACGTCAGGGTTAGCTTGGAATCTGATGCAAAGATCCCAGAGTATCAAACCGTTGGTGCATCAGGCTGCGATCTTGTGGCGAACGAGGACGGACGAATCTGGTCAGGTTCATCAATGCTTGTGAAAACTGGTCTTTATCTGGAAATTCCGCAAGGAATGGAAGGCCAAATAAGATCGAGATCCGGTCTTGCATTAAATTACGGCGTTACTGTTCTAAATTCGCCGGGAACGATTGACAGTGATTATAGAGGCGAAGTAAAGGTTCTGCTTAGGAATTCTAGCGCTAAACCATTTGACTTCAAAAAGGGTGATCGAATCGCTCAACTTGTATTTTCCCGTGTAGAACAGGTTGAATTTCGCGTCACAGAACTCGAAAAGCTAGCAAATACAGAAAGAGCTGACGGAGGATTCGGTTCAACGAAGATTTAATCCTTTCTTGTTGAATCTTCCTCGGGCGCAATTTCTGGGTTTGGTTTCTTGTAGTGTTTTTCCCAAACGCCCTCTGTAAATCCGTAATCAAGAAGAACAAGTCTTGAATCGGGCGTCTTACCCCAATGATCCAATTGAACGATATCGCCGTACAATAGGTCTGTTTTTCGTGCTGCAGCAGCAATTTTTTTACAGAATTGCTGCGTTTGTGCATCTAGATCCTTAAAGTCCTTCACATCTTTTTTCAAAAGTAACGCTCTTAGACCGATCCTGAAATCTGTCCATCCGGCACCCGTCAATGATTCAAATTCTTTGCTACTAGAAAGTTCCTTCACGATATCGGAGATTAACCATTCTTTATTTGGGCCCGCTCCGTAGATTTTAGTGACGATATCCTTCGTCGCGCCATTATTTGAAATTTGAACTTCAGTTTCATTCTGTGCGATGCCTTTTTCATTCAAGGCAATTTTTAGGACGTATTTTCCGCTCAATGTAAATGCAGCCCTTGATGTTCCTCTTCCGAGTTCATCAAGAAACATGGACGCATATTCTAACATTACGTTGATGTTATCAAGTTTTTTGAATTGATTAATGTCGAATTTGTTTCCAAATTTGCTTTTTACGTCTCTTTTAGTCTTGATTCTTTCTAGAACTAAACTAACGTACTCGATTAGAACATCTGACATACGATTTAATTATGCATCCCATCCAACTACAATCAACTTATTCTGATCGAACGATTGATGGTACAACGTTAATTTTCCTTATAAGATAAGAGATGAACGCAATGCATCAAAAACACGATTTACCATGACAGAAACACAAAAACAGAGACCCATACTGATAATTGATGGAGCGAATCTTTTTATTCGAGCGTGGTCTGCGTATCCACAGATGTCATCGCACGGGTATCAGATGGGTGGATGCATAGGATTCTTGAAAACCTTAAGAAGGTTGGTCGATGAACAATGTCCGAGTTCAGTTTACATCGCATGGGAAGGCGGAGGGTCAGCTAAACGACGGAAACTATTTCCAGAATATAAGCTGAATCGACGGCCTGAGAAATTGAATCGTTTTTACGGCGACGATATACCCGATACTGATGACAATCGAATGCATCAGATGGTAACGTTGATCACGATGCTGAAAAATGTTCCTGTGTGTCAGCTGTACGTTTCAGATTGTGAAGGTGATGATGTCGTTGCATACCTGTGCAGGGCAAAATTTAGGAATGTGGATAAGGTCATCGCATCGTCCGATAAGGACATGTACCAACTTCTCGATGATAACACGAAAATTTACAACTTGCACAAAAAAACATACGTTCTGAATGAACATGTTCTGAAGGACTTTAGGGTGACAGCGAAGAATTTTGCGATAGCAAAGGCGTTATGCGGTGATCCATCAGATAACATTCCCGGCGTCAAAGGAATGGGATTCAAAACAGCCGTTAAGACGTTCCCGATGCTTGGCACTGAGGATGACATTCTTCTTCAGGATGTTTTTGATTATGCAGCGGCTCACAGGGATGAATCAAAATCATGTCAACGGGTGTTGGACGAAATTGATAACGTTCGTAGAAATTGGAAACTCGTGTATCTAGATGGTGGAATGCTTTCAAACGATCAAGCAGAAAAAATTGATTATGTGATGGAGGGCTTTAAACCAAAGATCAGTCAATCCAATCTGATCAAGCAATTGGTGGCAGAGGGGATAGGAGATTTTGATGTAGACCAATTCTTCTTCCCATTTCGTTGTATTACTGGACTCACCTCAGGATAAGAATGGAAAATACAGCATCATTTAATCAGTATGGGAAAATCTTCCAGGAAAAAATCGTCCAAGCTTTATTGACGGATCGTCAATTTGCCGAACAGATGATGGAGGTAATCGACGTAAAATATTTCGATCAAAAGTACCTCAGATTTCTTGCTGACAAGTATTTTGAGCATTCACGAAAATACAAGGTTTTTCCGACGCTTCAACTCCTTGTCACAATCATCAAGGATGAATTAAAAGTTGGAACTGATACTATTCTACGTGATCAGATTGTTGAATATCTTCAACGAATGAGACTTGAACCTGACGTTGGCGATCTTCCTTACGTAAAGGAAAAATCGCTTGATTTTTGCAGAAAACAAGCGTTAAAGGCAGCACTTGAGGAAGCGGTCGATCAAATTCAGGCGGAAAAATACGAACAAATAGTTGACAGCATCAAAAAGGCAGTTTGCGTTGGTACGACGCCATCGCTAGGCCACGATTTTTTTGATGATTCAGAGGAACGGTTCACACGATTAAATCGACATTGCGTACCAACCAATATACCGGAGCTTGATAGGAAAGAAATTCTAGACGGCGGCCTGGGGGCAGGAGAGCTTGGTTGCGTGATCGGTGCGACCGGGGCCGGAAAATGTTCTAATCCAAAAACAATGATATATGTAAAATACACGGGGATCAAAGTTAATGGAAAGCTTTTTAAACCCTGGGAGCGAATCATTACAAAACGAGGAACAATCTTCGCAAGAGACATTCAATCAACAGATGAACTCATTTGAGTGTTTACATTGTACTCGTAAATTTGGTGCTAAATCTGGTTTGATTACACATCTTAGAAGAATTCATAATCAATATTACGGTGATTATAGACATCAATTTATGATCAAAACTAACTTTGAACTTAAAAATCGTTCAACACGAAGTGCTAATGTTCAAAAAGTTCGAAATGAACTTGCAATAAATGAAGGGTTACTTCCAATCAAGTGTAAGTTATGTCAATTTGAATCAATGTACTCAATTTTGAAACACATAGTGTGTAAACACGACATATCAATTGATGAATATAAGCGATGTTTTGGAGAAGAAAAGTTGCAACAAATTAGACCAACACAACGTAAAAAAATACGTGATTGCGTTAAAATCGTAATGAATAAATCAGATGTGCGTGCAAAAGTTTTAGCCGGTAGATCATTCCCTTCAGAAGTTAAACATTGGACTAAAAAGGGTTTCTTGTTAGAAGAAGCACAAGAAAAAGTACGTGAATTTCAACGAATTCAATCTTTGAAAGGAAATAATGATATAACACGTGCTAAACGAAGCAAAAGATTTTCTGGTCACGCAAATCCCATGTCGTTAGAATCGATTTCAAATCGAAATAACGTAACGATTGATATCGCTAAACAACTCACTCCTTGCTTTGGTAGAACAGGTGAAAAACATCCGATGTTTGGAAAACACCATACGCAAGACGCATTAGAAAAAATTGCTTCATCACCACAATTTTCAAATCCTAAATTTAGGTCAATTCCCGAAATCCAAATTGCTACGTTTTGTGAATCTCTTGGAGAATTGAAAACAAATGTAAAAATTTCTAAATGGAATGTCGATGTTTTGTTTTCTTCGAAAAAACTAATTGTTGAATTTTTTGGTGATTGGTGGCATATGAATCCAACGAAATTTGAAAAATGCAGCGAACATAAAGTTATGAAAAAATTAGCTGGTGATATTTGGATGCGCGACGAAAGAAAATTAAGTGAACTTTCTGCCTTGGGATATGAAGTGATTGTTATCTGGGAATCAGACTGGAAAAACGATAAAAATAATTGTGCTGAAAGGATCAAGAATGCTTTCGATAGAATTTTGTGATGTTGAAACAACGGTAAAAATGGGAGATCTTTTTACTGAATTAGGATTTTCTACTGACACCCAACCGACTGATGACTCTGGTGATAGTTACGTTCATAATGAGTGGTCTATAGAGATTAGATCGCTTGACGGTTATTATCCAATTGAGGGATTTCGCTGGACAAAACAAGAACGACAAGTAGAGTTATTTCACGCAACAACCCAAGTTGGCGTTTTAGAAGATTGCATACCAAGTATTCAATGTTCACCAGAACATCTTATTTTTCGAATTAGTGATGTTGATTCGGGTTGGATAAAAGTTGGTAATTTACGTGCCGGTGATCTTATTGTTTCACGATATGGATTGAGAAAAGTTATTGAAATTCAAAGTAACGATGTTATAGAAAGATTATGCGATATTCAGGTTGCAATAGCACATTCATATTTTACTGACAACGTCTTATCACATAATTCTCACTTTCTAACGATGCTCGGCGCCGCCGCACTTAGAAGAGGGATCAACGTCATGCATTATACGTTCGAATTATCGGAAACGCAGGTTGGTCGTCGGTACGATTCAAATTTGTGTGAAATTGATTCGAATGACGTAATCGACAGCAAGGAAAAAATTCTTAAAACTTACGATGAATTCGCAAAAAATAACGAACTGGGAAGGTTGAAGATCAAGTATTTTCCAACGAACACAGCATCGGTTTACACGCTTCGTAGTCACATGGAAAGGTTGGATCTAAGGGGATTCACACCTGGCGTCGTGATCATCGATTACGCTGATATCATGCGTTCTTCAAGACAATTTGATTCATTACGACATGAATTGAAATTAGTTTACGAGGAACTTCGTGGATTAGCGGGAGAGAAAGGTTTTCCAATTTGGACAGCTAGTCAGAGCAATAAGGAAGGTTCAACGGCTGAAATTATTGATCTTGGAAATATGAGTGAGGCATACGGAAAAGCATTCGTTGCTGACGTAGTTCTAAGCATTTCTCGTCGTGCTCATGAAAAATCATCTGGTGTTGGTAGAATGTACATTGCAAAAAATAGAGCTGGCCGTGATGGTATAGTGTATCCCGTTTCGATTGATACTGCACGTTCAAAATTCATCGTCACAGGTGCTGAAGGTTCGATAGAAGCCGCCGCCGCCGAGGAAGAAAATGGCTTCAAAAAAGCTCTTGCTGAAAAATGGAAGGAATTGAAGAGTGATCCTACGCTTAACTACACGAAGGTCGACAAAAAGAAGGATGATTGATGATCGTCTTGGGTTATGAACCGATAGTTAGAACTTACCACGGCAGAGACGAAACGCCTTTCGCGGTCATGTTGTTTATGGAGAAAATGTAGGATGATGAAACACACCTACGAGGAGGCGATGTCCGCCTCGCTCGATTATTTTGGCGGTGATGAATTAGCAGCTCAGGTGTTTGTTGGGAAGTATGCTCTTCGTGATTTGAATAGCAACATCTATGAAAAAACACCCGATGACATGCATAGACGTTTGGCAAAAGAGTTTGCAAGGATTGAACAAAAGTACCCAAATCCATTGAGCGAACAGGAAATTTACGAACTTTTTTCATCGTGGGACGTTGTTCCGCAAGGAAGTCCGATGTCCGCGATCGGAAACCCATTTCAGGTGCAATCATTATCGAATTGTTTCGTGATAGAATCACCGTACGATTCATACGGAGGAATCCTAAAGACCGATCAGGAGCAAGCTCAAATCATGAAGCGTCGTGGCGGCGTTGGATTTGATATCTCAACGATCAGACCAAAAGGTTTACCTGCCGCCAATGCCGCAAGAACGACCGACGGTATCGGCGTATTCATGGATCGATTCAGCAATACGTGTCGTGAAGTTGCACAAGGTGGAAGACGTGGGGCTTTGATGTTGACAATTTCTGTGCATCATCCCGACATCAGAACGTTCATTAACATTAAGCGTGATCTGAAACGTGTCACCGGTGCGAATATCTCAATTAAACTAACTGATGAATTCATGAATGCTGTAAAGGCGGGGGAAAATTTTCAGTTAAGATTTCCTGTCGAAAAGGATGCTTCTCACATCGTTCTGCAGGATGTATCAGCGGTCGAACTTTGGAATGAAATTATCGACGCAGCATGGCAATCAGCAGAACCAGGTCTTTTATTTTGGGATACTGCGCTGAAAAATACGCCTTCGCAAGCGTATGCTTCGCAGGGATTTAATACCATTTCAACAAATCCATGCGCAGAAATCTTTTTAAGTCCATATGATAGCTGCAGGTTGTTGTTGGTGAATTTATCAAGGTTCATTGTCAATAAATTCACCTCCTCGTCATATTTCGATTTTGATCGATTTCACTCCGTTACGATCAGAGCCCAGCGTTTGATGGACGATCTTGTCGATCTTGAAATTGAAGCGATCGATAAGATAATTGAAAAGGTATCGGTTGATCCTGAACCTAACGATGTAAAACTTCAGGAACTCATACTTTGGAGAAAGATCAAAACTGCAGCTCTCAATGGCCGTCGCACCGGATTAGGAATCACAGCATTGGGAGATGCATTGGCATTTCTGAACATCAAGTACGGTTCAGATGAATCAATAACGACGACTGAATCGATGTATAAGGCTCTCGCCGTCGCCGCCTACACATCAACAATCAAACTTGCGAAGGAACGTGGTAATTTTGATGTATTTTCACACGACCTTGAAAGAGATCATCCATTCATCAATAAAGTTCTTGCTGAATTGCCAGATGACGTTGTCGTTGATTATCTGAAGTACGGTCGTAGGAATATAGCGTTGACAACAACCGCTCCAGCGGGTTCAGTGTCAATAATGACGCAAACTACATCGGGTTGTGAACCCGTCTACCAGTTGTCATACAAACGTCGGAAAAAAATAAATCAAAATGATGTTGTTACTACTCCTGATTTCGTTGATCAAATCGGTGATAAATGGAAAGAATTCATCGTAACACATCATGGTTTAAAAGAATGGTTGGACGTAACGAACGGTTCGATTGAGCAGTCACCGTATTGGGGTTCGACATCGGCAGACATCGACTGGGTAAAAAAGATCGATATGCAGGCTGCTGCTCAAAAATGGATTTGCCATGCGATATCGAACACGTGCAACCTACCTTCAGATGTTACAATCGACACCGTAAAGCAAGTTTATATGCATGGTTGGGAAACAGGGTGTAAGGGTGTAACGATATACAGGGACGGATCACGTTCCGGTGTGTTAGTGTCGGACGCCGATAAAAAAGTTGAATCGATCAAGCAAACGTCCGCTCCAAAACGTCCTAAAGAATTGCAATGTGACATACATCGTGCATCAATTCAAGGCGAAAGCTACATAGTTCTTGTAGGTCTGCTCGATGAAAAACCGTACGAAATTTTCGCCGGTCTTCAACACCACGTTGAAGTTCCGAAGAAAATTAAAAGAGGTACGATGATCAAGAACGGGAAAAATAAGGACGGTGTTGTTACGTATAATCTTCGTATCCCGCTTGGCGATGATGATGAGCTAGTTTTCAAGGACATTGTTGATCTTTTTGCGAATCCAAATCATGGAGCATTCACAAGAACAATATCGCTTGCACTGCGACACGGCGTTCCTGTGCAGTATCTCGTTGAGCAATTGAGAAAGGATAAAAACAGCGATCTATTTTCATTCTCAAGCGTTATCGCAAGGGTTTTTAGTAAAAATTACGTTCCAGATGGAACGAAAGCAACACAAGAAAAAAAGTGTCCCGATTGTAGTGGAACTAATCTTCAATACCAACAAGGTTGTGTTGTGTGCATGGATTGCGGTTCATCAAAATGTTCATAAATACGAATAAGTACGATCATGAAATTGAGTAAACGACAGGAATCTGAGATCGGTAAACTTCTTCTCGAGGAAGCAGTTCTTGATGAACGAGCATCCTTTGAAAAAAAGGCGAATTTACGTAATTCATTGCTTTTGGAAGCAGATCCAGCAATGGAAAATCGTGTTGATATTTCATTATTGAATGATGATATCAAGGAAATATCAGATCAACTGGCATATCAATTTGGTGATAAGTTTCATGATATACTCGCGGTAATTCATAAAAAATTGTTGGTTGAATTATCTAAATCAATGAAAAAATACGGCATGCAATGGATTTCAATAGTCGATCTCAAGAACATTCTTGACGGAGAAAGCAATGAATCTGTGATGGACGCTCAATTCGAATTTGTCATGGGATTGAACAATCTCGTGGCAGAATATGGGCAAAAATTAGCGAAAGAAATTGTTCAGAATTTATCTGAGCAGGAGAATGTGCCAGATGTCGATGTCTGAAAAGAATACCTCGAAAAAGAACGTAATCGATGAAAATTACGACTTAGGCGTACCAGATTTTGCTCTTCGAGAGGCAGTCGATAGGTTTGTTGATGATGTTAGGGAACACGTAAAAAAGTTCATACTCGTGCACAAATCAGATAACGTAATCCAGCAAAGGGAATCGTTGGAGGCAGCAAATGAAGTCCTAGAGGTCCTAAGGGAAGAAGCTGTTGATCTGTTGAATGATAAACTTTGGATGTTCACCCGTAACGTATGAACTGAAATATTTGATCATTCTGTAGTACCATCGATAGATGGAAAAAATCCTGCGGTGTGTTTGTCAATGTGCAACCGAATCTCATCAAGTTTCGTTTGAGATAGATTCTGAAATCGTGCAATTTTACGTTGTTCCACGTTTGAATGATTATCTGCCGTGGTATAAAAGAATTGTGAATGCCGTCAAATATGTATTTGCGATTAAAAATCGTGATGATGATTACGATTGTGTTTGTCTGACTGATTCAGATGCAATTTCATTGCATGAAATGTTGACGCCTTATGTCGAGCGTGTTGATGATTTAGCGTCATATTGACACCAGAATATTCTTAACACAAGAAAAGGAACCTATGGCATTTAACTCACGGATTATTCTAGACAGCATTTCACCTCATGGTGTACGGCTCACGACGATGGAGGTAACGTTTCCGCGCGTTGTGTTGAGCGAATTCAACACACACAGGGTGTTCTCTAGGAATTCTGCGTCAAGTCGTGCAATTCCGATCGAGAAGCGAATTTCTGCAGTTGAAGTAGATCCTTTCATACCAGAAACATTCGGCAAGAACCAAAAGGGAATGCAGGCGAGTGAAGATCTGAACGATGATGATTCAGAACGTGCTAGACATGAATGGATGTCAGCGTGTGTTTCATCTATTGCGCATGCAAGGAAATTAGCTTCATTAGGCGTTCATAAGCAACTGGCGAATCGATTGATTGAGCCGTTCTGTTGGCAAACAGTGATAGTGACATCTACCGAGTGGAGTAATTTCTTTGCGTTGCGATGCAACCCCGACGCTCAACCAGAGATCAGGAAGATCGCAGAGATGATGAAGGAATCGTACGTACGTTCGACTCCACGCGTATTAGGATTTGGTCAATGGCACACGCCATACGTTGATGATGCCGAAGCAGATCAGATCCTCAAAGAAGAAGATTTAAATGGCTGGTCCAGCGCTGATTTTGGTGTAGTAGCTAGAGTAAGCGCTGGTCGATGCGCTCGTGTTAGTTACTTGACGCATGACGGTCGAAGGGATTGGAATGCTGATATTACATTAGCGAATCGTTTGCAGAATTCGGGTCATATGAGCCCATTTGAACACGCTGCAAGACCAATGACAGATGATGACGCTAGTGAAATTGCATTATACGCATTGTCAGAATGTGGATCGTCTCCTCCAGTAGCAGATCCATTCACAACGTATTCGGGTAATTTTCGAGGTTGGTTACAATTGAGAAAATTGCTGCCGAATGAATCAGATTTCAGCAAGATTGTCAAGGTTTGAACATGTACAAGTATAACGCGAAATTAGTCAAGGTTGTTGATGGCGACACAGTCGATTTAAATGTTGACCTAGGGTTCGATGTTTGGATCAAACAAAGATTCAGGCTCGAAGGCATAGATGCACCTGAGATGCAGACCCCAACCTTAGTTGAAGGTCGTGCATCAAAAGCTTATCTTACCACGTTGTTAACCGAAGCAGGTCTATCAGGATTAATCATGGTTGATTCTCATGGTAAGGACAAGTACGGTCGTTGGGTTGCGAGGCTTTCGTATTACGAACCAGGTGATACGGGTCCGAAGGTTGTTGATGCGTCTGATAGGATGATTCTTGATGGTTTCGCAAAACCATACCCTTGAAAATAGCAATCTAAATTTATAGGAATATTGTATGCTAGCAAAAATCATAGCAATTGAAGGTCCTGATCGATGTGGGAAAGCTACACAATCAAGATTACTGTCGCGTAGGTTAAGTCTGCTTGGGAAAGCGATTAGGTATGAGATACCCTTTAATGATCATCTAACATACAAATTGATTTATTGGATGCTTGAAAATGGACATGCGAAAAATTGGACGGACATATTCCAATTCGTACAATTTTTGAATAAATTCATCTTTCAATTTATCCTTCTGATTCAAATGTTTAGGTACGATTACATCGTTTTAGATCGATGGCATATGTCATCGATAGTTTACGGTGATGCATCAGGCGCTGATAAACGATTAACAAGATTGTACTCGATGTTTCTTTTGCTACCTGATATGACAATAATCCTGTGCGGTGAAAAACACAGGAGACCAGAAGAAATTGATGATTCGTATGAAAGCGATTCTAAACTTCAATCGGATGTCAAAAAGGCATATGACAATTTTGCTGTGAATCCGACCAGAGCAACTGGGTATTCGATTCCTGTTCGTTCAGAAGGAACACGTTTTGAAGTTGCTGAACGTGTTTTCAATGTTATTGACTATCTTTACGGTGAAATCTAATGATTTTTGATCTAATATGCGCTGATCCTCCTTGGAATTTCGTTGATCCGTTGAAGAAAATGAAGCGAAAAACGAAAAGATCGGCAAGATCGCAGTATTCGACGTTATCATTACAGGAGATCAAGGATCTTAACGTAAAATCACTTGCAAATCCAAATGGATGTGTGTTGGCATTATGGGTTCCATCATCGATGCTTCAGGAAGGTTTAGATACCATGAAATCGTGGGGCTTTAAACAAAAGCAGATTTTCGTATGGGTCAAATTGAAGAAAAAACATGAATCAGAACGAATCCTTGACAACAAGACAAGGGTCGGGATGGGCAGACTGTTCAGACAATCACATGAAATTGTGTTGTTGGGAACAAGCGGGAAAAAACCGTACCGTCTGTTGAAGAATAGATCGCAAAGATCGGTCACATTTTCATTGAATGTTAGGCATTCACAAAAACCCGAATCGTTGCAGGATAAACTTGATCTGATGTTTCCCGATGCTAATAAATTGGAAATGTTTGCTCGCCGGCAGAGAAAAGATTGGTACTGTCTCGGTGATCAAATTGATGGACAAAAAATGAATGATGCGATCACAAATTTGATCGAACTAACCGACGTTTGATAGGATGGATGCATGAAGTTTAAATTTTCAGATGAAGTTTCATTAAGAATGGTTCAAATCTTTCAAGAGGCATTGCTTCTCGGAATGGATGGCGCCGACCTTTTTAGGGAGGTGAGATTAACGCAGAGCGATAGTGATCCTGATTCTCTTGTTCTTGATCCTGAATATGTTGCGCTTGTCAAAAAGAATCACGAAGATTTGTTAGCTCATGCTGACGTATTATCATCGTTGGAAGCGAAGCGTTCATCATCGATCGTTGGGAGCGATTGAAATGGAGCTGACACTTGCGGTCCTATGCGCGTTTTTAATCGTGATGATGTTGTGGGGCGGTGATGGAACAAGATCATAAACTTGAAAAAATGTGGGAGCAACAATTTCAATTTATGAAATTGCTTCAGTCCGAACGAGGTTGGCCAGAATTTCCTACCGACATCTCCTCAAAAAAAGGTCAAAAATTCCTCAAAGACATCACTCATCATATCATGGACGAGCTATTTGAGGCTTCACAACATCTCAAAAACAGCAAGTCACACCGGGCAACACTCGTTCCAGAGATTGACCGTGAAGCATACAAAGAAGAATTAGTTGACGCTCTTCATCTGTTCTTTGAGCTAGTGATCGTATCAGGCATCACAATGGAAGAGATGTTTGAGGCGTACATGGCAAAAGGCGAAGTAAATCATCACAGAATTAAAACCGGGTATTGATTGTAGCACCCTTCCAACGCCTATTGGGCGACATCACAATTTTTAAACAAAGTGATTTTTGACCCCTTCCCGAGCACGTGAAGATGATTATCCTTCATATTACCAGGAGGTAAGTGAAATTGTTGTTTGATTTTAACGTTTTCGATGTTTTTGCAAGTCGACCATTTAGACCTTCACGCAGCGCGTACCAGGATTATCCGTCTGCATCACTTTGGTGGACGGCTGAAAACACAACCAACCCCGATTGGTTGAGATCAGAGTCGAAAGACGGTAAATTGTACGTGATGTTGGATGTTCCCGGTGCTGCGAAGGAATCGATCAAAATCACGTATGAAGGTAATGAGATTACCGTCAAGTACAACCGCGGTGAAACTGCGATTTCGAGATCAATCTCGGTGAGCAATGTTGTTATTGAGGACGGTGAACCCAGCCTTCAGGATGGAATCCTGACAATTGCGTTTCCCTTTAAGGAAACTAAAAAGAAAACAAAAGAACTCGTCATCAAGTGATTCGAAGGGCCCGTATGGGCCCTTCGGTGCATTTTAGTCCTGCGTATGGTAGGATGATTCATGAACTTTGATATCGATGCGCGGACAATTATTCTTGTACGTCATGGATCGCATGCATACGGGCTTAGCACACCGACCTCTGATGAGGATTTCAAGGGTGTTTGCATCAAACCGAAGGATTTCTACTACGGATTTTTGAATTCCTTTGAGCAATACGAACACATGGGATCGAAGTCAGATGGAATCGATAAGGTAATTTACTCGCTTGAGAAGTTCGCCAAACTCGCGGCTGATTGCAACCCGAACATCATCGAGTGTTTACACGTTGATGATAGTGATATCATCAAGATCGACAAATTCGGCGAGGAGTTGCGTGGAATTCGTGATCTGTTCATCTCAAAGAAAGCAAAACACACGTTCAGTGGGTATTCACACGCTCAATTGAATAGGATCAAGCTTCATCGATCGTGGTTGCTTAATCCACCCAATGCACCACCCCAGCGCAAGGATTTTGACCTTCATGAACAAAGCATTACGCACTCGGAACTCGGTGCGTTTGAAGCTGCAGATGATGAAACTCTTGAATTTATTCCTGCACGAATGTTGACAATTTTCACGAGGGAAAAACAGTATAAGGCTGCTAAGTTGCAATTCGATCAGTACCAGAACTGGTTGAAAACAAGGAATCCTGCTCGAGCCGCGCTCGAGGCAAAATTTGGGTATGATACCAAACACGGATACCACCTCGTTAGGCTCATGAAAATGTGTCGAGAAATTCTCACGTCTGGTGAGGTCCACGTGAAGCGTGTCGATGATCGTGATGAATTGATCGGAATCAGAAATGGTTCGATGAACTATGATGAATTGATCGAATACGCTCAAAAAATTGAGGATGAATGTAGCGTGTTGTACGAAACCTCAACGCTACGTCATGAACCCGATAGAAAATTGCTCAGTGACGTTATCGTTTCTATCACCGAACGTTACCTTTCGAAGCATGGATAACGATACTTAACTTCATGTCATCATTGTTAAGATCGTTCATCGTTGAGACCGTTATCGATGCATCCGCAAAATTTGCAAAGAAAAGAACGGATGATTTCTCAGCAAAAATAGGGTCAGTAGCATCAAGCATAGCTGATACCTTCGCTTCGCAGGAGGCAAATGAAAAATTGGTGAATTCAATGATAGGTTCGGCTCGAAAATCGTTGGATGACATCGTGTCGCAGAAAAGATTTCGTCTTGCAGTTCCAAGCGCGTTCGGTCCTGATGAATGGGGACCGAACGCGCTTGTTTTTGATGTTATTTCGACAACGCATCCTAATTCAAGCGATTACGATGAGATCATGACGTTCATCAGTGACAATGAAACAATTTTCGTTCGTTCGCTTGAACACCTTAGAAAAACGATGAAACAGATCGAAGCGACCGCCGATTCAATGAAGTGGGGCGCTTCATGGAAGAGGTACACAACCTGGTCAACGTTCGTTTCTGATGCTCAACGCTTCATCAACATTGTTGAAGGGGCGTTGTGATATTCACGATCATTTCATCGCTTGTTATCTCAAGCTTGATCGGTCATTTATTGCATTGGGCACTTCATAAAAAATGGTCACGATTTGCATTCAGGGGACATATGCAGCACCACCTTGAATTATACCCACCAACGGATCTAGTTTCAGATTCGTACAGATCAGCGCATTGGTTGAATAGCGGCGTTTTTTTGTTCACACCTCCGTTCATCGTTATCGTTCTTCTTGCTGCAATTTTCCTATATGCTTTGAATCTTTCGTTCACGTATTTTTTTGCGTTCGCTGGGACTGCCTTGGCATACAGCATTCTCGCTGATTACGTTCATGATACGTTTCATCTTCGAGATCACTACCTTCACAGGTTTAAATTTTACGATCGCATTAGATCGCTTCATATGCTGCATCACATTGACATGAGATCAAATTTTGGGATCGTTACATTTTTTTGGGACAAAGTATTTCATACATTCAAGGTGTAAACTTACTTGTACGTGGGTAAATGAGGTTATATCTTTACCCATCATGTCAAGCAAACTCTGTCAAATTATTGCGGTCGAAAAATAGGTGAAAAATAAAGCTCACGCTGGCATCACTGAAGCATACCAGAAGATGCAGAAGGGTGCCCTGACGCAGGGTATCTCGCGGACGTACCGTCCGAGCGATGAGATGGGAGAAAATCTTCCTGCTGAATCGACAAAGGTGCAGTTGAATGCATCCGATCTATTGAAGGATGTGTCAAAGGTCATGACCGACCTGTTTGATGTTACTGCGACCAAGGACGTCGCGAATTGCGATGCAAAGGCAGACGTGGTCGTTGGCGATATTGTCCTTGCGAAGGACATGCCAGTCACTTACCTTCTCTTCCTCGAGAAGAAGCTTGTTGATATTCACACGTTCGTTAGCAAGCTTCCGACGCTTGATCCAAGCGAGGAGTGGTCGCTTGATCCTAACGTGGGATGCTTCGTCTCGAAGGTCGCTGAGACGGTCAAGACGAAGAAGGTTTTCGTTCCGCTTGTTCTCGCTCCAGCAACCGATAAGCACCCCGCTCAGGTGAAGGAAGGTTTCGAGGATAAGCCTGTTGGAACTTGGAGAACGGTGAAGTTCTCAGGCGCTCTACCTGCGCAGAAGGTCGCGGATATGCTCGATAAGGTGGAACGACTTCAACGTGCTGTGAAATTTGCTAGGGAGGAAGCGAATGGCCGCTCGATCGAACAGGTCAAGGTCGGCGAAAAGATTTTGAATTTCCTATTCGGCTGAGCCGATTTAGGATTGCGCAACCTGAACATCAGGATTACGCTGAAAATCCACGAGGGATAAAACTCATCCTGGTTCAAATCCAGGCCCTTCCACGAGCCGAAAGGCAAAATCGGAAGGGTGGCGGAATTGGCAGACGCTAAGTGGTGATCAACCTGAGGCTATCGCAGCAGGTTTATTGAGTCGACAAGGAATGTAAAAAATTCAATCGATCATCTTCGGACTGAATATTATGCGCTGATGTGGGTTCAATTCCCGCCCGAGCCTCCACCACGAAAGTGGCATTTAGCGGCTTGGTAGCTTAAAGGCAGAGCAGGTGCATCTAAGGACTGATCCGTTGATTTAAATGTGTGAATTATTCATTGAATCGTCGACGCTGAGAAATCAGTCAACCTAAGAGGGCTCGAGCCGGATATGCTCGGGCCTTCGCTAATTTTGCGGTGCAAATTTTTGTACGATATGTTAGGATTTCAAATGAAAAAGTCAAATAAACCAACGCTTAAGATCGAATTTTCAAACAAGAACGCGCTTGATCATTTTACAATGTGGCTATGCGAATCGGGTGAACAGCAGTATTGGGATTGAATGGAATCCCGTGAACAGGATGACGATAGCGATATCACAGCCATTATCTTTGAATACCACGGTCCTGATAAAAACAAATGGTTACATAACGATACGATCGTTGCCGAATGCAGTCGTTTAGACAAAGAAAGGTGAAAAACGAACATGAGAACATTGATCATCCTGAAAGGTTTGCCCGCTAGTGGAAAATCCACGTACGCAAAGGATCTCTTGAAGAAGGAATCTGGTCGATTCAAGAGGATCAACCGTGATGATCTTCGAGCGATGCTCGATGACGGAGCATACTCAAAGGTGAACGAGGAATTCGTGAGGAACATGCAAATTGAGCTTGTTCGAAACGCCCTTTCCTCCGGTTTTGATGTTGTTCTTGACAACACTCACCTTGTTCAAAAGACGCTCATGTCGATTCACAACCTCGCAGCCGAGGTTGGTGACGTGAAGGTCATCGAAAAATCGTTCAATACCTCGGTTGAGGACTGCATCAAAAGAAATGAAGGACGTCAAGGGTCAGCTCGGGTGCCCGAGAAGGTGATCCATGACATGGCCAGGGCCGCAGGTCTTGATAGGGGAAGAACGTTGAAGGATTCGGAAACGTACTACGAGCCAAGGCCATCTGCCCGTCCGCGCGTTGTTACCGTTGATCTCCCAAAGGCGATCATGTGCGACCTCGATGGTACGCTTGCGATCATCGGCGATCGATCACCGTATGATGCGTCAAGGTGCGACGAAGTTGACATTCCGAACGAGGCTGTCATTGCCTGCGTTAAAGCAATGTACGATGATGATCACACAATCATCTTCATGTCAGGCCGTGACTCGAAGTACCGTGAGCAGACGAAGCGCTTCATCGAAAAGCATTGTATTCAGCGCGATCGTCAAAAAATGCGTTATGAACTTCACATGCGCGGCGAAGGTGACACCCGAAACGATGCGATCGTGAAGCGTGAACTCTACGAGGCGAACGTATTGGGAAAGTTCAACGTTGAATTCGTCCTTGACGATCGCAATCGAGTCGTCGATGAATGGAGACGTATGGGTATTCCATGTTTCCAGGTGAACCCGGGAAATTTTTGAGTGATATGATGAAAAAATCAATTCTAAAACGAATTCAAAAATTCGTTGCAGTGATCAAAGGTGTGGAATTATCTCCATACAAAATGGTTCGATTGTCACCCCGTCAACAAGAAGTATTCACATATCAGGGTGGAAGTATTTATGTTGGACCTAGATACGGTAAGCTTATTTCCGTCGTAAGAGAACCGTTGACAGATGGTCCTAATGCCGTCGGTGAATTTGAGGTGATGTGGACCGAAATCCCTGGCTCATTGGGACCGATGATCGAGCATGTTTCAGGCGATAAGATATGTTGGTACACATGAACCTGCATGGCAAAAACAGTTTTAAATTATTGACGCGTGATCAATTTCGTGATGCTGTCTTTGCAAGGGACGATGGAAAATGCGTTGTGTGCAAAGCGCCTGCGAAGGATGCACATCACATTATCGAGAGACGTTTGTGGGGCGATGGTGGTTACTACATTGAGAACGGCGCATCGTTGTGCGAAGAACATCACGTTGAGGCTGAATCAACGATCATTTCATGCGATCAATTGAGAGAATTAGCTGGAATTCGAAATTTTCCAATCCCTGAGCATTTGTACAGGGATCAACCTTACGACAAATGGGGAAATCCGATCATGCCGAATGGACTTCGACTCAGGGGTGAATTATTCAATGATATTTCGGTTGAAAAAATTCTCCAACCTGTCGTTCATCTTTTCACCGATCGAGTGAAGTATCCAAGAACGTACCATCTACCGTGGAGTCCTGGTTGCACCAACGATGATCGAATCATGAACGATGTATCCAAGTTGTTGGGTGAAAACGTTGTCATCACCGCAAAGATGGATGGCGAAAATACGACGATGTACAATGATTACGTACATGCAAGGTCGATTGAATATGAGTCACATCCATCAAGATCATGGGTGAAATCATTGCACTCACGTGTTGCGCATGACATCCCTAAGGGCTGGCGTGTTTGTGGTGAAAATCTATTTGCTGAACATTCGATCAGGTACAATAATCTTAGTGATTATTTTCAGGTATTCTCCGTTTGGAGCGCAATGAACATCTGCCTCAGCTGGGACGACACCGTCGAGTGGGCATCATTGCTCGGGTTGAAAACAGTTCCCGTACTATTCAGGGGCACCTGTGATGAAGCATTTCTTCGAAGACTGTATCAGAAATCACTGGGTGGTGATGAATTAGAGGGATACGTCGTCAGGCTTGAACGATCGTTTCACTATAAGGAATTCAAGCATACAGTTGCAAAATACGTTAGAGAAAATCATGTCACAACGCACGGTCATTGGATGCGCTCGCAGATGAAACAAAATGGGTTGAAGAATGACTGACAAATACATCATCTGCGCAAACATCGAATTTACCGATCGAGCGTTGTGCACGCCCATGAACGTTCATAGCGTTATTTCTAACACCGACATGATGGAAGTTCATCACTTCAGCGCTTCGTCCTGGGATGAAGCAAAGAAGTATTACGCTGATTTCTGTGCTAGGTTCATTGGGTTTTGATTTTTGCAATCGAACCTTTTCGATACGCGGCAATGAATTTTTTCATTTCGTTCTTGTCAATTTCAAGTGATGCACCATCATCCGAATAGACGATGCCCGATGGTGCGAGTCCACCTTTTTTCTGGTACGAATAAACGCCCTTGCCGGGTTCATTGAACCTGATGTACTTGAATTTTCCCATGAATCCCGGGCCGACCGAAATTGGAAGATCCATCGATGAATATCTGAACTTAGATTCATCAATCTCGCCCAGAATTTTTAGCCCAACAACATTCTGCATCTGAGCGATGAATTTTTCAGTTGGTGTACGGGTTCTACCGTTCGCAGCGTAACTCATGCATTGATCATCTGACGATTTTATGACGTACAGGCTACAATTTATCTCCGGCGCATCAGGTTCAAATTTGAACCATTCATTTTCTCGTAATCGATGAGATTCATCAATGATCGCGGTTACACGTGCTTTTGATAACAGGACCTCAAGATCACCAATGTTTCCTTGCGTCGGTTCGACACCTTCCCAATATCTCTTGATTTCGTAGTGATCTGGGTAATTTGAATTCCAAAGATCATCTATGATACGTGAGTTGGTGACGTGCATCGCTCCGATGGGTTCAATTGCGTATAATTTCCCCTTTGCTAGGAATCTCGATCTAGGGATGAATGACGCATAAACGCAATTGAATCTAGATGGTAAATTTGGAAAATGATCACGACGTTCAAGTTCGATCCAACGTTCAGCCTGTCTATCCTCCAACCAATGTTTCCCGGTTGATTGTTCAACTTGCCCCGTTAGAATATCACCTACCTTAAAATCCTTGTTCGACCTGTGATACAACGTAGCGTTAGGATTTACGTCATATTCAAGTAAAATTCCCTCAAGAAGGATGGATTTTAGTTCTCCTAACGTAATTTTCACAAATTCTAATTATGCGTTAAGTGAAACTTATGCACGATTGAATTAGTCATATAATATGAAGTTTAAGATTACGTTCAAAAATCCCAATGTTGTTGGTGGACAAAATGATTGATGACAAAGAAAATCGTGAATCGTTCTTCAAAAGGATCGAACCATTCTTCGCGCCGAGCATTTTGATGAACATTCAGGTTGCGTACACGATGGCGAAATTTGCGCATCGTGCACAATCAAGGAAGGAATTGGATGTCGACGGAAACAACGTGAGATACTTTGAGCATGTCAGGCGGGTGACGCTCAACCTCATCGACGAGGTGAAGATCGTCGATAGCGAAATGATCATTGCGTCATTGCTCCACGATGGAATTGAGGACACTCGCGATCTAACACCGGAGATGATTGAGCATCTCTTCGGTCCTGACGTTGTGGGGATAGTGAAGGTTCTCAGCAAGGTTCCGAAGGAAGGTTACCTTGAGCGTTTTAACATGTGTTCAGACTGGCGACCGTACGTCGTGAAAGCATGCGATCGTCTCGACAACTTAAGATCGCTGACGGGAACTGAACCTGAATTCATGAAGAGGCAGGTGAATGAAACTCGCGAGAAGTACTATCCATTGTTCGATAGGATGCTTCAATTGGTCCCATCACAACACCTTCAAAGAGCCCAATCAATTCGTGATTCAATTAGGGATACGAATGAAAGGCTCACGGCGATGATCGAATTAACTTAAGGTTGTTACATCGTGAGGCACAGAAAAAACATTTCCACGTATCAGTTTAATATACATCGATGAGTAAGAGAAAATTGACCGACACACGGTCACTTGGAAGGAAGCTTCTCGCCGGTGCATTAGCAGTTGTATTAGCGATCGCTGTACCGATCGCTCGCTGCACTGGTTGCGGTGACGTTAACAACGTTTCAACAAATGAAAAACGTGAGCCATCATTCGATTCCGGAACCTACGTAGGTGATGCTCCACCACGCTGGGCTTCGATGTCGGAGGGTTTAAGGTATCTTCCGGTTGAAATTGTTAAGAATCTGAAGCGTCCTTCATCAACTGAAAAATTGAAGCTCATTGATGAACCTTTGTTCGCAAAACCCGAGAGATTTGGAATGGTTCCCAATCCGATGGATTCCCAATTTCCGATCGGAATAACCAAATCAAATGATGGTGATGAATTTGTGCCAATGCTGGGTATCACGTGTGGTGCATGCCACGTTGGTGCAGTTAGCAACGGGCGTGAATGGACGATCGTTCCTGGTGCACCAAACCTGATGACAGTGAACTTATTTTTCGGTGAATTGATCGGTTCGTTGGCTGCAACGCTTGCCAACCCTGTTGCATTTGATGATCTCTGGAAGTCATATGCATCTTCAATGAACTATCGTTACGATCAATCAACGATGACTGAAACTATCATCGATGAAGATGACATCAACGGAATTTACGATGGCATTATCACCGATAGGGTTTTAAAGTTATCGAATGCATATAAAAACGGTGCATATCCAACGAAATTTGATATCAACACACGTGGAAAATTAGGAGCGTACCTAACATTGAGGTTGGTCGAACTCATCGGTCGTGCTAATGCTCCTGACGATGGTGTCCAGCTTCCGTTGGGAACATCAAATCCATGGGCAACCACTCGTAGCCTCTTTGGCACGAAGTGGGCGCATGATGATCCAGCAAATCTCACCCCCGTGGGAGGCGCCATTACCGCACCTGACATTTTCAACTATGGTGAACGTAGGTGGGTTTTTTGGTCGCAGGCAACAAATTCGATGATGGAGAGAAATCTTGCACAAGGAATAGCACTTCTCGGCGACGTTGATTGGGATACGTTTCAAACGACGTTATCGACTAAAGATTTAGCTGCGATCGAAGAAGCATCGCAATTTATCGAACCACCAACATGGCCACGGATCTTCAATGATGTTGATCGATCGCTTGCGTCTGAAGGTTGCAAGGTTTTTGAGAAACGTTGCAAGGGTTGTCACGTTGGATCATCACGATCATTTGAACGTGGATCAGTTGAATTTGGTCTGTACGACGTTGGAACGGATCCCTCCTACTGTGAAGGTGTGAATGCATCGACGCTTGATTATACCAGCGTACCTGCGTTGGTTGCTCCCGTCGCCGCACGGGTAAAATCAGTTGCTTATGATGTTGAAGGTAGGCTCGATGAATCGGGAAGAACACCAGTGATTTGGCGAGCGATGGAATGCAATAAATTTCCTGCCAGATCGCTCGAGGGAATTTGGGCAACTGGACCATTCCTACACAATGGTTCGGTGAGAACAATTAATGATCTGTTGAAACCTGCTAATGAACGTGAAAAACACTTTGAGGTTGGTTCGATTGAACTTGATCAGACAAAGCTAGGTTTCAGGGGCGATAAAACATCATCGTTCACAACAACCGTTGACGTAACAATTCACGGAATGTCAAACATGGGCCATGAATTCACCGTTAGTGACCCATCACAAAGATTTGCGTTACTAGAGTATCTAAAAATCCATCATGACACAATAACCTGTGGAGAATCCGATGAACATTGAACAGAACGTTAAGATGTATGCATTGCGTGATCAAAATGATCGATGGTATGTCTCCACGACAAGAAGTCTCGCCCAAGCTCGCGGAGTTATCACCGCAGCTTCGTTGTACAGTTCATTGTCAACAGTTAGAACAATTTTGACGAAGTTAAATAAGTTAGAGATGCCTGATACTAGGTATCGTATTTTTGAATTCACGCTTGCAGGACCACAGGAAATCATCATATGAAAATTTCGCACTTATCAGATATTCACCTCGATGCTATCAACGATCAGGAACTTATTAGGTTCGCCGAGCAGGTCCGTGATCTTGATCTTGATGCGGTTCTGATAACAGGCGATATTTCGAATGCAAAGCAGGTCGTGTACCATCTGTCAGTTTTAGAGAAAATAATCCAGCGACAAATTTTCTACGTTCTTGGAAATCATGATTTCTATGCGTCTAGCATAACTTCCGTCAGAAAATCAATGGCTGAATTGTCGACAATGTCGCAGTATCTTAGGTACTTGCCAACGACACCTTATGTAAAATTGTCAGCGATGACCGCTCTCGTTGGCCATGATGGTTGGTATGATGCATTGAACGGCGATCCAAATTCAACGTTTATGCTCAATGACTTCATCTACATCGAGGAATATAAAAAGTTCTCAGGAGGTGGTCAATTCATGAACGTGATGGGTACTGTGAAGGATATGCCAGGAACAAGAGGATTGTCACTGCAACTTTCAAAGGATGCCGTTAAGCACATGGCGGACGGGATCAAGGCCGCCGTCGGAACAGGTCACAAAGAAATCATCATTGCTACGCATGTTCCCCCATTTAAGGAATCGCACATTTATAACGGAATGGTTGGCGATGAAAATGCTCAACCATGGTTCACAAGCAAAACATGCGGTGATATGCTACGGAGCGGCGCCGCAGCGTATAAAAATGTGAATTTTACGGTGTTTTGTGGACACACACATGGAAAATTCATGGGTAAATTTGCCGATAATTTAACGGTGCACGTTGCAGGAGCAGAATACGGAACACCAAGGATTTCTGGAACGTTTGTTGTGAAGTGAACATATATGAAGAATTATTCGCATAAGATTGTGCACGACGCCCTGGGCGTTCGTCATGAATTCATCGGACCGGGCATGTATGATGTGTTATCAGGCGTGCACCTGATGCAGTTGATGAATGAATGGGCATCAAAATCGATCAATGATGACCTAAACAGTCACTGCGCATTTGAAGCCGACGTCATCAAAAAAATGCTTGAAGCTGCGTATGAAGCTGGAAAGGATGATGTCAAAAAGGAATTACGACAAGCATTAGGAATCAAGAAATGACTGAAATTGTCGACGTTCGGGATGGTTATGTTGTCAGATGCGATTCAACCGATGAATTGGTAATTGATTCAATCATGGTTGAATTAAATGTTGACAAGGTCCCATTGATCATCGCCGATCCTCCATATGGAAATGTTGTCAATGAAACTTGGGATCAAACATCGCTAACGGATGAACTGTTTGCATCTTGGATGGTTGAATGGACGAGATTATGGACGCAATATCTCCACCCCGGCGGTGCGTTCTATGTTTGGGGTGGGACGGGCTCGCCAGGGTTCAGACCTTTTTTCAGGTATCTTTCAACTGCAGAAATTCCCGGCGAATTTGAACTTGCGAACTTGATCACGTGGAAAAAACGTCGTGGTTACGGCGTACAAAACAATTACCTGTACACAAGGGAAGAGTGCGCTTTTTTTGTGAATGGAAATGCGAAGAAACCTCGAACTTTCCATGTTCCGTACCTCGACGAGGAAAGAGGTTATGCTGGTTATAATGAAAAATATCCCGCAAAGGATTCTCGATTTCGTCGAACGAACGTATGGACTGACATCACAGAAATAATGCGAGGCAAAATTCATCCAACGCAGAAACAGCAAAAGTTGCATGAAATTATGATTGAAGTTCACACCGATGTTGGAGAATATGTGATTGATCCATTCGCAGGATCGGGTGTGACCGCGCTCGCCGCGAGGAAATTGGGTCGTAAATTCATCATCATTGAAAATGATGTTGAACATTTTGATGCAACTGTAAAAAGATTGGAAAAGCAAGATGAATGACAATCATGCTCACGATGAGCAATCAATGCTAGATGAGTTGATGTTATACAATGACTTGATGAAAATCAGGTACACAACAACCGTTAAAAGAGACGCATTGCTTGAACAATTGAAACGTCCAAATGTCAAAAATTGGCGCGATGATAAAAAGCAAAAATACATGAAGCGCCTGTCAACGGCAAATAAGACCATCGACAGGGTTGATGAGATGATGTACGAAATCGAAATTCGAGCCGGTAAGTGAGTCATTGTTGACGTAGCGTAATTTTAAATGGGATACTTACGATAGTGATCAGGAAAGCATTCCATCTTATCGTATTCATGTTATCAGCTCTACTGTCGATGCAATTGTTTGCATACGCAACGTCGGCGGTTCGATCAACAAACACCGAACGCTCAGGCAAATTGCCTAAGGTTCAACCGTTGATCGTTGTAAGGTATTACGTTGCGAACGAGTTTTCAATAGACGAAGAAGAACAAATACGTACTGGGGTTTCATTGTGGGCTGCTGCAACAGCAGGCCGTGTGGTATCATACCAGGATCCTTATCCAATCGATGGCGAAATTGAGTTTGGATCGTACAGGAAAAATGAACGTGTTGTTGTTTTCAATAAAATTGAATCATCGAGCGATTACGTAAGGACATGGGATGAATACTACGATAAAATCATAATCGGGATGAAATTTGGAAATCCATTCATAAGATCTGACATATACCTCGTTTCCGATCGTTTGGTCTCAAGCAAACATTGGGAGTCTGTTGCCGCTCATGAATTTGGGCATGTTCTTGGTGTTGATCACGTGGTCAATGGTAATTCGATAATGAGTGAATTTTACAAGATCGGGAACGATACAATCACGCTTGATGACTTGTCGGCATTTTGTACTGTTCATGAATACGAATGTTGCTTTAAGTGAAAGTGTCAATGTATATGTAGTATTTTCTGGATAAGCACCATGGCTAGAGCACTTCTTCTAAATTCGACCTATGAACCGCTTCACTTCGTTAGTGATCATAGGGCTATCATGCTCTTGATCAAGGGACGTGTCGAGGTTGTAAATCCAAATGGTTCCACCCCTTCCGAATGGAACGAATACTTCACCTTTGGGAACGGTAAAATCAAGGTCCCCGCGACGTTGAGGCTATTGAATCGTGTCCATAAAAAGTGGAAGGTTCCTCGTTTTCGAAAGAAGGTGCTGTTCAACCGTGATAGCTGGTCATGCCAGTATTGTGGAAAGAAGCTCACCAATGATACTGCGGAGCTCGAGCACGTGATGCCATCATCACGTGGTGGTGCAACTTCGTGGTTGAACTGTGTGGCAGCATGTACACCATGCAACAAGTTCAAAGCGAATAAGACGCCTGATGAGGCAGGTATGAAACTCATCAAGAAACCGTCAATCCCGACAGCATTGCATTTTTGGGATTTGCATAGGTCAAACGTGTGGCATAACGATTGGGCGTATTTCATCGATCCAGGAGCATTTCAGGGTGTCGTACCTGAAAAGTGATGAAATTTCGATTCTACGAGAGTTTATCAATGAAGCTCTCGTAGAATCGAAACCATTCGACACCGATCTCGTGGATGATGCTTCATTTAAGAAGCAAAGTGCGTTTGTTCCTGATGATATTAAGAAACAAATAAAAGCGTGGGCGATAGAAATGGGCCTTACAAAGAAGAAGCGTAAGCGATAAACTTTTCGAGGCACCTAATTAGCTTGCAGGAGACATACGTGCACTTCAAGCTAGGTCAGCTTCAAGCTGTCGTCAAAAATGTGATCGCTGAGGAAAAAACGATAAGTTCATTACGTTCAGACATCTCAACGATGTTAGGACCGACAGTCATTGTTGAAGGTGATATCATCGATGTCATCGATAACGCAAATGATATCCTCCGGGAACATGAACTACGTGGATCGCTGCAGTCACTGCAACGACCAAAAACTGCGGTTTTGTTGAAACTTTCGGAACACAAGAACCCCGAATTTAGAAAATTTGCCGCTCGGTTGTTACCTGAGAAACTTGTCATACGTCTGGCCAAGGACCGCGATCCTTCGGTCAGAATTGCCGTAGCTGCTCGTGTTCCTTACGCGGTGCTTCAGGAGATGGTCAAGAATTTTTCAAGTGATGATGGGTTAAGAACCCTGTATCTGAAGCGTCGATTAAACGAGGGTGGCGTGAGTGATCCCAAAAAGGTTGATCCATTCATCTCGGTTAACAAGAAAAAATTGGGTGATGCCGGTAAAACAGATTCATACCAGGATCTAAGCGATCAATGGTATGAGGATCGAGCCCGCGATTTTATCAAATTTTACGGAAACAACCTCGAAGGCTCCTGGGAAGAGACAGCAGCGCATCGATTTTGTAGTAGCATGAGAGCAACGAACGGTGTCATCGTTGATGAACTAAAGCTCTTAAAAAAGATCAAAGATCTCATCGAGGATCATGATGATTTCCTGATGAAAAAAGACGTGATGAAGGAATCACGTGAAGCGTTGCTCGCTTCATCGTTGTTCGAAGAATCATTCGTTGAAGAAGTTGATCAAGTTCGTGACCTATTGGTGAACAAACAATCGCATGATTCATACCTGATCAAGGCGAGCAAGGTTCTGAACGTTGAATTCCAACAGATGAAATTGGAGGTCACGACGAAGGCCGTCGACAGGTTTAACCTTGTCGAATGCACCTCACTGGTTGTTAACGTTCCAACACGATGTAAATTACCGCATGCTGAAGGTTTTAGATCGATCGACGAACGAGCACTCGACCTGTTCTGCGAATCGTGGAACTCAAAGCAGAGGATGAGAGGGATTACGGCCAAGGTATCATGGACGTATTCCGCTGATGACGATGCAGACGTTGATTTCATCGTCTCGGAGTGATAAAAATGAAAACAAGACGATTGGTAGAATCATTTGAATTTAATCCGCCGGGTGCTCGACCAGCACAGGCATTTTCCGTGGGTGCTGATAATTTGATGTCAGCGTGGGGTAGCGTCGAGTACGGTGAATTAAGCTTGCTTCTCGTTAACATGAGAGCGCTTGTGATGATTCATCAAACGAATCACTGGATTTCAAAAGGAAATCAATTCTATGGCGATCATCTTCTATTCCAGAGACTTTACGAAGAATCGAACGATGAAATCGACAGCATCGCGGAAAAAGCAATAGGCCTCGGCGGTCCTGATAACGTGAATTTACCACTTCAGGCACAGCAGGTTAACGAGGTGCTTCAATCGTACGGGCCCACATCAACAATCCCACAGGCTGGCGATCTTGCAAAAAGATCATTGACGGCTGAGGTAAGTTTTTTGAGGTGCGTTGCTCATTGCGTCGACTCCTTAAACGAGCACGGTTTGATGACGAGAGGATTGGACAACATGTTAGCGGGTATCGAGGACACGCATGAAGGTCATGTGTACCTTCTAAAGCAACGTTGTAAAGGTTGAACAATGAAATTGTGGATGGCTTTTACACCCGATCATCGTAGTGATCCGATTGGATTCGTTCGTGCTGAAACCGAGGATGAGGCATACGCAATCGCCATGAAGAAACTAGGACGGACGTTCGTCGATAGTTACGGTCTACTACGTCAGGTTTCAACGAAGGAAAAAGCCGTCATCGTATCAAAGATGAAGGCTGAAATTAAACGCATGCAACGTCGTATCGATAATCTCAATGAGATACTGTCGAGCCTATGAAAACACGCATTAAAAACGTCGCCGGAGAAATTGAAAATTCTCGCGATGTTTATTTCGGTTGGTTGGAGTACTTTGATAAACACGAAGAATTTCCAACGCTTGAAGAACTTACTTCATGGTTAAAAACATCGGAATACGAACTTAGGAGATTGTGGCCTAAGATGCTGAAGATTGATGCTCGTGGGACCGTCATCAAGGCTTAAATTCAAACAGGCTCGATCATCGTTTTTGTTACCCAACGTTCCTCGCCGTCCTCGAATTCCACGAGGTAGGCAACGAGATGCTTCATGATTGTTCCGTGACGACCAACCTCGATTGGATTTGAATCAATATCAGTTTCATTATCCTCAACGTTGCGGATCTTAACCTTGTCATCAATCAACGGGTTCCATTCGCCACGAGCAACGTCCTTTTCATCCATACGATCGTTATTCGCAAGATCGTTCAATATCTCTTCGTCGGGTTTTGATGCCTGCTCAAGAAGAGCTTGATACACCTTGAGAATCGTTCTGTTCGCCATGCTTGTAATTATTACACCAACGATGTATGATCACTTCGATGAAGTCTGTTTTGATCACCGGTTGTGCTGGTTTTCTTGGAAGCCATTTAGCGGCGCATCACCTAAATTCAGGTGATAAGGTCTTTGGTTTTGATAATTTTTCATCATCAAGGCCAACATCGAAACACCTAGCTGCATTGATGGCTCATCAGTCGTTCAAATTTCAAAATTTGGATATCACCGACACATCACAATTTGATTCGATGTGTGATATGTTCAACGATAACGAGTTGAACCAGAAATTTGACCTGATCTATAATTTTGCGTGTCCAGCGAGCCCACCGAGGTATCAATCGATTCCGATAGAAACGATGCTAACGTGCACCCTGGGCGTCAAAAACGTATTAAATCTCGCTCGGGTTTGCGGTGCACGTGTCGTGCATGCTTCAACTTCCGAGGTGTACGGAAATCCACAGGTTTCACCTCAATCGGAAGCGTATTTGGGTAATGTCAATTCATACGGCCCAAGAGCATGCTACGACGCTGGTAAACAGGCCGCTGAGGCTTTGTGCTACGACTACCTCAACAAATACAACGTTGATGTTCGATTGGTGCGGATCTTCAACACATACGGGCCAAACATGGATCCCGATGATGGTCGTGTCATCAGCAATTTAATTTCTCAGGCCCTGAAAGGGCTTCCGATGACAATTTACGGTGATGGATCACAAACACGCAGCTTTTGTTACGTGGATGATTTAATCAAGGGCATCGTAAGCCTTTCCGAACTCAAGCAGAATCCAGGATCACCCGTAAACATAGGAAATCCAGACGAGTTCACAATGTTGGAACTCGCAAAAATCGTAGCAGAGAAAACGTACGGTGGAGATCCAATCATAGTTTTCAAAAAATTGCCGAAGGACGATCCTGAGCAACGTCTTCCCGATATTACGCTTGCTGAAAATTTGTTGGGATTTAAACCAACGATCATGTTAGAGGAAGGTCTTGAACGTACAATTGAATACTTCAAGTGTGTTACTTTGTGACCAAACAGGGTGCAAAATACAATCATACTGTTGTATCATGAACGTATGAAGGTATCTTTGGTTCACATCATGGTTGGAATCGCTGTCGTGGGAGGTGTTGGTATCGCGGGATGCACCTGCCTTGCGAACGTATCCGGTGCAAGTCACGACAAGGCTGAGACTGCGGCTAAGGCATGGGCATCCCAGATGGGATTTCAGGTGAAGGGTGTTTCATGCGCGAATATTGACTCTGATGGTGATGGATACGTTAGTTGTTCAGTGTCAACCGTGAATAAAAACAACGACATCGAAATTGTTCCGATCGAATGCGCGGCAGCGTACACGCTGAACAGCGGGTGTCGGGTTGCTCGGGTGCTTCAACCCATGGGTGGAAAATGACCGTTTCAAGTAGGTTGCTTGATAGGGTCTGTTACGTTTTGCGTTCGCCCGAGCAGCTTAAGGATGTTTTTGGTAACGAATTCACCGTTAGTGATACGTTCCCATACGATCCTAAATCGAAGTCGTCACCTCACACTGCTGCTCGTTGGGGTAAACAAAGTCGTTGGGATCAATCCACGCGTACGTGGCACGAGTATGCGGAACCAACGATGATCGAGCGTGATAATGAGCCATTCAGCGTGAGAATCACGGGCCTTGATGTGCGTTCTGAAGGTGGCCGCGCCTACAAGGTCATCGATGAGGATTTTCGTCGGTTTGATCTCAGGGAGGATCAACTAATTGAGGCTTTCAAGCACGTCGGGGTTGAACCGGGAGGAAAGATTCCTGGAAAATTTGTGTGGGGTCTGTTGGGAAGTCAAACACGTCTCGTGTTTGTCGGTGGCGATCTACACCGTAAAATGGTCGAAAACACCGAAGCACTCAAGGTTCAGAAAAAGAATGTTGTTTTGATGGACAGGATGTTGAAATTTGGTCATGTTTATAGGAAGCGTGATGGATTTGAGTACGTTTTCATCGGCCGCGTGAAAATTCCTGGTAACGA
>Ga0172379_10002666_pt1 | contig 30857 bp, 33 predicted proteins | sample GrowelOW334metaG_FD_119756 | JGI IMG/M metagenome (GOLD analysis project Ga0172379, IMG submission 119756) | Groundwater microbial communities from an aquifer near a municipal landfill in Southern Ontario, Canada - Groundwater well OW334 metaG | ecosystem: Environmental > Aquatic > Deep...
CACATCAACTGATCAACTACCAACCCATATGGATCTGGTTACTGTCCTGATTTTAGCTACCGGCCTCTCAATGGACTCTTTTGCTGTATCCATCAGTTGTGGATTGGCAGAACAAAAGGTTTCATTCAGGCATGCGGTCAAAATTGCCTTTGCCTTTGCTTTTTTTCAGGGCATTCTGCCTATCGTCGGCTGGTTCATGGGAACCGGCATCAAAAGTTATGTGGAAGATATTGACCATTGGATTGCCTTTATTCTTCTGGCCTATCTGGGTGGCAAGATGATTTATGAAGGGATCATGATGCCTGCGGATAAAAAGGAATCAGATATCTACTCTTTTCGTCACATCATGACCCTCTCCATCGCAACCAGCATCGATGCTTTGGTTGTGGGTTTCTCCTATGCTTTGGCCGAAACGAACAAAATATTCGGCGGAGCAGTGATTATTGGCGGTGTTACCTTCTTTTTCTCCATGCTGGGAATCCGGATCGGGAAAGATGTAGGAGGCAGATTCGGTTCGAAAGTGGAAATTTTAGGGGGAATTATCCTGATCGGAATAGGATTAAAAATTCTGATTGAACACATCATCAGGTGACCAAACAGATGATTAACAAGGTCACAATTACAATTTACCCAAATTTCTTTGTATTCACTCTTCTTATCTTTATTCAATCAATAAAATACGTATTTTAGCATTTGTTCTTTAAAAAGCAAATAAGGAAAGGTCATATTTCTTGGACATACGGATTTATCAGAAAACCCTCATCTGCTCGAAAAAAATATGTTTCACTTTGTTTTTGATATATCAATAAAAATCTTTGGCAGAATTGCTAAATTGAATCGGATATAATACACAGGATAATCATAATTCAAAATGTAAATTTATGGAAATAAATACCAAGTACAATTTCGAATGGAAAGACATTGGTGATATCGCTCTTGGCCGTCCAAACTTAGGTACAACTACTCATGTTGCTGTATATCGGCTGATGCAATATACCATGCGGGACGTATTGGAGAAACACTGGGGAGCCGAACAGACCAATCGCTTTTTCGTTGAAGCGGGATTCAAAGCAGGAGTTGAATTCTGCAAAAATTTATTAGATTGCTCCCTTGATTTTGATGGATTTGTGGCCAATTTAACTGATGTGCTTGAAAAATTAAGCATAGGACTTCTTCGGGTTGAAAAAGCCGATATCGAAAAACTCTCCTTTATTTTCACCGTTTCTGAAGACTTGGATTGTTCAGGGCTACCTTTTTCAGGTGTGCCATCCTGCGATTATGATGAAGGTTTTATTGCCGGTATTATGAAGGTTTATACTGGAAAAGATTTTGTAACAAAAGAGATCGACTGTTGGTCGACCGGTGAACGGACCTGTCGTTTCACTGTTAATGTTGTTTAGGAAAACAATTTATTTTATGACTGAAGAAAAGGACAATTTATATCATCAAGTTAATCAGATACTCTTGTTTTTAATGGAAGGCAAATCAGATTCAGCTATTGAATTGGTAAAAACAATGAAAATAGAGAAATTTGATGGTTCAACCTACCCTGAATTCGTTGATACGCTTGAACAATTCTCCATACAATATAGTGGAGGAATTCAATATCTGAACAAGTTATCCAATGGGAATCTTGATATTACTCCCCCTGAGGATCCTTTTCATAAAAGTTATCTGGTTGCCCAATGTAAACAACTCCATTCTAATCTTCAATACTTTACATGGCAAATACTTCAAGTTTCCAAAGGAGACTTAAAACAAAAAGTAAGCTTTTTGGGCGACTTTTCCCTGGGATTCAATAAAATGATTGAATCATTGCGTGAAAAAAAAATACTTGAAGAAAAGATCAGCCAACAGAATGAAGAACTGAGAGCTATCAATGATGAGAAAGACAAATTGTTTTCCATTATTGCCCATGATTTAAGAAGCCCCTTCACTGCACTGCTTGGCTTTACGCAGATACTGGCAGATCAATTGGCTACGATGAGTTTAGAAGAGGTCCAGGAAATAGCTATCGATCTGCTTGCATCGGCTAATAAGCTCTTTGCCCTACTTGAGAATCTTTTGGAATGGTCTAAGATACAAAGGGGTATGTTAAGTTATCAACCTAGTCCAGTATCTTTTTCAGCAATAGCATTAAGAGTTAAGGAGGTTGTGAGAGATGCTGCTGAGAAAAAAGTGATTACGGTTGATTCAGCTATCCCTGAAAATTGTGTGGTATTAGCAGATGAAAAGATGGTTGAAAGCATATTGCGGAATCTGGTTTTCAATGCCATTAAATTCACCCCCATAGGAGGAAATATCTCAATTTCGTCCGATGTTACAACTCAATCATTAGTAGAAATATCGGTTCGTGATTCAGGTATTGGTATGAACCCGCAGCTGGTAAGTGATCTGTTTAAAATTGACAAAAAGACAGCTAGAGAAGGTACAGAAGGAGAACCAAGTACTGGTCTTGGGTTGATCATTTGCAAGGATTTAGTTGAAAAACATGGCGGAAAGATTTGGGCAACAAGCGAAGAAGGCAAGGGATCTACCTTCCATTTTACTTTGCCAAAATACCTTGAATAATCCCCCAGGAAGAAAATTTGGAAAATAGAAAAACAGAAGACCTCGCAAACTTAAAGCTTACGAGGTCTCTTTGTAGCGGGGGTAGCGCTACGTTTTGCTTGTTTTTACTATATCTCATCTTTACGCATCCTTACGTAATGTATCTATATAACTGCATTTTACAAAACATTAAAGTAAAGAAATGTAACTCTAAGTAAAGAAATGTTTCCAATTTGTTTCCAATATGCTTCCAATTTTATAACTTTGGGTTCATAAAAATAGCGAGACAATGGCTACAACAAAATTGCTACTTCAAAAGCCTTATAAGGCAGGAACCAAAATTCTTAATTCAGAAAAAACCAGACTTTACCTATTCTTAATTGTTGATAGGGATCATATGGTAAAGATCAAGACAGAACATGTCATATTACCCAAAGAATGGGACTTTAAGAAGCAACTGAAAAAAGAATTATTGGCAGGTAGTGTAGAGTTCAATAAATCACTTAATCTTCTGAAAGATGATGTTCTTGAAAAATATCAAGACATTCTAAAGAAAAATCCAGATATAACATTTTCGGAAATTTCAGAAAAACTCAAAGAATTCGGTAAAACGAAAGAGATCCCATTTTTAAACAACAACAAAGAATTCTTTGAAGTGATGGATGAATTTCTGCTGTTTCTCGAAGGCGAAGTCACAGAGGGGACTATAAAGAAGTTCAAAACACTAAAAAAGAATCTCAAGGAATTTAGTGAGTCTAATAAAAAATATAAGTCATTATCTTTTAGCTCAATCGATCATTCCTTTAAAGATGCTTATACAAAACATCTCAGAAACCAGGAGCCAAGAGGAAGACAAAAGACGAGGCCAATAGGCGAACAAAAAGGCTTATTGAATGACACCATCGGAAAATACGTGGAATGCCTCAAAACCTACTGCAAATGGGCTACAGAACGAAATTACAATCACAATCCTATCTATAAAGAATTTTCAACCTTTACGAAGGCAAACCTGAAACGGAAAAAACAGGATCATGACATCGTGACACTAACACTACCGGAATTAAAACAGTTTTACAACTTTGACTTTTCTGCAAATCCGGCATATGGCAGGGTCAGGGATGTGTTCTGTTTCGGAGCATACACTGGACAGAGATGGGGTGACATCTCTAAGTTTAAAAAAGAGGATTTGCTCGGAGATGTCTGGAGCTTCATTGCAGATAAAACGAAAAAACAAACCGACATTGACCTGATTGGATATGCAGCCCCAGCACTCGACATTCTGAAAAAGTACGATTACAAACTGCCTGTAGTCTTAGAGAAAGAGGGAAAGGAGGAATTAAGCAAGTCCGAAAAAAGCGACATCATTACATCCTTACAGAATTTCAATGATGACATAAAGAAAGCAGCAGCAGAGGCGGGCATCACCACTCCGGTTAAAATTCGACGCTACGTAGGCGAGAAAGAAATCGAAATGACAAAACCAAAATCTGAATATTTGGGGAGCCATACAGCTCGCAAAACATGCGTATCGTTGCTCCTCAACGTTTACAACATGAACATTACACATGTTCTCCAAATCACCGGGCACACAGATCTGAAAACCTTACAGAAATACATCAATACAGATCGGCAAGCCCGCCGGGAAGCGATTAGTAACACAAAAAGCATTAATGATAATATTCTTACAGTAATTAAGCATAAAGCAGTATGAAACCAAATCATAATCATTCCCCCATTCAATCAAATGAAGATTGGAAGCACAGGAATATTGAGAGAACAACTACTACACATCTACTCGAAGAACATATTAAAGAATGTTCAAATGAAAGAAAATGCGAGGAGTTTGAAAAATTAAAAGATGACTATAATAAAACACAATATATTGTAGCTGAGGTTAGAAAGAAACTTCATTCAGAAATAACGTCTGATACCATTGAGACCTTAGAAAATCTAAGAAGATTTATATTTGACTGTATTGATGTCATTGAAAATATAAGTTTCATAATGCCCATAAACTGTGAATTTGAAGAAAATTCACAGTCTTTTGAAAAGAATATTAGTCATTATAAGCAAGCCTCCAAGATGTTGAATTTTTCATTAAAAGAAGTAGAAGAAAGAATCAAAAAAATTGAAAATGAGCAATGCAAAGAGTTGCCTAAAACATTCTCAACAAATCTAACCAAAGAGCAATTAACAAAATTTCGGAAAGGATTAATTGATTACAATTTAATCTACAATTGCATAACAGACAATGAGTTTGCCTACATCTTTACTGGTAAACCGATTAAGGGAAAAATGATCCCAATAAAATGGAAACTTCCATGCGGTGCAAAAACTGCCACACGTACTTTTATTGAATTATTACTTCCTGGGGAAACAGTTCGCAAAAACCAAGTAAAGAGATGCTTTATTGATAGGGACAATAAGCCTATTGAGCTACTAAAACCTAAAGAGGGTGAACATTCTAAGTATATCGATACATTCGAAGAAATCATTCGAAGTATAAAACTGTAAAGAAAATACCGACCTCAGTATAGCCGGGCTAATTCAATGTTAGTCTGGCTTTTTTGTTTTATATCCGACCCTATATAAAATTTTTCGACCTTGGCAAGGTCGGTTAATATGTTGATATATTGATACTTAATTGTCATTTGTTGTTTAGTTTTGACTGTTTAATTAATAATACACAAAATGACAACAAACTCAATTTTATTGGAGAATATTTCTTCAGACGAACTGAAAAATCTAATTGAAAAATCTGTTAGCGAGGCAATTTCCAAAATTCCAAAATCCACAGGCAAAACAACCGAAGTCGAACAGCCAATTAGTCAACCTGAAGCAATAAGATTTTTAGGGAAAAGTCGACAAACACTTATCTCATGGAGAAAGAAAAATATTATTTCAGCGCATAAAATGGGTGGAAGGATATTTTATTTAAAATCAGAATTATTAAATGCTCTAAAATAATCTGGCAATTATTTCTGCTTGTCGCGTTTTAAATAATGGATATGTAAAATCTAAAATGCTTATAAATACATTGGGGAATATCATGGAATTAATTAAAAAAGAAGCCCCTGAAAGCCGCGAACTTTCAGGAGCATATAACTTGCAAACAGGACAAAGCAAAGGTACTCAATTTTCTGCTTTTAAAGCCCCAATTTCAAATAAGGTACCAGAAAGAAATGTTACTCTGTTTGAAGTTTATCAGGAAATTCTTGGTGGCAAGTATGCGGATCCTATTCAGAAAATTCGGTCTAGTACTGACCTAAAAATAAAGCGGAAATTAAAAGGGACCTTACTCGATTATATAACCCCATCAGGAACGTTTGTTAGTAGGTCAGCAAAAGGTCTGAAGGATTATTCGGGAATATTATGCGTTGATTTAGATCATTGTGGTACTGAAATAAAAGACACAATAGAGGGTGATGCCTTTTTGAATCCTAGTCTAATATTTACCTCACCTTCCGGGGACGGCTTAAAAATCTTCATCTGCATAAACGATGCTGTTTTATTTGATCATAAACGGTACTATGAGGCGTTAAAGGTCTATTTTGTAAAAACCTACAATATTCAGCCTGATCCCGCTCCTTCAAATATTGCATCAGCATGTTTCCTTAGTCATGATCCTGATGCTCGATATTCTCAAAATGGAACTGTTAATGCTGCAGCCTTGCTGTATTTGTTGGTACCGCCTCCCAAGAAAGCAGATAGTCCAACCCCAAGGAATTATCAAAGACCGAGTGAGAAGCTAAATCCGAATCCCATAATAATTTCCATGGCTAAACGGGCATTAACTAAAATAGGTTGGAGTTCTAAAGACGGCGTTAATTGGGTTCGTCCCGGGAAAGATCCTAATGAAGAGAAAGGGGCGATATTCAATGTTGATTCTGATGGTATTGAGAAATTCACTGTTTTTACTTCCAATGCATCACCTTTCAAACCAAATCAAGGATACAGAGCAACTAATATTCTGTGCTTATTGGAATTTGCAGATAATTGGGGGGAATGCATTCATTCTTTACTATCAGAAGTAGAACCAAACAACAACTCGCATCCAAAGATACTTGCTGAGAAGCCAAAGAATACCGATGAGGGAACTGAATATTTTGAAACTCGGACGTTTGACCAGGTTATCTTGGACGGGAAAAAGATACCAGATAGGAAAAAGATTATTGGTGCTTTTCTATACGAAGATACCAACACCTACCTATTTAGCCGGACAAATTATGGTAAGTCATTACTCGCTTTTCAATTGGGTTATGCTGCTGCAACTGGAACAAGTTTATCTGATTACCCGGGATTAATGAATCAATGTTCCCCCATGAAAGTTTTAGTGGCCGATATGGAAATGGATGTTAAGGAGTTGTTCGACCGGCATAATCAAGTCATTGATAACACCCCTCCAGAATTATTAAATAATCTTATCTATATCCATGAGAAGGTTAATTCAACTCAACTAAGTGGTTTTGCATTGCTCGAGAAAATTGAAGAAATCGCGATAAGACATCTCGTAGAACTTATAATCATTGACAATATCAGCAAGATCCTGCCAGATTTGCTGAAAGCCGAGGAGGTAGCCAAGGTTATTGACTTCATTAAGCGAATAAGGACAAAGATTGGTGCCAGCTTCTTAGTGATTGGACATACAACTAAGGGTGATCCCAAGACTGCAATAACCCCCACCAGTTACTTTGGAAGCTCAACCCTTCAGAATTTCTTTACAGAGATCTTCTTTTTGGATACCACCACGGATGACAAATTCTTTTTATGCCATTCCAAAACCAAAAGAGCTGAAAGGTATATCGAAACAGTCCCAGTGTTTAATAGAGGGATCCATCCACTATTTGGGTTAGGATTCATTTTTGACTCAATGCAGCCATTGGGCAATATTCAATTACCATTATCGAATATGTCCCCGGTAAAGCAGCGTAAGGAGAGTCTGAGCAAATTCCATGACCAGCTTCAGATGTTGGACAAGAATGGTGTGAATAGATCAACTATCGCAGCCATGTGTGATGTTAATAGATCCACTATTACAAAAATACTCCAGGATTAATCCATACTTATTTGTATGAAACATTTTACACAACGCTTATTTATATATATAATATTAATAATCAATAATATATAAAGATATCATGCAACAGTTTAAACAACAAATACGCAACAACTTCAGAAATTATCCTTTCCTCCTTCATGACTGCGCTAAAAGACAATGTTGCTCAAACGTTGCGCGATATTAAGATAGAAGATTGAAATACTGTTAATTACGACACTTATTGTGTTGCACATAAATATAAGTGGGAGATTTTAAAATAGAATATTCACGCAACAAAATTGTAGCCAGATCGGATCACTTAAGAAGATCTTAAAATGACGGAATATCCTGGCTGTATGAGGTTTAAGAAAAGAATAAAAGTACATCATGAAAAAAATATTACCGTTAATCATTGAGCTGAAAGGGAGTTGCCGGGGAATAGTAACCACCCTGGTAGAAAGAACAGAACGAAAAGCATTGTACCACCGTTCAGATGGGTACTATGAGTGCTTCGTGATCAAAGTTGTGAAAGAGAAAGCTTACAAAGATGGAAAATGGATCCCAACCGGAGATACTGTTGAGAAATATCCGAAAGATAATGATTTCGGTGCATGGGCTTGGTGCGACCGGGAGAAAAAAATAAGAGAACGATATGAAGCTATGTAGCATCACTAGATGCTATTTCTGATATAACCGTTTCAGAAATTACCGATGATCTGTCAAAAGTGAAGCAATGATACTGTCAGGACGAAAGAAGAGCTAATTTTTAATACAATCAAATGGAAACAAAACACTCGCCATGGAGTAAAAAACACTTCAAACCGAAAAAAGGTGTGCCCAATATTCCTCAGAAATCCAGACCTGCAGTTTCAGCCGATTGGAGTATAGAGATCGACCGGCTGGAGAAAGTCTTTGAAAGCATTAGCATTCCAGAACAACCGTTCCTACTCAACAGATGGACCAAAATCAATGACCTTAGATTTTGCATTGATGCTGACATCGCCGTTGTCAGGGCGAACATCGGCAAGCGCGCGTTCCTATCATCCCTTGAACAACTGCAGCAAATCGAACTGATGTTGGTGCCGGATAAAGAGCGAGAAGCTCGGAAGGCTGAGTTGATACCAAAGCAAACACAGCCTAGTATGAAGAAGGCCAAAAGACAAAATGAAAAGTCCGCTCCAGTTGATGATTTTGTTTTGGAGATGACATCATAATTTACCGTGAAAGAACAATGTTTGGATCATAAATCGTCTCCCCCAAAATCATTTTCCTCTGACCTCCAAACATCAAATTTTCAGGCACTTTCTGACAAAAACTTTTTTTTCTAAGTCAACCACCGGAACCACCTGTATTCACAGGGTCTGTAGAGCATTTTTAAGCGCACCTTATAAGTATTAATTATATTCTCGCGTAATCCGAAGCAAGTCCCGAGCTTTCCGAGGGAGATTGTTTCTGAGTGAGCCACCACCGACATCGGCACCAACATAGCCACAAATACAACAATCTAACGACGACCCAAAACTACTTCACATAAAAACGAAAACTGCCATTGTGAAAGGTGAGTTTTCAATCAAAATTCACATCTCGTATTTACCCGGCACTGTACCGCAGAAAGGAAATGGGTATCGTCTGACTAACCTACCGTTTAGAATCAACATTCACATGTTGTTATTTCGCAAACGATTACATTCTATCAGTGAAATAGTCTCCCCCCCCGCTGAAAGTGTGTCTACAAAAATAGACATAGTAAAATATGTAGACACAATTCTATTTCCACAACCTGGAATTAGCATTCATGAAGATCTAAAATGACGTTTATTTAGTTTTGAATTAATAACGGCAGATATCACTTTAATGCCTCTTTAATTCGATAATCACACATGTGGTACCTGCACACTAATAGACTTGATAACCGCAAGTAAGAAGCTCCTCCCAGGGGCTTTTGTATGTATCACATTCCAAATACAACCGACGCACCCCGTCAATTCAGTCATTAATTTAAAAATCAATTATTATGAAAACACAATTTTTCGAACAGGTTACAAACCTTGACGAACTCCGTAAGGAATTTTATCGCTTGGCTTTTATTCATCATCCGGACCGAGGTGGTGATCTTAAAACCATGCAGTACCTGAATGACGAGTACGAACGATTGTCCTTTCAGCTGATCAACTCAAATGAGGACTTTGATCAATCCAGAAAGGAATGGGAAATGGAACTTTCTGAAGCAATTCAGGAAAAACTGAACAAGATTATTTCACTACCAGAAATCACTATTGAATTGATTGGTAATTGGTTGTGGATATTGGGAAATACTTTTCCTATCAGAAATATTCTTAAACAGGAAGGATTCTATTTCAGTCATCCGAAAGCTGCATGGTATTTTCACCAAGGCACCTACATTAAAAAATCAGGTGTAATCATGTCAATGGATGAAATGAGGAATCTCTGGGGTCAACAAAAGATCCAATCCGAACCTCAGGAGCAGCTTAATTGATTCGCCATGATTGAAATCAAATTAAGCTTCTCGCAAGTGCAACGCCTCATGGATGCAATTTCGTGGACCGTTGCACCTTACCTGGATGACAATTCCATTCAGGACAAACCCTGGTTGATTGAATTGGCTGACTCTTACAATGAGTTGTACAACCAGATTCCTTCCGAGGAAAATACTTATGAACCAATCATTTATGAAAGATTATCATGAAAAATATCAATGATCCAAGAGAAAAGATGATTCAGTTTGGATTAGCTTCCTTATCTGATGCAGAAATTCTGTCTCCAATTTTTCGAAAGAATAAACTACAAACGGCGAATAAAGTTTTAAGTGGAGTAAAGTTTGACCTTCACTTATTGGCCCGAATGAATATTCATGAAATCTCCAGCATTTGTAATATTTCTGAATCTGAAGCAAAATATGTCGTATGTACTTTTGAATTAGGTAGGAGAAGGAATTTTCAAGAAGCAACAGAAATGGAACAGATCCGTGGCAGTAAAGATGCTGCCAATTACATCCGCCCAAAGATTGGAGATCTACATCACGAGGAGTTTTGGGTTCTATTTCTTAATCGAAGAAACACTATTCTTTGCTCTGAGAAGTTAAGCCAGGGCGGTATGACAGGCACTGTGATCGACGTGCGCCTGGTGTTGAAATCAGCATTAGAGAAACATGCGACCTCCATGATCTTTTGCCATAACCATCCAAGCGGTAACCTGGAACCGAGCGATGCCGACAAAAAGATCACCAGGCAGTTGAAAGAAGCAGCAGCTGTGATGGAAATTCCGGTAATCGATCATCTGATCGTGACACAGGCCGGATTTTTTAGCTTTGCCGACGAAGGTTTGCTCTAAAACTAAATGATGGAAGAGAGGACCGTTTTTACGCTTGTTTCTGTTGCCAGGCAATTTCAAAACAAGAAAAGAAAAGAAGGCTTTGGTACTCGTATGGTAAAACATGCGGGTATCTCCCAGCCTTATTGTGAAATCTTCATAAAACGAAAGATGATTGGACGTAAGGAAATAACTCGTTTAGTACGTGAAGGGAAAACCAACGATGAGATCTATGAGATTGGAATCAGTTCCTATTCCCTTTATGGGCAGGCATTCTTTGGTTTTAAATCAACTAAAGCTGAGAAGCAAAAGATGAACCGCTTATGGGCAAGAATTTTATCAACTGGCGAGTTAGATGCCAAAACAAGACCGAAGAACATCGGCAATTATCATTGAATATAACTGGTTGGAAAATTGTATCAACTTACACCAGAGCGGAAGCAGTTAAAGATGGCGTACAGGTTGCCATTCCAAAGGAGATTTCGAGTGAAGCGGGGATTAAGTTCCCTGTTTTCATTACACAGAAAGTTTACAACAAATACGTTTCCGTACCCAAGGGGATGGATTATCAGAATGAAGATGGCAGGCTCTGGGATATCTTGTACATGTTCTCAATGAAGGCAAGAAAATCGAATTCAGCATTGTTGCTCTTTGATTTTGTTTGTCATCTTCCTGATAACGATGACTGGACTCTTTTTGAAAAGATCTGTGAGAGGAACAGACTGCTAAGGGAAGTGACACTCAAAGCAATTGTGAGCCCATTAGATCTGGATGATCCACAACCGGCTATCACAATCCTTCTACCGGACGAAGATTAATGAATTTTATAAACAAACTATGAGTACAACCAATTGTGTTAGGCCGGACGGGGATTGCTCGAAATGTTCAGCATTCAATGAGTTTTTTGATGAATGCAACCAGGATGAAGACCTTGGTGGTACCGGACATGGTGACGATTCATATTCTGATGCCGATAGTGGACTCTAAGAAGTAGATCCACTCAGTAGGAGCCAATCAGTATGCAAACTAAAAAAAGGGAAGGGGAAATTAGTTCCTCTTTCTCTTTTTTGAGAAGATTCAACAAAGCATAATAATCACTGATGTTTATTTAATTCTGAAGAACTTATTCTTCGTTAACAATTATTATCAACTTTTTAATTTAGCATTATCATGAAAAATTTTATCAAACATTATCTGGGCAAGGGAAAACAAGTTGGTGAATTACAGATTATTAAAGTCACCGTCAAGCTCGAAGATCTTCAAAAGTACGCTTATCAATATGATAACGTTCAATTCGTGACCTTTGAAATCGCCAAGATGAAAACTCCAGACAACTTTGGTCGGGATTACACGGCTTATGTGTCCGTTCTTCAGGAGTCAACAGGACCTAAGGAAGAAGTTCCTGAAACTGTAGCCAGTACTGTTGACACTGCTTCAGAAGAACAATCGGTAGCAGTTGAAGAAGAAATCCCATTCTGAAAAGGGTATTTGCATTTTTTAAAAGAAAAGGAGGCAACTCCCTTTCTTTTTTTTTTCAATCCGGTTAATAATTTGATCGATGAAAGAGAATTAATGCTGAAAGAAATCTTTACATTTGATGGACATCAAACCTCAAAGCCTATGAGTAAATCATAATCGAAGGAACATATTTAAATACATAGAGGCGTAAGCTTTTATTCCTGTTTCTTAAAACCGCCAAATTTTAATACGCAACAAGGATAATAAGTGAAACCTCACGCCACGGCGTGGGATGGATCTATTTGTTGCGTGGGTGCTTGGCGGTACCTTAGAGACGGATACGGTTTTGTTCCACGCTCTTTTTATTGTACAAAAGAAGCAGCAAAATATTTATCAATATAAGATTTCAACAGTATTCGAATAGTTAAACCATTTTCCTTTAACCAATTACTAGTGTCAAACTCTAACACATCAAAAAGTTGTATGTTGCAATCATAAGTATGATAAATTACTCTTAATTAATAATATAACCGACCTAAAATAAAATCAAAACAGATCAGTAATCCTTCAATTATGAAAATCTTCTACTTTTTGCTTTTATTATTTTTTACAACAAGTTGCACAAAGAGTCTGCGTGATCAAGAGGATTTTGGCAAATATTTATTTGACAATTTAATAAATAAGAGAACGGATAAGGTTAAAGCTCTTTACTTTTCATTAAAAGATACAAATGAGGTAATTGATAAGAATCTTATCTCATTTCAGTTGTTTATTAAATTTCAAGGCAGTGAGAAAAAAGAAGAATATATCAAAAGACAAAATGATCAAATTAGTGCATGGTACGAAAAAGCTCAAAAAAATGGAATTAGTGCTGCTAATACCATATTTGTTGGAACTAAATATGATTCAATAGTTTTCATTGGAGACAAATACATTCATTTCTTAAAAATCATTTTTACATACAATAATTCTGAAAATTATTTCAAGCTCTTTCAAATGATTAAATTGAAAGATGGTTGGAGGATGCTTAACCTATTTGAACCGACAAACAAGGAAGAATTTCAAAAACAGATTTATGTACCAGTAGAGCTGAAATTTTCATACTTTAATTGGCATTACAAACTAAAAAGTGGAGCAACTTCATGCACCGAGTTTGCTTCATTCTTTGCTACAATTTCAAATCAAACGAAAGACAATTTTGACCACATTAAGTTTAGAATAAAAATTATTAACACTTTAAATGGACACGAACTATTCAGTAAAACCTATGAAAAATTCGAAAAAATTTATAGCGGAGATATTGTAAGATATGAAATTCCTGAATTAGAGAACTACTTTTTGGGGGTAAATGTTATGAAAACTGAGAACTTTAATTGTATTGGAGAAATTCTTGATGCAAAACCCAAACCATTAAGCCAACTTGATGAAGTCTTATACTAGCATACGAATAGAGAATAAGATAATCTCTTAAACGGTCATTTTTTTTAATGAATCTAAAAAACCTAAATGAAATCTGCTGAAGATTGCTTCAAAGATGGAAATCTAAAATTGCTCCATAAGGACTATGATGAAGCACGCTTGAACTTTACACAAGCAATTACCAGCAATCCTAAATGTTCAGCAGCATTCATTAATCGAGGATATGTAAATCACATGTTGGAGGATTTCAAGGGAGAAGTTGCCGATTACACAGCTGCCCTTGCTATAGAACCGGATAATGAATCCGCTTTATTCAACAGAGGGCTGGCTTTGATAAAACTGAAGAAGTTTAAAAAGGCCATCTCTGACTTATCAAAGGTTATTGAGCTAAATGAGAAAGACTCAAAAGCGTACTACCATCGAGCCATTGCAAAACAGAACCTGAAAGATTATTTCGGAGCCAGAGTGGATATCATGAAGGCCTTGGACATTAATCCGGATTTAATAATACTGAATTCAGAAAATGATTATTCGACAGATCGGATTAATGAAATTGTCAAAACCTTTATTGAGTGTTCGAACACGATCAAAGGAAATCCCAGGGACACCCAGGCTTATATGGCAAGAGCTGAACTCAGAGAATCTGCAGGAGACAATTTGGGTGCACTTGCGGATTACAGTGCGGTTATTAGAATTGACTACTGCAATATCAAAAGCTTATCGAGGCGCGCCTACATCAAATGCAGCCCTTTGCGCGATTGTGAAGGTGCTATCAAAGACTGTAATAGTATATTAAAAATTGATCGTAACAATGACTATGCTTATCTGGTCAGAGGATGGTCTAAATCATTTCTGAAGGATGTTCAAGGTGCCCTAAACGATTATTCTCAGATAGTTGATTTATACGAAAAACAAGATCCTGATTTTAATGACGAAACTGAATTTCACTGTTTAATGGCACTTACGAGTAGAGCCCACATGAAGAAAGAATTAAAGGATTATCAGGGTGCCATTGATGACTATACCTATACCATAAAGTTATCTCCAAACGCAGATCTGCTTTATACAGATCGGGGGCAAGTGAAATTTTTGCTAAATGATTTCGAAGGAGCAATCACTGATTTCACTAAAGCGATAAAGATTGAACGTAAAAGTGAAGATGCGTATTTCCTGAGAGGGAAGGCAAGTTTGGAGATTCAAGATTTTGCAGGAGCAATTCAGGATTTCGATAAGGCAATTAAATATGGAATATCACTCGAAGAGGTATCCCTCTTCCGAGATTTAGCATTAAACAATATTTAATACATCAATTTGATTTAACCCTTTAATAGCTAATGTGATGGAAAATAGTTTAACTTTTTTGACTTGAGCGTTGCTGGTAATAATTACATTTCTAATGATTCTTTTGATTAAGAAATTTGTTACAGCCATAAATTTGATAAAAGTTATAATCGGGAAAGCGATATAGAATAATCGTTCTTGACAAGCTGGTGAACGATAAAACAATTTAATAGTCCTATTATGATTTATTTTATTATCCTACATTCATTAATTTTTCTGATAGTAATTGTTTCATTAATTGTGAGTTTAAATAAAGTGTCTGAATTTGAAATGTACTATCGAAGAAAAATACAACACGCAACTATACTTGATATTTTTAATATGTCAGATGTTGAAAGAACGATTTCTCTAGGCAAATCATTTTTTTATAATCCTGAATTAGGTAAAAATAAAATGAGAATTATATCTGAAAAAGAAAAACTTACAATAAATAGGACTTTTGAAAGTGATTTTGCCTGGGAAGATTTTTGTGAAAAGAACATTAGACAAGCAATAAATGTAGGTTATACTTCTGAGCATTCAATTGAAAAACAAAAAAATTGTAATACGATCTTGTCTTTTTATATAGACTCTTCAAAATGTGAATATTGGCCAAAATGTGAATATTATTCAAAATGCGACTTGATTTGTTCGAATGAAGCTATCTCCTTATTGTGGACTAAAAGAGATTATTCATATCGCCCCAGTGATGAAGCCCGTTTTGAAAACTATAAGAATATTTTATCAAATTTGATTGTTGAGTACAAATCATCAAAATCTAATAATTTGTAAGATGAATTCATTAAAAATATTATATGAATCCTTGGATCTTTGGCAGTTTCTTTTAATTATTATTCCCCTGATATTCTTATTATTATCATTGATTAAATACATAATCGACAGAATTTTTTGGGGTTCAGATGCGGAATTAAGCTTCAAAGGATACTTCAGTTTAAAGGGAATATTGCATACTATTATTATGGGAGCCTTGGTGTTGGCAATTTTTTCTATAATAATTTATATTCTGTGGCTAATCGGTTCAAGTTTATATGAAGGTGTAATTACCGGCGGTTTATTAAAATCATCTATAATTATTTCGGCGTTTACAATTCCACTGTTCTCATCGGTTTTATGTTTTTATTCCCTAATTTCAGGAAATTATGATAGATGTGAGCCTTATAGTGTCACAAAAATTAAAATAAAGAAGCGAATATTTCTTAGAATTATTCTAATGATTATGATTATTTACGGTTTCTATATGGCAGTACGCATTACAGAATTTATATATAATTGTCCCTTTATATCAGACGAATACGGATTTCAACTCATATTAAGTTCAATAATAGCTCTTGTATTGTTGGGTTTATTTCACCAACTAATAAGAGTAAAGCCCTATTTAAGAATTCCATTTTTTTTAAATTCAATTCATAATTGGTCGTTTTTTGATCACTGAGGGTAAATTTCCCGCAGCTCTGCTGCGACAGAGAATTTTTTTGTCAATACTTCGACAGCTCCCTTACGAGGTAGCTTATTTAGAAAAAGAAGCAGGAAATAAGGCATTCGCTTGAATGCTCACATTTTTTCTTTGCTGGTTTGCAATGTCAGGCCCTGCGGGTTTACTCCTTCGTCGTAAAACTTGCAAACCAAACAAGCCTCTTTCCGCTTAATCGCTTCATTCGGTTCTCAAAGAAAAAACTGTTACGCATCCGTCGCTCATTAGCGCTCTCTTCAATCCCTGAGACCCTGCCAGGGAATTCGCTTCGCTCATAGGTTTCTTTACAGGGATTGAACCGCGCTTGTTGCTTGGCTCGCCTGCTAGTCGAGCTTGTTTCGCTCACAGTTCCTCGTGCCCGAAAAAGGCACTTCGTCATCGGTTCGCTCAGGTCGGCCTGCTATTTTGCCTTCGGCTGCAATAGCTCCCGGCCTCCCACCAGCTCTTAACTCGCAGACGGCTCGCGCCGGAAGATGGAAACAAGGCCGCAAAACGGTCAAGCAAGATAGATGGGGGCAGGAAGAATGATCGTCAAGATCAGTGCCCTTTGGGTTGTCGCAAGTGGTTTTGGCTAAGTCATTGCTGCTTGCTCCAAACCTTGACAATCATTTGCCCCCATTCTGAAAAGGTGCTTAACCGTTTGGCAGTCTTGTGGTATTTCTGCAATGGAAAGTACCGGAATGCGTACATTATTATTCCGGACAAATTGTTTATTTAATTGGGATGGTTGTAAGCAGACCCCATAAAGCACGGAACTTTCAATGCACACTCAGAAATGGGTGTGTATTTTTATTCAGGAATTGTTTATTTGATTCTGTACAGAATTGTCATCTGTACCTTTGATTCGACTGTAATCCTTGCAATAGGAACCAGCGACCTGCATTATGACAAAGAGTTTCAGTCACTCGGCAGGTTAGGAGAACTGTAAGATCACACAATCGTTGCTGATTGGAATGTGTGACCTATGATAATCAGCATTGAAGCGCCCTTCGGGGTGTTTCTTTTTTTTGCATTCTACACGCAGCCACGTACAAAATCCTTGCACGCATGCGTGTACAAAATCATACATGAAATCATTTGAACATACACGCTGCATTCGTGCTCTCATGTCCTGCTCGCTACGCTCGCCGGACTCAATCGAAATTTTCCAGGAAAACTTTGGGTCCCCTCTGGTCCCCCCGGTACCCAGTGATCGGTCATCGGTCGTCACTTAAAACCATACCCGGTTCCCTCTCTTTCAAAGAATTCCAGAAATGGACAATTAATAGCGCTTTCTCCCTAACTTGACAATCATTAACCGCCATTCAGGAAGGTGCTTAACCGATTGCAATCTTGTGGTATTTCCGCAGAAAAATAAACGATGGATGAAAAGGAAATAATAAAAACCTAAATCATTAGATTGACTTAATTCCAATTAGGTCATATCGCCTTCTCATTTTGTAATTGGATTTGTATACCTTTGCCTAATTAAATTTTCATTTAAAAACAGATGCAACCAGTTCAAGTATCAACTGTAATAGTTGGAAGTTGGAATCCGCGAATTTTTACTCCTAAATGGATAAAAATCAATCTTTTTGGTTTAAATGATGGTGAAGAGATCCAGGGGATGGTTAATTTCGAAGAAATGGATTTTGGCTTTCATTACCATGGGATAAATCTATTCCCAAAGGCAAACTTGGTAGAAGTTACTTTTGACGGCTATGACATGAATAAAGCCGAATTAGCGTCATCAATTATTAATAAAATTTTAGAATTACTACCCCAAACTCCAATTAAGGCTCTTGGAGTTAATATACGTTATGTTCTAAACAAGCAAGATCCTAATATATTTATTCAAACGATTAACAACATCAGTTGCTCGTTTGGAGAATTTGAACTAAACCAAATTAAGCAGTCACAGAATCAAGAAAATTACCAAATAAATATCATCAGTGATATCTTGAAAGATAACATCCAATCTAATTTTAATTTTCACTATTCCAAAATTGCGCCTTTTGAACCTGATTTCATTAATCTGCACTTTGAAGAAAGTCAAAAAATTTTAAAGAATGGAAACTAACATTACTTCATATCCAATAAGTGAAAGCACGATAAAATTTGAATATGTCAAACAATCGTCTTTAAGTTTTCAAAAGGTTGGTAGCCTTGAAAATGTAAATGAAAATGGGTTCATAAGCTTTATAATTGATGAAAAGCATATGAATTTTTTGTTTGAACAGTTTCAAATCACGAATCATGTTAATAATCTTCGTAATGATTATTGCATTGTAGCTATTAAAAATCTCATAAAAAAGAATGAGTTCTTGCAGCTTTCCATGCAATTGTCTGAAAATCTCATTTCTGAAACTGAGTTTGAAACTGAGATAGAAGAAAATCCAGAGAAGTATATTATTCAGATAAATAGGCTTAATCATCCCATTAATTTGCATGTTATCAGTAATATTCTTACTCAAATAGGAAAGTCTTTTAATCTTGATGAAGTTTCAGAATTATTCTCATTTGATACAAGATCTATTAATAGCGAACTCAAAGCCATTGATACTAAATTTGGAGAATAATGGAGTACGTATACAAAGGTGCATCAATTGAATGTGATGGAGCTGAAATAATTTCCAGAAAAATAAATTTTGGATCATTAGTCAATATTCCCGACCTCGGTAATTGTAGAAAGTATTCTTGTGAACGTAATAGCGAAACAACAATTGAAAAAGAATTAACCCCTAAAATTCCAATTCGACGAGGGACTTCTTACTTAGATCTTGGCGATAAGTTAAAGGCAGACAGTATAGTTGTATATATTAAAAGAGCGTCAAATATCAAGATTCATAAAATTGATAAATCACATCGGCATAATGCTCAACTTGCCAACACAGATGTTTACACTCATGCAGAGATCACTGAGATATTTCCTAACATGAAAATATTAAATAACCTAATCCAAACCTTTCCTCCCCCAAAGAAACTTCTTAAGGAAGTTAATGATGGAGAATAAACAATGAAGTGTTTCAATGACCATTAAGGTTGGTTAAATGATTTTGTACCTATCCCAATGACTTCACCATTGACATAAAATTACCGACTGACACTTTGAAAAGCGTTGACTTAAGTTGGGTGTAAGGGCAAAGACAGCTAATAGCAGTTTGGTTGTGTCTTTAAAAGTTTTGGCAGGTTCCCTCTCTTAGATACTCAGGAATACTATTTTATCCCATGACAATAATTGTAGTGGAATATTATTTTACACCCGCATTGGATGCCGGAATGGATAATGACATTTTCTCGGCAATGAAATATCTGTCAAAACCTCTTCCTCCGGCCAAATCCTTTTTCTTGCAGCGTCTTGAAGGATCTGATCTCAATTTCCGGATTGAGCTTTTCACCAAGTTGGCTCAGCAATTCCTTTTTATTATTCTTTGGGTCCTTGATGTCCGGTGAGATTGGATAAGCATTCATACGTTCAGCAGGGTACTGGACCAATAGTTCAGTAATTTGACTCAGTGAGGAGTTTTGATTCAGCCAGGTGTGGTATGCATGATCCGGAAGGATCACCGGCATTCGATGGTGAGGGATTTTTTGAAGAAGTTCATTTGCAGTAGTAGTAATGATAGAGAAAGACTGAATTACTTCCTGGTTATCCGGATTAGTCCAACTGTCCCATAAACCTGCAAAGGCAAAAGGTCGCTTATTCAAATGGACCAGGAAAGGTTTATCCAGACCTTCATTAGTGGTGCCCTCAATAAAGGCACTGGCAATAATCAAACACCGCTTTGCTCGAATAGAACTGCGAAAAGCAGGTTTCTCAATAATACCCTTTGCGCCATGATAGCCTGGATCGTTCTCTTTGTTGTGGTCACCTTCAGCCCTGGCATTAAACAAATACATCTGTTTCTTCGCCCAGGAGGGAGTAAACCCAAATTGAAAATACTGCAATTGTTTAGGATCCTCATTAGTAACTACCAATGATTTTTGACCAATGGAGACATTGTAGTTTGGAGAAAATAGGTCATGTACTGCCAATTTAGCATTAAATGTCTTTTCAATGGTTTCAATCTTATCAATCAGTACAAATCGACCACACATAGAAGTTTGATTTTTAAATCATTTGTCGAAATTAATACAAAGAATTCGTTTTTGTCAAAAAAACGGGGTAACTTGTAGTAACTACAAGTAATCAAATCATGGGAAATGAATCTTTAGTTGAATTGTTAGTCAGATTGACAATTGAAAAGGCCAAGAAGGAAGGCAAACAACCTCAAGAGATATTGGAGGAAGTTAAGCGACTGATTGAACAGAAAAGAACAATGGAACGACAGAGGATCAACCAGGCAGTTTCAAAGAAAGGATCGGTCAATTAATAACTGTGAACCTCTTAGTGAAGTCGAGTCTCAACCTTGGGTCCCCTCTGACCCCTAAGTGCCAAGTGACCGTAACTGCAGCCTCTCAAAATAGAACCCGGTTCCCCCTCTCTCAGATATTCAGGAAGCAACATTTATCCGGGTTATTAATCAAACTACTTTTACATATTTCAGCCATTATTTTCTCCGAGTGGCACAATTGTATTACTTTAATGAGGTCGTTTAAAATACTCAATACGTTTACATCAAAAAGGGCATACATGACTCCTAATCAATACCGAGCTGCTAAACTTTAAAGATAAATTCCAAACGCACATTATCCATAGACCGGAAAACAGATCTGCCAAAAACCTTTCCCCCTCTGGCTCTCATTTGAGGAAACCGGAATAATTTTATATCCTGAATAAGAATCCGGTGGAATATTTTTTTACACCGAAGCAACAGTTTGTATGTGGTTCTTCTTATCTTAGTGAAAATTAAACCTAATGGTTGTGCATGGCCAGTATTCGTATGCGAGCTATGTTGAGCTTTACAAATGTTATACACAATTCAGTAGCAATAAGTTACTATTAAGGAAGATATTATGAAAATTGATATTTCATATAAGCTAAAAAAATACATTGATATAGTTGAGAAACAAACAGGACGAAAGGTACTTATAGAAATAAACGAAGATTTAGGTGTTTCTGGTATGTCTGCAGCATTTGTTGACCATCCAACACATCTCAAAATCATTTTCAATAAATCCTTTCAGAATAAAGACCCAGAATTCGAGCAATCTTTTGCTCATGAGATAACTCATGGACTTTTGATTTTCGGTAAAGGATATTTTACTCCTCAAACATCGGAATCAATAACAAACGAAGAACTAAATTTTTTGGGGCTAATATGCACTCTAATTGATGACATAGTTGTTAATAAAATCATTCAACAAGAAGGTTTTGAACCTTTTTCATCCACATACATGGGGATGTTAGGAAAAGAAACGAAAGCCTTTAAAAATGGGGATGATATTTATAGGGAATTCCCTGATATAAAGTTCAAATCGAAGTTTAAGATTTTCAGATATGTACTGGCGTGGGGATTTCTGCAATATTTTGATATCTCAGGTGAACAAAGGAATCAACTGAATGAGTTTGTTAAAACTTTTGAAACTACATACCCTGTTGAATTTGAAGAATCAACAAAAATCTGCAATTGTATGTTAAAGAATAGTGTATTTAATTCTGAGGGGCACGAAATCACATTTAGATATGTAATAGACTTATGGGGCTTAAATGACAAAATTGTGAATTAATTACTTCTGCTAAAATAAATATAGTGCATTTGGCAGAAAGTAATAGAGATGAAGAAGTTATTAACGAATGAAAATAGTAGTAAGCTGAAAAATTGAACCGTTGAAATGCTCAACATCTCATACCAACCAGTTAGCAAACATTATAATGGCGCTTGACAAAGAATATTTATATCTTCCCAAAAGATTTTGGAAGGAACATAAACAGTGTGAATTGATTGTGGGGCAAATTGAGGAATTTATCACAAATAGAGCTTATGACGAATTGCGTTTCCAAACTATTAACTTCAATTCTGCGGAGGACATCAAAAAAGGAGAGCACTTCCTAGACTTTTTATTAAGGAAAGGTAGGGTTGATGAGCACGATAAATTTGTAAAGAAAAGCATAGTAAATGCCTTGCTAATTGATGTATGCTATTTCTTGCAGGAGGCATTGTCTTGTTCAAAGAAGAAAAGACTAACAGTCACATTTTCGCTTTTACGTAAACCTTTTGTATATCATCTTCCCGTTTTTCTAAGAATAATGTTTGATATTGATTTTTTAGATAAATTTAATTCCCTAGATTCTTTCGATGCATCATTTCTAAATGAGAGTGAGAAAATATTACTATTAAAACAATCATTACCGCTTTTACTAGCTGCAAAGACAATAACTGAGCGCGAACTATATGACTGGATTTTCAATCAAGAAGAACAAGACAGTTTAATTAATTTGTCAAACAAAGCCTTACATTTATCTACGACACGAAATAGAAATAATAAAACTGAAATTCAGAATCTAAATCTTGTATTCTCAAATCAAGGAGACATAGAGAATCTTTGGCGTTATATCTATCAGCGTTTGCCCATATTACTGCTTTATTATGTTGAGATAATTGAGGCTTTAATATTTAATTTAATTAAATTACCAAATGAAATATACATGGCAAGAATAAATAATAGATTAAACATTTTGACTAAATAACGTTTGCCTTCAGTAAAATACATGCAAGAAGGGGGTTTCCTTGCTACGTTGATAGGAAATTTATAATGAACGGTCAATTTGTAAGGTCGAAACGACAGAAATTTGATGTACTGCATGACAATACTGAACTTCTGAATGTTTCAGTGAAAGAATCTATATTGTACAAAGAATGGAAAAATTAGGATAGATGAGTTTTACCAAACTACTTGAGAAATACCGCAAATATTCGTTTTCAGAACGCGACAAAGGCACCCGCTTCGAGCGGTTAATGCAGGCGTATTTGTTGACCGACCCAAAATACTCAAACAAACTCAAAAGGGTTTGGCTTTGGAGTGAGTTCCACGGGAAGAATGATTTAGGCGGCAGTGATACTGGTATTGACTTGGTTGCGCTGACTTACGAAGGCGATTATTGGGCTATTCAATGTAAATGTTACCAGGAGAGTTCTACAATTGACAAACCAGCAGTAGATTCTTTTCTCTCTACTTCCAGCCGGGAATTTAAAAATGAAGAATTAAAAACGGTTAGGTTCTCACACCGTCTCTGGATCTCGACAACCAACAAATGGGGACCGAATGCTACTGAGGCCATCAAAAATCAAAATCCACCGGTAACAAGATTAAGCCTTTTCAATCTACAAGAAGCTCCTGTGGATTGGTGGATGTTGGAAGAGGGTATTCATGGTAAACGCTCACTTACTCCTAAAAAAACACTTCGTCCCCATCAAAAAGAAGCACTGGAAAAAGTCCATGAGTATTTTAAAACTGCCGACAGAGGGAAACTTATCATGGCCTGTGGAACTGGGAAAACGCTCAATTCCCTTCACATTGCAGAAAACGAAACAGATGGTAAAGGTCTAATACTTTTTTTGGTGCCATCCATTGCCTTGTTGGGACAAACCCTGCGTGAATGGTCTGCAGATGCCAGCGAACCAATCAATGCTATCTGTATTTGTTCAGATCCTGAAATTTCAAAGACTAAGACAAAAAATGATGATACTGACAGTTTTAGTATTGTAGATTTGGCACTGCCTGCATCAACCAATACGAAAGACATATTGCGCCAATTAGAATACGCGAAGAATAACGGCAACAACGGACTGACAGTAGTTTTTTCTACATATCAATCAATTGAAGTCATTGCACGTGCCCAGAAAGAATTTTTAAAGAAAGGGTTTGGTGAATTTGATTTGATTATTTGCGATGAAGCTCATCGCACCACCGGTGTCACACTTGCGGATGAAGATGAATCCTCTTTCACGAAAGTACATGACAACAACTTCATAAAGGCTAAAAAACGTCTGTACATGACGGCAACACCCCGTCTCTTCAGTGATGACAGCAAAAGCAAGGCAGCGCAGGCCGATGCAGTTCTTTGTTCCATGGACGATGTCAAATTGTACGGAGAAGAGATCTACCGTATCGGTTTTGGGGAAGCAGTCGATAAAGACCTGCTTTCTGATTACAAGGTGTTGATTTTGACCCTCAGCGACAAAGAAATTCCACCGGCAATTTATAAGATGATTGCTGACAAAGAGAGTGAAATCAATACGGATGATGCCTCAAAACTCATTGGTTGTATCAATGCCCTTTCAAAGCAGGTTCTTGGTGATGAGGGTATCATCAAGAGCTCTGACCCTGATCCGATGAGAAAGGCTGTTGCCTTCTGCTCAAATATTGCCGTTTCTAAAAAGATTACAGGAATTTTCAACAGCACTAAAGACACTTATCTGAACTCTTTACCTTCGGAAAAGAAGGAGCAGATGGTTTCCGTTTCCTCCATGCACATAGATGGTACCATGTCTGCACCGGTTCGCGATGAATTATTGGGATGGTTAAAAGCCAACACTGAAGACAATGAGTGCCGGGTTCTTACCAATGTGCGTTGTTTGAGTGAAGGGGTGGACGTGCCGACCTTGGATGCTGTGATGTTCCTATCCGCACGAAACTCTCAGGTGGATGTAGTGCAATCTGTTGGGCGGGTAATGCGAAGATCACCGGGTAAAAAGTACGGTTACATCATTATCCCGGTAGTGGTCCCATCGGATGTAGAAGCTGACAAGGCGCTCGATGACAACGAACGCTACAAAGTGGTATGGACAGTGCTAAATGCCCTTCGAGCGCATGATGACCGCTTCAATGCCACCATCAATAAAATTGAACTCAACAAGAGTCGGCCAATGCAAATTTTGGTTGGCAGACCTCAATATTCCTTCGGTAACGATGGTGAAGCCTTTACTGTTGATGATGGAGTAGGTGCCTACGAAAGTAACAGGGATATCAACCAGCAAATGGCTTTGCAGTTTGAACAATTGCAAAATGTGGTGTTTGCACGGATGGTCAATAAAGTTGGCGACCGCAGGTATTGGGAACAATGGGCCAAAAGCGTTGCTGAAATTGCCGAGCGTCAGGTTGAAAGAATAAATCGTTTGATAAAAGAGGATCCTATCCACCAGGAAGCCTTTGCTAATTTCTTAGCAGGATTGCAGAAAAATATCAATCCGAGCATTACCCAACAACAGGCTGTTGAAATGCTTTCTCAACACATCATTACCAGGCCGGTTTTTGAAGCCTTGTTTGAGGGTTATTCGTTTGTTCACAACAATCCCATTTCGGTGAGCATGCAAACGATGTTGGATTTCCTGGAAGACCAATCGTTTGACAAGGATGCCGAAACCTTAAACAAATTTTACGAATCCGTAAAAATGCGGGCTTCAGGTATCGACAATGCCGAAGGGAAACAACGCATTATCATTGAATTGTACGACAAGTTCTTCAAAACCGCTTTCCCAAAAATGGTGGAGCAATTAGGAATCGTTTATACGCCGGTCGAATGTGTGGATTTTATCATTTATTCGGTCAATGATATTTTGCAAAAAGAATTTGGCAGAGGTATATCGGATGAAAATGTTCATTTGTTGGACCCCTTCACCGGTACAGGCACATTTATTACCCGATTGTTGCAAAGCGGATTGATAGATAAAAAAGACCTGCTTCGCAAATACCAACAGGAGATGCACGCAAACGAAATTGTGCTACTTGCCTATTACATAGCTGCCGTAAACATCGAAAATGCCTTTCACGATGCCATGGGAGAGACCGATTACCATGCCTTCGATGGTATTTGTTTGACCGATACGTTTCAATTGGGAGAAAGCGATGCAACGGAGAAATTGTTTTCCGAAATGTTTCCTCAAAACTCTGAACGGGTTGCCAAGCAAAAGAAGGCCCCTTTACGGGTGATTTTTGGTAATCCACCTTATTCTATCGGACAAAAATCCGCCAATGATAATGCTCAAAATCAATCTTATCCGGTTTTGGATGCTAAAATAGCCAGTACCTACGCCAAAGAATCATCTGCTGGTCTGAATAAATCTTTATATGATGCGTATATCAAAGCATTCCGCTGGAGTAGTGATCGTTTAGACCCCCAAAATGGCGGTATAATTTGTTTTATTTCTAATGGCGCGTGGTTGGATGGAAACAGTACTGACGGTTTCCGGAAATGCTTGGAAAAGGAATTCTCCTCAATTTTTGTACTCAATTTAAGAGGAAACCAACGAACCAGCGGAGAACTTTCACGAAAGGAGGGCGGTAAGATTTTTGGTTCTGGTTCACGAACTCCCATTGCAATTACTTTGTTGGTAAAAAACCCAGAAGCAAAAAGCAAAAAGGCCATCATTCATTATTTTGACATCGGCGATTACCTAAACAGGGAAGATAAATTATCTATTGTCAGGAATTTTGGTTCAGTTTCTAATCAAGCAATACAGTGGACAAAATTGAAGACCAATGATCATGGGGATTGGATTAGCCAAAGAAATGATGTTTTTGAAACTTATATACCCTTTGAACCTCAGAAGAAATTTGATTTAAAAAGTCAAACTTTTTTCAATACATATGCAATTGGAGTATCTTCAAACCGTGATGCTTGGGTTTATAACTTCTCAACATTTGAAATTGAGAAGAATATGAAACGAACAATTGATTTCTACAATGAGCAACAAAAAAGTTTTGAAGTAGAGAGCGCAAAAAAATCTAAACTCAATGTAGATAGTTTTATAGATGCTAACCCCAAAATGATAAGCTGGACAGTAAACTTGAAAAGGGATCTTGAACATCACAAGGAACATCAGTATCGAAAAGCTGAAATAAAAACAGGCATTTATCGTCCTTTTACAAAGCAGCGACTTTATTTTGATAAACCCTTTATTGAACGTCCAGGATTAAGTGATAAACTATTTCCAAATTCCATTCTTAAGAACCTTGTTATTTCTATTACTGGAGAGGGTAATTTGGGATTTTCAGTATTAATAGCGGATAAGATGCCTGACCTTTGTTTTACAAAAACCGGTAATGGCGGTGCCCAGTCTTTCCCCCTTTATTATTACGAAGAACGCCAAAAGCAAAGTCGTAGTTTATTTGACACTGATGAAAATGACAGCGAATACATCCGCAGAGATGCTGTAAGTGATTTTATCTTGGAACGAGCCAAAAGGCAGTATGGGAAGAACGTGGAAAAGGAAGATATATTCTATTATGTGTATGGCTTTTTACATTGTCCGGAGTACCGTGAGAAGTTTGCAAACGATTTAAAGAAAATGTTGCCTCGGTTGCCATTGGTCGAAGATGTTCGGGATTTCTGGGCATTCAGTAAGGCAGGTCGTAAATTGGCAGAGTTGCATATCAATTACGAAGGGGTACCGCCACTCACAGAAGTAACTGTTTCCGGCGCCGAGGCATTGTCATTTCTGGACGCCGAGCCTGCCGGCTCCAATTTGTACCATGTTGAAAAAATGCGCTTTCCCAGGAAAGACCAAAAAGACACGATCCATTACAACAGCAAAATAACTGTAACCAATATTCCTGGTAAAGCTTACGAGTATGTCGTCAACGGCAAATCGGCTATCGAATGGATCATGGAGCGTTATCAAATAACCACCCACAAAGAAAGCGGCATCAGAAACGACCCCAATGATTGGGCAACTGAGGTTGGCAATCCGAGGTACATTTTGGATTTACTCTTGAGCATAATCAATGTGAGTGTGCAGACGGTGGATATTGTTATTAGTTTACCAAAGTTAAAATTCCAATAATTAATAGTCTCTTTTCTTATGAAAATATGGATAGTTTACAACACAATCCAGAGCGAGATGTACAATTGAATTCCTGAACAAAATATAACCCAAATATTCTCCTAAAATAAAATTAAGGTAATGTCATAGTTGTTGGTAGTAAATAGTTGATAATTATTATCACTTTTATTTGGTATTGATATTTTAATGGTGTATATTTGTCCTATCAATTGGTAGTAGCTTAAACTAAATGCCATGAATATAGTACAAGTTTACAGAACATTTCCAACACAACAAAATTGTATTGATTATCTGGAAAAGGTAAGGTGGAATAATAAACCAACTTGCCCCTATTGTAAATCAGAAAATCAAACACCTTTGCCAAAAGAAAATAGGTATCACTGCAATACTTGTAATACTTCTTTTAGCGTAATGGTAGGAACTATTTTTGAAAACACAAAACTCGATTTTCAGAAATGGTTTTTAGCTATATCTTTGGTTCTTAATGCAAAAAAAGGGATTTCTGCAAGACAATTAGCACGTGATATTGAAGTAACAAAAGATACCGCTTGGCTAATGCTTATGAGAATAAGAACGGCAATGACTGAAAATTGTGACTTACTCGAAGGAATTATTGAGGCTGATGAAACTTATGTTGGTGGGAAGAATAAAAACCGTCATACGAATAAGAAAACTAAAGATGGTCAAGATAGGGGTGGCGAAGATAAGACTCCCGTAATAGGAATCTTAGAAAGAGGGAGTAAAGTAAGTGCACAGAAAGCAAAAGACACCTCCGGAGAAACACTTAAGTCGTTCATTAATATGAATGTAAAAAGTGGTTCACAGATAATGACTGACGAATGGAGGTCATACAATGGTCTAGCTTTATTATACGGTCACTCTATTGTCAAGCACTCAATGGGAGAAAATGTAAACGGCGCCGTTCACATAAATACATTAGAAGGTTTTTGGTCATTGCTTAAACGTGGTGTTATTGGACTATATCACTATGTTAGTTCTAAATATCTGAATAAATACATTGATGAATTTTGTTTTAGATATAACAACAGAGAGAATGTAAATATATTTGATTTAACAATTTTTAAAACTGTGAATCTATGAAGCAGATAGCAAAAGCAGATTATTTCGCAAGAGTACCTATAGGAAATGCCATATTATATTGCGGAGTATTAGATGATGAAACGAGAGTAATTTCAGAGCGTAGCCTTTCTAAGGCTTTTGGAATTAAAGGAGGAGGCGCTCATTGGGCAAGAAAGAAAATTATATCAAATGAGGAGATTTTGCCGGAATATGTTTCAGCACATTATTTGGCGCCGTTTGTTTCAGATGACTTAAAGCGAAAACTCTTAACTCCAATTCAGTTTGTTCGTAAAAACGGCGCTATTTCTAAGGGGTTTGCTGCCACTGTGTTGCCTGAAATTTGCGATGTATTTATTAGCGCAAAAAAGGCAGGTGTACTAAATAAATCACAAGAGATCATTGCTGATAATGCGTATATATTATTAAAGGGATTTGCTACCGTAGGAATAATAGCTCTTATTGATGAGGCTACTGGCTTTCAAGAAGTAAGACAAAGGGAGGCGCTACAAAAAATTCTCGATAAATACTTAAAAACAGAGTACGCAAAATGGGCAAGTTGTTTCCCGCTTGAATTTTACGAAGAATTATTTAGGTTAAAAGGATGGACCCTAGATAAGCGAACAATGAAAATGCCTCAAGTAGTTGGTAGATACACTAATGATGTAATTTATGAGAGATTAGCGCCAGGTATTTTATCTGAACTCCAAGTAAGAAACCCTATATTACCATCTGGAAGGAGAAAGACAAAGCATCATCAATGGCTAACTGACGAAATAGGACATCCGGCGCTAGATAGGCATTTTACTGGAATCATGGCACTTATGAGAGCTAATTCTAAATGGGAAAATTTTAAAAGAGGGTTAGAACGTGCTTACCCTAAAATGGGATCACAACTGGCGCTTCGATTGTTTGATGATGACGAAACTTAAAAAATAATGTAAAATAAAACCAATGATTTTTACATGGTTCTATTTTATAAGTTCATTACTACCAACAGCTTGACATTACCATAATTAAATATAAGAATGACGTTTGACAATGCCTCCATAATGATTGCCTCATTAATCATTATGTGCAGTTGGGGAGAAGAGGGGTATCAGAAACAAACAGATCACCCTCTCAATTATTTCGTGCCTGGCTTAACAGATACAAAGGATGGTCAGAAAAACTGTCTGAGCATGGATCGGATTCGGATAACCGGTGAAGGACTGATCCCAGCAAAACCTCAATGAACACAGCTATTCTAAAGGCACTCATACCATCCTGTTGTTTCCAATATATTTCCAATTTTAAAATCAAAAAGCCCGCAAGTGTTTGGCTTACAGGCTTTTATCATTCTTCAAAGTAGCGGGGGTAGGACTCGAACCCACGACCTCCGGGTTATGAGCCCGACGAGCTACCAACTGCTCTACCCCACAGTATATTTTTTAAAACCAGCTGTGTCGGTTTTGTGGGTACAAAGATA
>Ga0172379_10002667_pt1 | contig 30854 bp, 21 predicted proteins | sample GrowelOW334metaG_FD_119756 | JGI IMG/M metagenome (GOLD analysis project Ga0172379, IMG submission 119756) | Groundwater microbial communities from an aquifer near a municipal landfill in Southern Ontario, Canada - Groundwater well OW334 metaG | ecosystem: Environmental > Aquatic > Deep...
AAAGAAATATATAATCAAATAATAAATTTGTAAATTATCAGATTACGAATTACGCATTACGGATTAAATTTAATTCGTAATTCGAAATCCGTAATTCAAAAATAAATAATTATGATTGAAAGAACGTTAATAATTGTTAAACCTGATGCCGTTAAGCGAGGCCTTGTTGGCAAAACAATCGATACTTTTGAGCAGGTTGGACTTAAGTTGATGGCGGCTAAGATGCTTAAGCCTTCTGCCGATGTTATAAAAAATCATTATCCTGGAACTCCGGAATGGATAAAAGAAATGGGTGAAAAAACTTTAGCGTCTTTTAAACAATCTGGAAATAATGTCATGGAAATTTTTAAGACAGAAGACCCTAACAAGCTAGGTCAATTTATTTACGACCGTTTAATTAAGTACTGGATGGAGGGACCAATCGTCGTCATGGTTTGGCAGGGGCCAAATGCAGTTACGGTTGCCAGAAAATTACGTGGTCACACTATTCCGGCTTTAGCAGTCCCTGGAACTTTACTTGCTCAGTTTTCTTTTGACTCTTCTCCCCTTTCATCATCTCTTGACCGAGTCGTTAAAACCTTTATTCACGCATCAGGGTCAGTCGAAGAAGCCGAACGGGAAATTAAATATTGGTTCAAAGATGAAAAATTTAAGGAATATGAGAGAGAAGTTGATAATTTATATTTAAAATAATGAATAAACAAAAAGCCTTGCTAATCATCAAACCCGATGGTGTCCAACGAGGTTTGATTGGAAAAATAATTTCTCGTTTTGAACAGGTTGGTCTGAAGATCATTGGACTTAAATTTGAAATGGCTACGTCCGAAAAAGTTATCACCCATTATCCAGAAACCGAGGCTTGGTTTAAAAAGGTCGGAGAACGGACGTTAACTAATTACGCAAAAAAGGGTCTTGACGCAAAAATAGCTTTTAAAACCGATGATGCCGTCTCGATTGGAAAGATTGTCAAAGGTTGGCTGGTCACTTATTTCCAGGAGTCCCCTGTTTTTATGGCCGTCGTTGAAGGATATGATTGTATCGAGATCGTCCGTAAACTTTCCGGAAACACGATTCCAGTTTTAGCAGCTCCGGGAACTGTCCGTGGTGATTTTTCCCACGACACAATTGATCTAGCTAACGAGCAAAACAGACCTCTCAGAAACATTATTCACGCATCAGACGCCCCTGAAGATGGCGAAAAAGAAGTTAGTCTATGGTTTACAAAAGAAGAATTATTTTCCTACGAACTGGCTGGGGAAAAGTTTATGTACAAATAATTTCTCAATTTTACTTTCAAAATCTTTAAGATCTTTATTATTCGTCAAAGTATAGTCACAATAGTCTAAACACTTCCCAACCTGCTGTCCAGATTTATATTGACCAACACCAATATCACGTCTGTCGATTTTTAGAAAATCTTCATATGTTTTAGGGTCCCATTGTTTTCCACGGGAAAGTAATCTTTTAAAACGAAGTTCCCGATTTGCTTTTACTCCAATTAATATAAAGCTATGATTTTTTTTCAAAAATACTATCTCGGCAGGATTACGGATCCCCTCAATAACAATTGAGGTCTTTTTTTGCTCTTTAATTGCCTCAAACAAGCGGCGGGCCAAGACTTCATCGCCATACCCTCGTCGCAATTCATCACCCAGGTCCTGAAGCGTCTGGCGGGTAAATTTTTGTATTCCTTTTTTTTTCAATTCCTCATGAACGATTGAAGATAACGAATAAGAAGTAAAACATAGTTGACTAGTTAAATAGTTGACTAGCACTCCTTTACCGGCAGCGATCTGGCCAACGACACCTATAATAACATTATTTTTCATTTTTAATTTTTCATTTATCATTGATTTTTCATTTGTTTAGTTTTCATTGAAAAATGTAAAATAAAAATTCATTGAAAATTGAGAAATGAAAATTGAAAATTAAAATCCATACATTCTCTTAATCATTTCCAAAATCTTCTCTCCCCAAAACAACATCGTCACAGTTCCGATTACTAAAAACGGCCCAAATGCAATCTTGCTTTTTAACTTTTTGTTCTTAAATATTATAACAACCAGACCATAAATTGCGCCCGTGACAAATGCGATGTATAGAGCCAGGAAACCAGCCTGCCACCCTAAGAGAAAACCCATAATTGCCGATAAATACACATCACCCAAACCCATGGCCCGTTCGCGAGAAATAAAATAAATAAGAAAAATTGGAAAAGATACTATTAAACCTGATAAAACATCTCGTCCCAATATCTGGATTCCCGCCTCCGCGGGAATGATAAATTTCAACAACAAACTAAATACAAACAACGCTAGTAAAATATAGTCAGATATTAAATGATATTTAAAATCCGAAACAAATATTACTATCAAACAAGAAATAATCCCAAACAATAATAAAGTTTGAAAATTGAAAATTGAAAATTCACTGAAAAATGAAAAATGAAAATTGAAAATTAGAAGGAAAGATATTCCTGTTATCATTTCAATCAACGGATACTGAAAACTCAGCTTTTTTCTACAACATCTCGTTTTTCCCTTCAAAATAAAATATGATAAAACTGGAAACATATCGTACCAGACGATTTTTTTCCCGCAAAAATCACAATGTGACCGACCGTTGATACCTTCTTCCTTAGGCAATCGGTCAATTAAAACATTCAAAAAGGAGCCTATAGAAGCCCCAAGAATAAAAATAAACGATCCAAAAAATATTTTTTCCATCGGTAATTTTAATATAACAAAATTTTTCCAAATTATCCAATAGACCTATAAAACTTAAAATTTTAGGCTTGGTAAAGCCAAATAAATATATTTATTTTTTGTTTTTTTCTTGAAAATACTTATTCAACTTTGATAAATTTTCATAAGCTAAATAGTACTGACCGTTATCGATCGCTTTTTGATAATATTCTTTGGCTTTTTGATAGTTTTTTTCACGTTCGTAAATTACTCCCAGGTTGTTCCAGTTCACCCACCAATACGGAGCTAATTTGACGGAAGTTTCAAAATATTTTTTCGCTCTAGTATATTCTCCAACCCTAAATAGCTCCACTCCCATATTATTTTGCAGATCAAAACTACTGTCGTGTCTTATATCACGGCTAAATAAACTCAAACCATTCCTCCAATCCATAATTCTAATAAAACTCCTACCAGAAAATATTAAAATTATGATTATGGTTATCGATAATGTAATAATTCTTAATTTTTCACTCTTAATTTTTAACTGTGTCATCATTGCACCTCCCATTCCTAACAGCCCAATCATCGGAAAATATAACCACCGTTCGGCAACCGTCATATTCAACGGAATGATCTGCAAGTGAGGCAGTAGTCCAATCAAATACCAGAGAAAGAAAAAGATAAAAACTTTATTTTTAGTTTTTATGATATAAGCAACTGCTGAAATAAAAATAAATATTTCTAAAATTAATGGGGACCAAAAATTCCTAAAATCAATTGTCCGAACTACCCAATGTTGAGCAATCGCCAAATCCATCGGGTAAATAAATTTGCCTAAATAATACAGAACAATCATCGGGATATTAATTAAACGAGTTGTTAGAGAGACTCTCATAATGGGAAAAAGCCCCGGTCCCTGAGTGTAAAGATTTCCGCCGGAAATTCTGAATAAAAAATATCCTATCAATAAAATTACCGCCAAAACAGAATAACTGATTAAAACCGTTCGGTCTTTTTTTCTGAAAATAAGCAAATAAAAAAATACCAAAGGGAAAAAAACGATCGCTGTTTCTTTCATCAATAAAGCCATCAACAATAGAAATGTTCCAAAAAAAATCTGATGATAATTGATGTTTTTACCAACAAACAAATATAATCCCACCATTCCCGTCATCGTAAACGTAATTTCCTGCATCGCCGATGCAAACGAGACTGCTTCAACAAGCGCCGGGTGAACAAGAAAAATAATCGCCAAAATCAGTGAGATCGTTTCCTTGAAAAATCGCTTGAACAGATAAAATATTAATATCGCTGTAACAACGTGAAAAATTAATTGAAAAAAATGAAATACAAATGGCTTGCTTCCAAAAATATTATAAATACCCCAATAAACAACCGAAATTACCGGGCGAAAGTAGGCATTTGATTGTACAGAGGTTCCGGTTTGGAACATCACTTCATCGTCCCAAACAAAACCGTTGAACAAAAGGGGGAAATAAATCAATAAACCTAAGAAGATGATGACCCATGTTTTCTTCATTATTCATTAGTTTGAATATACTTGTTAACATCAATTTCACCCCATTGACTTTCCGGAACCCAAAGATTTTTAAAATGTCTAAATTCATTCCAACCAACTGACATTAATCGAGTATCTATACCCTTGTTTATAAGCAAAAGAGCCATTTCTTTTGATAGGACCGATGAAGTTGTGTCGCCATAAATAATAATTTTTTTCTTATTTAACTTTGATGTATCTTTTTTTAATTGATCAATGGAATAGTTAAAAGCTCCTTTTATATGGGCTTTTTTATAAGACAAACTGTCTCTAATATCTACTAGAACTATTCTTTTGTCACCACTGTCAATTAGTTTGAGTAAAACTAAAGGATCAACATAAAGATATTTCTCTAGCTCAATAAGTTCTTTGATTTTTTCTTTTGGAGCGTTCTTTTCTTCGATCAAAGTAACAACTTCTTTCTTAGAAACGTTCTTTTTATTTTTAAATAGCAAGGGAAAAAAATAGATTAATAAAAATACCGTCAAAAAACTCACCAAAAAAGGTAAAACTAATTCCTTAATTGGATTGGTTTTAATTATATTTTCTTTTAATTTTTGCGTTTTCTTCATTTTTACTTTAAAACTTTATAGACTTTATAACTTTATAAACTCCTTTATTCATATCTCAGTGCATTTAAAGCCGAGGTCTTTTTGGCTCGATAGGCCGGATACAGACCTGTTAATAATCCTACCACAAAAGCACAAATTATAATGAAAGCAACGAAATACGGAGGAAGATAATTTAGTTGAAGAAAGCCCTGACCCTTTGATATGGCAATAATTGAAATCAATATCGAAAATAGTTCACCGATAGAAAATCCAAATATCAGCCCACCAATACCACCGGACAAGCCCATGATCATCGCCTCTGCCAAGAAAAGATCTTGAACTTCATCAGATACCATTCCGATTGCCTTCATTCCTCCGGTCTCACGAGTACGCTCTAATAAAGAAACCGTCAGGGTATTAAACATTCCAAGCGAGGCAACACCAAGGGCGACCATTCCAAGGACCGCCAATAATAGCCTTAAGTTACTAAACAAGCTTTCTATCTGCTTGACAGTATCATAGGTCGATGAAGTCCTCAAACCCATCGATTCAATATCTTTTCTAATTTTTGGAAGGTCATTTTGATTTTTTAGTATTAACTTAAATTGAGAAAAATTTTTTATCCCTAATTTTTGAATATCAGAAAATGGTACATAAAAATAAGTATTATTAGTATCATCAATCACTCCAATAATTTTGTACTCCACTTCCGAAGTTAATACCTTACCGTCAATATCAGGCATTAAACTTTTAACAATAATGAAGGATGATTTAAAAGTCGTACCAATGGCTTTATTAATATCTATATTTAAAAGATTCAAAAAGCCAGAGGAGACAACCGCCTCTCCGTCCGGTTTATGTATGAATTTTAACGTCTCAACTTGTTTTTTTTGAGCCGATGAAGACGCTTGCAAAGCCACTGTTTCAATCCCCGCCTCGTCAGTGGCAACCAGTGATTCATCGTAAATAGCCGATGAAGACGCTTCAGCTGAATCCGAAGCCGCTAAAACATCATCAGTAAATACAACCTCAGCACTTCCGGTTGAAATTCCAAGCACAGAACCAAAACTATCATTAACTAAAATAATAATATCTTTTTGTTCAACACAAGCCTCTTCCCATCTTTGTACACCATTATTATCCAAAGTTGGAATCATGTTTCCGTCAGCTTTTTTTTCAAAAATTGGAAATTTTGCTTTAACCCATTTACCCAAGTAAACATTATTTTTTTTATCAAAGCCAATCCGACCGTTTTGTGAAAAAGGATAATAGTCGGAGCCCCAATATTGATACCCGGTATAGCCTCCCGAGATCCTTGTTCCATAGCCAACCATCTTGCTGCTTGTTGAACAACTTGTCCAAATTACAACCGGTTTCTCCGGACTAAGATTAAAGGAAATTGCTTGACTTATTATCCGCTCATTAATGACTCCGTATTCCATCTTTGTTTCTGAACCTGCCACCTGACCATTTTCTTGAAAATTTAGACTTAATTTTTCATTCAATGAAACGTTATTAGCGAACGCTTTCCCTTTCAAGAATTTAATATTAATTCCATTTAATAAATAGTCTTTGGGAACGGCATAGGCTAAAATATCGGTTTGGGCACGTTTATAGTTGATTCTTCCAACAACCGAAATAATAGGAATAGCAAAGGTCTTTTCTTTGATTTTATTTATTTTATTAAAGATATTTTGATTTAATCTCAAAGCCGTATTTTCTCCGGCAGAAATATCTATCATTTTTAGTTCATTTAAACCGGCTACTTTGCTAATTATCAATCTTTCGATACCGTATCCAAAAGAAAGTAGTAGAACAATTGCTCCGACTCCAACTGACATACCAAAGATCGTAATAAAAGATCGGGTCTTTTTTATCATCATATTTTTGTAGGCCAGTTTGATTAGGTAGATCCTTTCGACTTGAGATGAACGACCCGATTCTAATTTATAGATAAAAATCGTCAATAATTTTCCGAATTTATTTTTCCAAAAAATACCAATCGCTTTCAATAGGTTACCCAGTAATGGAATTCTTTCAAATAATCCATAAACTTTTTCTATCAAGAATATTAAAAGTAAGACAAAAAAAGTTATAAAAAGATAAATAGTATGAATAATGCCCGGAATAGATTTAATAAAAGCCTTAAAATTACTTAGCCAATTTTTTATATTAAACGTTTTTTTTACTTCCATATTATAGTTTTAACTTCTTTAAAAAATCACGGTCACGGACATTAGATTCTCCCCCACCAATTTCTTTTTTACCTGAAAAAGCTTTTGTTTTGGTATTTTTATTGACCTCTATCTCTTCAACAACCTCACCGTCTAACATGTGATAAATTTTGGTCGCATATTTTAAATATTCCAAATCGTGTGTGACCATAACAATGGTTTTTCCAAGATCAACTAATTTTAAAAATGTTTCAAGTAATTCACGTCCGGACACAGTATCTAAGTTCCCGGTCGGCTCATCGGCAATGATCATTAATGGGTCAATACTTAGGGCGCGGGCTAAAGTAACCTTTTGCTGCTGTCCTCCTGACAGTTCATTAGGCATATAATCTGCCCATTTATCCATACCCACCAATTCAAGATTTTTCTTAGCTCTTTCCATTATTTGCTTCTCATCAATATGAAGCAGATTGAGCGGGAAACAAACATTTTCAATAATATTTAAGGCTGAGATCCATAATGGCTGCTGAAAGACCATCCCAACGTGATATCGCCTATACAATGCCCTTTCATCTTCGTTTAATTTATAAAAATCTTTTCCTTCAACCAAAACCTGGCCGGATGTAGGCGGTTCTAGACCTAGAATACAGTGAAGTAAGGTTGATTTTCCGCAACCTGATGGGCCGAAAATAACGGCAAACTCTCCCTGTTTTATTTTAATATTAATTCCCTTCAAAATACTTATTTCACTATCTCTCATTAAAAATGATTTTTTCAAATTGGCAATTTCTATGATGGTTTTGTTAGAATCTTTTATCATTATTTTTTTATATTTAAATTATTTAAAAATCCAAATGTTTTTGACAGGTTTTCGATGACTAAAGTTAATGCATCTTTAGTTGATTTGGGTGTAATTATAACTGTATCAAATGATTGTCCAATGTTTACAGCTTTATCTTTTGAAGATGCCCGTAAATGATAAATTTTTGCGGCCGTAAGTCCGGTTATTGTCACTGTGTGATTAGTTGTCAAATTACTATCTTCCTGGGTTGTTTGATCATAGCTTGTCCCTGTCCCTTGAGCATATTCGACCTGAGTCGTTGCCGGTTCATCGGTATCCCAAGAGACAACGATCTGTGCTTTAGCACTATCCCCGACCCCAACGATCGTTGCCTCGACATTCATATTTTGAATTTCCGGAGCTCTCATATCATTTGAGGTCTTGGCTTTTCTCGTCTCAGCTTTAGACTCATTTCCCGCGCTATCTTTTCCTTTAATAAGGAAAGTATATTCGGTATCATCGTTCAAATTCTTCAAAATAACTTCATGATTTTTTTTCAAAGCCAAACTGATTGAGTCAATCGCCCGCTCTGGATAGGCGGTCGGATAATAAGAGATTACAGACGATATTAAGGTGTTAGATGTCCAAAGTAATCTCATAGTAGCCGTCGCCATTCCCGATACTTGCTGAAGTTTTAAATTTAATATCTTTGGCGTTGGTAAAGTCTCAAAAGTATAATCATCGCTGTAATAAACATTTCCTTCTTCATCTTCTCCAGCAATCCGAAGATGATAAGGCGTGCCTTCAGTCAAACTATCCAAAACTACTGTATAGCTTGATTCGCTGGTTGAAGTTGATAAAGAATTAGTTGCCCCATAACTGATCGTTTTTCCGTATTGAATCGTAGCTTTGACGGAACTTTTTATAGTGAAATGTACATAAGCTGAATTAATATTGACATTAGAAAATTTAACTGCGGAAACAAATGGAGCCGCATTGGTAACTAAACTGTATTCATCAGAGCTGCCGGTATTTCCATCTTCATCCGTCCAAAGTACTTTGTAGTAATACGTTGTTCCCGGATCAAGTCCCGTAAGAATAATTGTGTGAGAGGCTAACTGAGTAGACGATCCAACCTCTTCCCCATAACTACCGGATGTTTTCCCATATTTGACAAATGAACTTGCGGTGCGGGCAGTTGACCAACCGATCGTGGCTGTTTTTGTTTTAACACTTGCGGTTGGTTCACCAACTAAAGTTGGAGCAACACGCCAACGCCCATCAGGAAAAAGATTAACCGTGTCAGAAACGGCTGAACATTCGTTAGTTGAGTCGCAAGCTTTAACACAGTAATATTTTTTATCTTGAGTTAGACCTGTGTCAACATAAGACGTTTGAGTTGAAGAGGCAACATAATTAAAGTCGGAAAAATTACTTGTACAAACCGAGTCCTCCACAGCCGACCGATAGATCTTATAGGTGGCAACACCACTTCCTGAGGATTCCGGAGCATCCCAGGAAAGCGCCAATCTCCAGCTTGAAGTTTCTTTGATAGAAACATCGGAAATATCAATATTCCGAGGTATTCCAGGTGCAGATGTGTCTGCTGTAAAAGTGACCTTTGCATAATTCAAATAATCAATATTTCCGGCTTCATCCTTAGCAACAACATAAAAAACATTATCTCCTTTTTGGGTAGCATAAGAATCGGTCGTTAAATATGTATCTGACAAACCAATTTCATTAACATTGTTTCCGGTTGGAAGAGCATTAATTGAATAGTAATATCTTAAACCCGATTGTGCTCCGGAAAAAGCCTCTGGGACGTCCCAAGCAAAGGCAAATTCATTAACAGTGTTCGAGGCACTTCCGTCTGTTGGAACTGTAACTTCTAAATTAGTTGGTTTTGACGGCGCCGTTCCTGAATATTTATATATTTGGGTTGCATAAGTTGAAACATAATTTCCAGCATTATCACGAGAACGAACGTAAAAAGTATTATTCTCTCCATCATCGTATGCAAGAATCCCACTGGCAGTAGCTGTGCCATTAGCATCCATCGTTGTTAAACATGTTTCTGGAGAATATTCGTCTTCAGCTGTTTTATATTTATAACAATATGCTGCGATTAATGAAGCGCTATCGGTTGCCCCTTTCATTGTAAAATCGTAGTCGTTAATCGATGTATATCCGGGTGGATTAACGCTGATCGTTACCGGATTCGTTGGTGCATCCGAATCAAACTTGTAAATAAACGGTTGCCAGTTGGTAGCGGAAAAATTTCCATCGTCATCAATTGTTTTAATTCTTAGATAATAAGTACTGCCTGAAGTTAGACTCGCAGCCGTGTAAGTTGATGCAGTCGTTAAAGTTCCGCTGGTTGAGGCATCAACCGTTGAGTCGGTACCGAAGTATACGTAGTATCCAGCTATACCTGATCCACCAGTGCCGTCCGTCGCACCACCCACAGCTTCAGCATCCGGCCAATCAAAATTTGGAGTTGTGTGATTGTACCAAGAATTAGTTGTAATTGAGGCACTTTGGGTAGCGGTTGAGTATGAAGACAAAGTCGTTGGGTTGGTCGGAGCACTGACATCCTGATAATAGTATATATTATAGTCGGAAATTGTTCCCGAATAAATACCATCTGATGACGCCATAGCAAATTTAACTTTTAGATATTGATTGGCAGTTGAATTAATTTTATATGTATAAGTTGTCCCGACGCTTTTCACTTCTGAGGCTTCTGACCAATCCGACCAAGTAGTATTGTCTGAAGAACTACTTGTATAGACAGTCAAAGTTGAATTGGTGGCAGACGTGTATGTAATACTTAGATTTGCGTACTTATAAGTGGCAGTCAGATCATGACTTGGTGAAATATAACTCCCACTTTCCTCAAAGGCAGAAGTTGATGTTGACATCACGTATGTATAAAGTCCGTTGGAAAAAGTATTAGTGCCGGCTCCGGCTATAACAAAAATTTTATCGGTCCCATTTGAAGCACCTGATCCGCCGGTATAAATTTGAGCAGGCGCATTTGCTATTGCCGTCCAAGTATTGTTAGTTATTGAATATGAAAAACATTCATTACTATTACCACCTCGACATACATATAATAGATCTCCTCCACCATCAACCAAAAATCCATCATTGTAAACGAGCTTTCCTACCGGTAAATCAGCAACCAACGGGTCACTCCAAGTATTAGCACTTGTATCATATCGATAAAAACTGATTGTATTCTGTCCTCGAGGAGTATAGATATATCCGTTTTTGTAGACCAAATCGGACCCATACTGTAACGTTCCCGGAGAATTAGTTCTTGATTCCCAACGACTTCCTGCCGTCCCTTGAGTATCATAACGATAAAAAGATACAGTTGCTCCACCACGGTTCCAATATATATATCTACTACCATCATAAGTCATTGAAGAACCTTCTCCTGGATCAAGTGGAGGTGGATCGGTTGCAACTTCACTCCAAACATCGGTTGCAATATCATATACATAAAATTTCCTAAAAATATTGCTGATGGTAGCATAAATTTTATTATTTGTAGAATCATAGACTAATTCTGCTCCTGTATAAAAACCAGCCGGTGCATCGGCCATTTTTGTTGATGTCCCAGTTGAAGAATTATAACGGACGAATAAATTATCATAATTTCCCCGGGTGATATAAAAATTGTCTCCGTCACCTTTGATAATGTCTGCACCATATCCATACGTTCGATAATCTCCCCCTCTAAACCAGCCGTCAAAAAGTCCGACCGTCGGAACCAACCATGAAGATTTGGCAATATTATATTTGTAAAAACTTTGGGTTGCTGCTCCACGAAGCGTATAAAGACTACCGTTAACATTTTTCATTGACCCACCCCAGCTAATAGCAATTGGAACATCCGGTAAACTACTCCATGTCTGGGTACTAATATCATATTTATAAAAGAAAGTCTTATCCCAACCTTCTAAGAAATAAATAGCATTTGAAGTACTATCATACTCTATTTGCGATCCGTAATAAGATAATGTGGGCGTATTGGTCAACTGCGTCCAACTGTTACTACTGATATTATAAGCAGCAAAACCCGATCTTGTATTTCCTTGAGTGACATAAATTGTATTGTCCCCATCATAAGCCATATCACTACCTTCATAAACTAAGTTATTTACCTGGACGGTCGGTGATCCAAAATCTACGTTCGCCAATGTATCCCATGTATCCGAGCTGGTATCATAACGCATAAAAGTATCATCACTATTTCCCTTCATCGCGTAGATATAATGACCGCCATCATAGATCATTGAGGCACCATAAGATAACTGTTGAGGCGCGTCGGTTGCGTTGGCATCGCTCCAAGTACCAGCTGCAATATCATATTGCCAAAATGATGAAGTTCCGCTTCCCCGCCAACCGTAAAGATAACCGGATGGGCCCCTCGACTAATCCTCCTCCCCAGTAGACTGAAGCCGGCGCCACTCCTTTAGTACTCCAGACATCAGTCGCCACATCATATTCATAAAAAGTCGTTGTATTATAACCGCGGAAAGTATAAAGTTTGTTGGATGAAGAAACATAGGCAAATTTTCCTCCCGCATAGATACTGGCCGGTGGCATGCTCAATCTTTCCTGTTGCCAAAAGCCTGCTTTTGAAGAAAGTTTTATCTGATCACCGGTTATAGCTACATTAGTCGCTGTCCCACCGGAAAAATCACTACTTAAAGTTTGTGTAATACTTTGAGGGGGAGATACACCATTGTAAACGTACGTAAACCCTGTGGTTGCGTCGCTAATATTTCCAGCTGTATCTTTTGTTTTAAGACGAAGATAATAGGTTGTTCCGGTTGTCATTTCCAGAGTCGTTGTATAATTGGCAGTCGTTTGATAATTACCTGCAGTTGCTGGATCAGCCGAGCTACTGGTACCATAATATAGATAATAGCCGGCAACGCTTGTTTCTGCATCGGTCGCCCCTGTCCAACTGAAATACGGTTGATGATAACCATAACTATTCCCCGACGTTAATGTCACTCCCCCAACTGCCTGTGATTTACCGGTAATGGTAGTTGGATTAGTCGGGTCATTTTCATCACCGGTATAATTTACCACTAACGAATAAATTACAGACGTTTGAGTTCTATCTGAAGTGGCGTTGAGCGTTGATCGAATTTGCAAATATCTATTTGCAGTTGAAGAAATTGTCGTACCACTAACCGTTGCCCAATCTGACCAAGTAATTTGGTCACTACTTGTCCTTGTTTCAAAAGAAATACTTGAATCACCAGGTGCTGAAACGGATGAAATAAGTGAAGTAAAACTGGTAACATAGCTGAGGTCAAGAGTATTACTCGTCCAAGTACCGCTTGTTTGGTAATTATAGGCTCCAGGAGTAAAGCTGTGCATCCAAATTAAGTTTTGGCCACTTATAGAATACAAAACACCGTTGACAGTATCTGTTTCCAATGACCCGCCATTGTATGGGCCAATATCATAAGCCAACGCCGACTGAAGGTCAGGTAACCGCCTCCATGTATTTGAAGCGATCATATACTCGTAAAACTCATTTTTATAGTAACCGGCTTGAGCATAAATTTTTCCGTTGTAATAAGTTATGTCCGTTCCTGGGTAAGGAGTAAATGGTATATCATTCACGACCGTCCAAGTATTTGAGGCAATCACGTATTTTAATATCTTTGTCATTCCATTACCCGGAATATAGTAGATATCCGTTCCATCGAAAAGTAATCGTGCCCCGTACCCAGCTTCGGCATCATCGGGCAGATCGGCGACTGATGCATCATCCCAAGTATTTCCGGAAATACTATATCTCATAAAAGTCCGTGTCAAAGAGCCACGGGTCGCATAGATAAAATCTCCAGAACCTGGATAAGTCAAAGTTCCACCATAGTAAATATTCACGGACGTGTCAGATAACGAAGTCGACCAGGTATTTGCAACCGGATCATAACTATAAAAAGATCTAGTATTACCTCCTCGGAAAAAATACAAAAGTCCGTTAGCAACGACTCCTTTTGTATCGTCGTTAAAAGTCGCCGGTGTATTGGCTAAAGCGGCATCCCAGGCGTTGGTTGCTACATTGTACCGGTAGAAAGTTTGGGTATTATTTCCCCTGGGAAAATATAAATAGCCGTTATAATAGACCAAATCGGCTCCATAACCAGGTGTGTTTGGCAAGTCGGCGGGCCCAGCATAAGTACCGGCCGTCGGATTATATTTCCAGAAATCATACGTTCCGTTTCCACGGAAAACATAGACCGTATCGTCGCTACTGTTGTAAATCGCTCCTACATAACGGGTTGCCTGGGGAGTGTTGGTCAAAGTCGTCCAGGTATTTGAGGTAATATTGTATTTATAAAAACTTTGAGTCCCTTGATCTCTTGTAATAAATATCTCGTCATTTTTTATAGCAATCTTATGATCTTCATTTAATGTGCCCGGGACAACTACCATAGCCGCTCCACCTGTAGTTGTTGTATACCAAGCGTCAGCAGAAATATTATATCGATACATAGTATTTGAGCCATAACCACGTGGCGCGTATAAATTGCCACTGTAATAAACTAATCCTGATCCTACGTATACAGTCGCCGGTGTGCTTGATTTCACATCCCAAGTATTGTCCGCCGGATCATATCGCCAAAAGTCAGAAGTGGCCGTTCCCCGAAGCGCATAAACATATGTTCCATCAGTTGCTAGAGATGAACCTCCGTATATTAAATCCGGAGCCATCGTTTTTTCCTCCCAAGTATTGTTGATGATTGAATATCTTGAAAATTCTTTTTGGTAACCGCCAAAGATTGCGTAGATATAATCTCCTAAGACGACTAAATTAGCGCCCTGATATGCATAATGAGGAGCAGATGCCAAAGTTTGCCAACGGTTTTCATTGGGTAGATATCGGGCAAAATAATTATCCGAAGAAGCAAGTAGATAGACATAATTTCCGTCCGAAACAATCGCAGATTGATCGCTTAACAACACATCAGGTGTCCTCCAAGCTCGCGGTCCCCAAGAACCATTTGGATTTAATTTGATTTCCCCTTCTTTTGATTTTGATTCAACATTATTGTAATATCCTCCGTCAAAATCCACTTTAGAGCTTATTGTATGACTGGCCGCTTCAACTTTTTGGGGAGAAAAATATATTAAATACTGCCATGGAACCAATACCACGATCAACATGATGATATTGAAAATTAGTCTTGATAGTTTTTTTATATATCTTTTTTTAACCATAATTAATCATTTCCGAGACAACTTTTTTTAATCTTTCTTGACTGATTAGCTTTGTATTAAGCCTCCAATTTAATCCCCGGCCGTTTTCAGATTTTCCCCAAGGGATAACGATTGTTTCTCCATTTATTTTATGGCGTACCAATGAAGAAAATACCCCGCCTAAAGCCTTACCTTCCTTACCGATTGATTTTGACGAATTAGATGATGATATCAGCCCTTTAGGGCTTTTTGACAACAAAAACAACGCCCTTAACTGAGAAGGGCTCAAGTGATGTATGACTTTTTCAATAAAATCCATGACTATTTTGAGTATAGAGTATCTACTTATTCTATGTCAAGGACATATTCTTCATAGTCTTTATAGACCTTATCAACTTTATAAACTTTAAGAACTTTATTAACTTTGTAGTCTTTATAGTCTTTAATAACTTTATTATCTATCTCATCTATTACGTGTACTTTACATTCAAATTTTGAGATTTTATCTTTATTATTTCTTCTTAAACGTATTTACGAAGCCATTTGAAAACAAATATGAAGATAATGATACTTGCGGCTATAAAAAATGTTTTCAAACCCGACGACTTATAAGTTGCTGTTATCTGATAATCACCCGGCTGATTCACCTGAATTCCAATAAAAAACGGAAAAATCGGAAAAGCTTTTACTGTTTTTCCGTTGATGGTGACATTCCAGTTCGGATGAAAGGTTTGTTTTAAGATCACGACACAATTATTACATTGATCTTTTAATTTGAAATTAACCGAATATCCTTGCGGAAATTTTTTTTCAACCTTGTTTAATAAAGTTTGTTCAAATTTTTCCTGAGTTGAGTACATGGGATTTTCGTGCCAGATTACTCTGTTGCCATTAAAAGTATTCTGTCCATCCATTTTCATAACTGTATCCACGAACGTGAAGTTTTCATTGTTTAAAGCAATCACCGGATAATTTTTGTTTTGATACATCGGACTACCAATCCAAATATGAGTTATATTGACAAGATTTTCTTTTTTTGCCGCAACTTCCAGACTACTTTTACCCAATGTAAACCAACCTTCAGAATCGATTTTATAGAGGCTGAATTTGCCTTTTTTGATAACCAGTTTGGCAAACTTAGGAGCTTTTTTATCGACCGGTAAAACCAGATAGCCAACGTTATAAAGTTCATAAGACCTAATATTTTCCTCATCAAAGAACTGTTCGGTATCGGAATTTGGTGACCAGCTTTCCGGTAAAAATCCAATGATCGGAAAACCGTCACCGGAAAGAGTCATATAGATTTGCGTGTCCCCAATCCTAAAATCTCTCCCCCAGTTACCGGGCCGTCCGGCATAAATCCGGGCCGAAGGTAGTTCTTTTAATTTGGTAGTGATCGCCTGATAATCGTTAATATTTTTTTGATAATCGACATTCGATCTGGCAATCCAAGTATCGTTGTCTTTGGCGTAATTAACAATTGGTTTTTCGATTAAATAAATTGAGAATGAGATTAAAATTATTAAAAGAACAACAAAAGGCCATTCAAGAACGCGAAGATACCTTTTTAGAAACAATCGCCAGGGGCCCCCATGGGGGTGTGGCGGTTGAAAAAAACGGTATCGAGCGTTTGTAATGCTCTGTAATATTGAATATAAAAATCCACTGGCGAACAACAATCCCGCAAACTGGACCATGACGATCACCCGGTGCAAATGATACTCGCTTAGACCTGGAATCAGGTTGACCAATGGACCCAAAACATCACGGCCAAGGAAGAAAATAAAATATAAACAGAAAATCGTAACCAGATATCGGTTAAGTTTATTCTTTGATAGTAAGCCCCAAAACACTCCTCCGATAATAACGATCGTTAGAAACGGAAATCGATTAAAGTCGAATAGATCACCGTTGGACAACCAAATAATTATCTGGCTCACCCCCCACGAGTTAAACTTCCAGATTGGATCCCAGAGAGAAAAATTGCGATACTGGGAAGTGCTGAAAAACGGAAAGATAAAATATAATAATGTTAGAAAGGTTAAAAGTATAAAGGTTAGAATTCGCTTTCCCGTTTCATACCATTGATCAAGTGAAAACAACCAAAATACTGGATAGGAGAATAATAATAAATAGAACATTCCAAAATGGGCTTCAGCGAGCAAGAAATTAAACAAAATCGCTTTCCCAAGATTTCTTTTGGTCTTTAAATAATCAATTCCGTAGCCAAAAGCTAAAGGCAGTATAAATACCGCCAAAAGTTGTGTAAACAATCCCCACCCTCGCCAAAGAAAGCTGGGAGCGTCCAATCCATAAAGTCCGTCCGTAAAGATCGCCTGAGAGAAAAAAGCAAAGATCACTCCAAACCCAGCGGAAAACCCCATTATTATTGCCCCAAAGAAAAAACTTACCGGCAACAAAATAATAAGTAGTGTTCTAATGATGACCATCAGTTTAAAGGTAGAAATTGGAACAATAAAGCTTAAAAGCGAAATAGTCGTCTCCGGCAGATGGGAATAGTAAAGGGAAAGTGGAAAACCCTCGGCCCAGCGCTCGTTCCAGCTATCCAAAAGATACAAGGGTGAAAGTTTCCCTTTAAAAACTTCTTTCCAAATATTTTTTGCCTCGTCAATTAGAGCGAAGTGAAAAGCCCCGTCATTCGGGTCGGAAAGAACCTTAAATTCACTACGGTAGAGGTAGAAGTTGAATAAAATAATAACAAGTAGCAATATGTAGGGAAGATATTTTTTTATTGTTGGAATGAGTTTCATAATTTATTTTACCCTCTTGTAAAGGTTAATCTGACTATCAATCTTTTGATAATGATTCTCTATATACTTATCCAACCCCGGCTCAAGAGTGTAAAACTTTATCGGATCATCGATCACTAAATATGGTACTTTATTTTTTTCAAAAGAATCAATGTGTTTTGGAAATGTATTCTTCACGGACGAAAAAGTATCAAAATTATTTAATTGGTCGTCATATACAGAAAGAGGGTAAGCGATCGGACGAAATAAAATACTCGGAAAAATAGCCGCATTTTGTGGCACCTTTGACCAAATTGGTGCAAACTGGGAAATCTGAGGTTCTGACCGAAAGACAGTTCTGGCATTATTGGCCTGAACGCTGACATAAACTAATATTAAAAATATAATAAAAAGCCCGCTTTTAAATAATTGATGGAAAAAACCGGACGGAAATTTATTAAAAATGAGGTCTTCAAGCATTACTGCCGCAAACAAAGCTAGCAGCCATTGAAAAGGAATATAATATTGAATAAAAACCATCGACAGATTAAGTAAAAATAAATATTGAACAACCAAACCAACCACAAGAATTACCTGCACAAGCTGTTTCTTATTATTGATATTTTTTAATTTCAGATAGGCGCCGGCTGATGCCAGCAATGGCAACACCCAAACATATGCCCACGTCAACGGTTTCCCCATCAATCCGTAGATAAAACCGTTGTTGGGCTGATGAAAAAATCCATAGGGTACTTGGTTAGTCATCAGACTAGGTAAAGAGAAAGAAAAAATAAATACCTGTTCAATCATCGAAAAAAATGACCCGTTAAAAAGATGATAGAGACAAAATAAAAATACAGATAACACAAAACCATCTAATAATAATATAAAATTTTTAAACTCCCGATTCAAAACGCAATAAATTCCATATATTACAAAAAGTGTCGCTAACTGGGGGGTAATTTTTATCAGTGTAAGAAATGAAAGTCCAAAAACTGTACCCGAAAGAAACAAGAGTGGCTTTGAAGATTTAAAAAAACCTATTACAAAGATAAGGAAGCCAAGAATATAAAATATCATCATCAGATTATCCGGCCTTATTTGCATCGAAGAAAAGACCGTGAAAGGATCAAACAAAAAAAGAGGGATAAACAAAAGCGCCGTTCTCCGATTAAATACTTTGTTAATAAATAAGACGGTCAAAGTTACTCTAACAGCAAATAACAACACCATGAAGATCCTTATCTTGCCGAGGGTAGCAAAGGAAAAGCCAAACAATAATAAAACAGGAATGAGGGCTCTATGAAAAATGCTGGAAAAGAAAAAAAAGAATGAGGTATAAGGTTTAAGACCCAAGGCGATCAAATAAGCTCTTTGAACGTGATAAAACTCGTCACTGTCATATTGATAATAATAGGCAGATTTTACTATTGAAATAATCAAAAATATCATTGACAAAACTACTACCGCTAATAAAAAATAGGGGATATATTTTCTTAATATTGGTAATAGCTTAATATGTAAATTTAATTGTTTCATTGTTCAATTGTTCTATTGCTAAAAGCGAGACACAGATGTTTTTTGAAAATCGCCAGGGGCCCCCATGGGGGTGTGGCGGTCAAAAAACATCGAGCCGAGCTTTTACCTTAATAGTTCAGGACTCAGCCAGTCCGCATGCAACCCGTTGATACTGGTTCCTTCGGCCCTGATTAATAACGATAATTTGTTAACATTTTTTATGTTGACTGAAACTGTTCCCGATATTTCATACTTCCCCATCGGTTTTGACTTATAAAGTTCACGTCCGTCTCCTAATATAATAAACACTGCCTTATTCTGATCCCCAGCTTCCATATCAATCCCAAAATCGGTCGTAAATTTGGAAAATTTTTTTCCTAATCCATAACTGATCGTTGAGTTGGCATGAGCTCCGATCCCTTCGTTATAAAAAAAGTAGTTGTTGGAAAGTCGATTCCAATATTTTACCCCCCGGGCAGACTCGACGGTCATATTGATCATCGGTCTTAAATAATCCTGTTGGGAATCAACCGGTGTAATTTTTGTTAAAGAAATCGGATTTCCTGACAAATAACCGTAATTTATTGTGAGGATTGCTCCCGCAAAAATAATTAAAGAGACTACGATCCATAGATAATTTTTTTTGATAAACGAGGTAAAATATTTAACAAAAAAATAGATAAATATTCCTATCTGGAAAATAGATAGATACCAAGTAAATGAACGGGTGGCCGCCGCCGAAAGTGGCCAATAAACCTGGTCAGGATAGTTTAGAGCCATGCTGATATACATATTTAAGAATATCCCAACTGTGATTGCTGAAAATAAACCAATAACGTGGGCTAATTTTTTTTCTATCTTAAATATGTAAAAGATCAATATAAAACCTAACAGATGAAATAAATAGCGCTCATGACTTTGGGTTAAAAGGTGAAAAAAGGAAAGAACTACAAGAGCTGAAGACAGAACAAATTCTTTTAAGGCTTCTTCTTTTTTGGCTAAAAATATATTCAAAGAAGCGATAAAATAAAAGAGACTGAATAGTAAAAGTCCAAATTGTTTGGCATTCATTGCTCCCAGTAATAAGTTTTTGTCCGAAATACCCATGCCATTTAAGCCCGAAGCCAACCACCAACCATTAAAAGCGTTGAGCGAATACCAGGGAAACCAGTTTGAATTAACAGTAAAGAGATTGATTAGACCGGCCATTTCCCGATTAAACCAGAAAGGGAATGTGATGACGGCGAATGTCCCAAGACTGATGGCTAACGATTTTACTAGATTATTAAACGAATATTTTTTATAAATAAAAAGATAAAAAATTGGAATAAAAATGATGTTTTGTAACTTCATTAGCCAGGCAATCGTGAAAATAATTGAGGCTAATTTTGGTTTTTCATTGATAAAAAAATAAATTGCACCGAGAAATAAAAACAGTCCGAACTGATCAACCTGTCCCCAAATTACTCCATCAAAAAGTACAGCCGGATTCAAAAAAAATAACACAGCCAGTAACCACCCCCATTTCATCTTCAACTTTTCGGCAATTTTAATAATCAGAAAGACCATTCCGATATCAGAAAGAATTATTATTATCTTGAATAAAAACAAATATAGAAGATTATTATCCATCCAGTATTGACTATCGTAAGGACTAGCAAAGAGCTTATAAGCCCTACCTACTAGATCTAAAATGTAGGCAAAACCGGGGGGATAATTGTAATTGGTATTATTAACCAGCCAGATTATGCCTTTATCAACAACTGCTAATCCCCAACCTTTCCAAAAGGCAATATCGGCTTTAAATCCAGGGATTGGAATCAATAATAGACGGACTACAAACCCAAGAACAAGGAGTAAAAAATACATAACTGATCTTATTTTGTATATTCTAGGCTGTTGACGATTCTGTTAAAGACCGTTTTACCTTCAGTTGGAAAGATATCTCCAACGTGAAGTAAATGATCCGTGTCACCTTCGATGACAAAAAAGTAATAATCACTGGTGATTGCGTTACTTCCTTTAACGATATAATTGGCTTTAAATCCTTTTAGACCTTTTTCATTGGTGACCGCTTCTATTTTATTCAAGCTTTTTAAGCCCGAGAAAAATTTCCAATAGTTTTTAACAAACTCTTCCTGTTTTCCGACTAAAGTCTTGTCTCGACTTGAAATCGTCTCAACAGTCAAAAGTAAGCTTTGTTCCGGTGGTAATGAATTAACTTTAAAAGCTACCGCATCAGTTTTATCGTTCAGATAATTTACTGGTTTGAATACGGATGGATATTGGAAAGAATAAGCAAATAATTTTCCTTTATATACTGACCAGTCAGAAGATTCAGCTAATTTGGCAAAGTCAAAAAGTAAAACTGGTTTTTGTGCTTCTGTACCTTTTGGAGAAACGTAGTTGATTCCGGCTGGGAATACCTGTTGTCCTTTATTTTTTGTAGAAACCCAATAATAAACGCCTCCAACAACGGCGACAAAAACAACCAAAATAACGACATTCACTCCTACCAAACTTTTTTTACTCATTTCCTCCGAATCAGTTTTGTTATCCATAATTAGATAATCATAAATAAAAAATATTTTTCTGTCAACCGCATTTTTGTTGTAGAATGATAACAATCTATGAACTGTTATCTCTGCCATCAAACTAATGTTAATTCCGTTTATACAATTAACGATCGGCTGATTTATCGTTGTCAGAACGATGGCCTTTTTTTTGCCATCGATAAAAAATCCGAAAAATTTCAATATAACAACGATTATTTTGGATCGTCTCCCTATAACCAAAAACAAATATTCAATGATCGTTATTTTCAGGAAAAGCTTGATAAGATCATCGGCCTTTCAAATGAAAAACTACCAAACATCCTCGATGTTGGTTGTGGTTGGGGAAATTTTTTGCAGGTCATAAAAAATAACCGTCTACCATATCTAGGGATTGATCTTTCGTCCAGTGCCATTAAAATCTGCAATGAAAAAGGACTCAACTGTCAAAAAGCCGATCTTATCGATCTGAGTAAGATAAAGGGCCAAAAGTATTCGATAATTACTTTTTTTCAGGTCATCGAACATTTGCAAGATCCAATAATTTATTTACAAGCCGCTAAGAAATTATTGAAAAAAAATGGTGTCCTGTTAATCACTACTCCTAATAATAATTCCCCACTGAGACATTTATTTGGACCAAATTGGTCCGTCTATAACACTCCAAGTCATTATTTCTTTTATTCAAAAAATTCACTCCAACAATTGTTAAAGGCTGCAGGATTTACAATTTTTAAAGTAAATGTCGACCATTTCCGATTTTTTTCGCTAGACTATGTTTTGCAAAGGATCTTCAAAAAAAAACTGTCGATCCCACAAATTATCAATTTCCCGATTCCGACCGACCCATGGGGAGATTTGGAAGCGGTTGTTATTAATAAATAATGAAAAAATATTTTATTATTATATTTGCTTATTCTATCCTTTTTTTAAGTTTTATCCCAAATTTTTATGAAGCTTCAATCATCAATCTCCTACCTCCTGACAGGACTATTGTCTGGGGTGAACATAACTACACCTATGATTATAATGTCTATCTCAGTAAGATCCGTCAAGGCCAGGAAGGTCGAATAAGTATCGTTGACAAATATGACAACCACCCGAATCAAAAAGGGGTTTTTCTGCAGATGTTTTATCTTTTGTCCGGAAAACTAACAAAGATATTTGGTCTGACGCCGGTTCTCACCTACCACCTGCTTCGAACCGTTATGGCCGTCCTTTGGATTAGCACGATCATTTTCCTTAATATCTATTTTCTTAAAAATATGTCTTGGGCAAATTTAGGAGTTGTCCTCTCTTTACTGACGTCGAGTTTTCCGGTTTTTTATCAGTTTAACAATCAATGGTGGGTGACATTTTACATGAATTGGTGGCAGGAACTCGATATTTTAAAAAGGATCAGTTTTATCCCTCACGACTCTTTCAGCTATATTACCATCTCGGTTTTGACAATTTTATTGAGCTTGATGAATAAAAATAAAGACAATAAATACTTGTTAATCATTTGCTTACTTTTATTTGTCTCCGTTTTTATCCAACCAAGCAGCGCCCTTTTATTTTTGGCCTCTTGGACTTTATACCATGGGATCGTGGTTCTTTGGTCGGGGTCTTTGGAAAAAGATAAAATTATTAAATTGGTAAAACAAACGTTCGTTATCTTTATTTCTGTCCTTATTCCTCTTTTATACATTAAGACCATCACTTCCGTCTATCCTTGGAAGAGCCTCTTGGATTTTGATCAAAATAATCGCCTATCGGTTAGTCTAAAAGACTATATTCTTACTCTCGGGCCGGTTTTCTTTACCGGAATTGCCGGTCTTATTTTGATTTTGGTCAAGAAAAAGAAGGAGTTGTTAGGGCTGGCAACTTGGGTGATCGGCGCATTTGTTTTGTTGATCTTGTTCAAGTTTTTTCCATATCAATCGGAGCTACGCTTCGTCCAAACCGCCAATCACATCCCATTGGCAATTCTTTCGGTTTACTTCATTAGTTATCTGATGACAAAGTTCAAAAATACCTTGATGCCATATAGTATATATATAGTGGTTGGCTTGATAATCCTACTGGGATTGGTCCAAGGCTATTTTTCCATCAAGTCCCAAACCCAGTTTATTAATCAACGGGCGCTCGCGACGATTCCTCTTGTTCCCTACCCACCTCAGGTTATGTATCCACTCAATGATTTTTATAACGGGTTAAAATGGCTTGAAGTTAATACAGACCACCAAACGGTTGTCCTCTCAAAGGTGACCGCCGGTAACTATATCCCCGCCTATTCCGGTAATTTTGTCTACCTAGGACACAGCGGTGAGACACCCAACTTTGCCAAACGAACGGAAAAAGTCAATGAATTTTTTTCCGGTAATATGGATGAAAAATCCGCCCTTAGTTTTCTAAAAAGCGAAAATATAAACTATGTTTTCTACGGACCTCAGGAAAAGGAAAACAGCATTAAAGATATTGGGCAATATAAATTTTTAAAGCCAGTATATCAATCAGAGTTAGTTATAATTTATGAGGTAAAAATGTAATTATAGACTGGATCCCCGTCTTCGCGGGGATGACAAACAAAAGCAAAAGCGGGATACTTAATTTTTTTCGACTTGGGAGTTAAGGGTTCCCACGGAGAAATAAAATTAAGTGTCACGTTTTAACTTTAGTAATGAATATATGAATAAAAACGCGTGTTATCTTTGCGGTAGTAAACAACTTAAGCTGGTTGTTGACCTTGACTGGCCAATAAAGAAATGTCTTCATTGCAACCTGGTCCAAGTCAATCCCCTACCTTCAAAAACAGAGGTTAACGCTCTTTATCAGGGCGATTACTGGAAAAACTTTTCCTTTTATTCTTCCCAGATCCCCGCCCACGAAAAATATTTCAATAAAAAAATCTCTGACATAAAAAAACTCCTTAAAAGTGGTCGATTGCTCGATGTTGGATGTGCCTACGGATCTTTGCTTAAAGCCGCCAATCGTCAGGGATATATTTCCGAAGGGATCGATATTTCTAGTTTTCCGGTTGAACAATGTCGAAAAGTTGGTTTAAAAGCGGAGACCGGTGTGATCACCGACATCAGAAAAAAAAATTATTACGATATCATCACCGCTTTTGAAGTGGTTGAACATGAAAGAGAACCTCTACTAACAATAAAAGCCGCAAATCAATTACTGAAAACGAACGGTCTGCTTGTTGTCAGCGTCCCCGATAGCAATTCCTTGAGTTCCAAAATTATGGGCAAAAACTGGTTTGGCTACCGCCATAAAGAGCATCTTTTTCACTTTACCAAAGATACTCTCAATGTTTTATTGCGTAAGGGAGGATTTTCAAATATTTTAATTAAAAAAGATATTGCCCGACCTTACCTTTTTGTTTATTATCTGGAAAGGATTAATTTTTATCTTTTTAAATCAAAACAATTAAGTAAATTTATACTATCATTAAAGAAAATTCCTTTGATAAATAATTTAACCGTACCTATCAATCTTTGGGGTAATATTATTGCCTATGCTACTAAAAAAGATATTTGAATTAATAAAGAAACACTACTTATTTTTTATCTTTTTGTCTCTGGTAATTTTGTTAGTCTTTCTAACTTACAAAAATTATGGGATAACCTGGGATGAAGTTTATTACATCAATATCGGCAAACATTTTGTCATTCAAATTTTAAATACCCTTAAAATACCAAATAATCTTGTTGACTATAAATTTGATCCCGCCAACCTTGATCTTCATATAAAAACCCACGGAGTAATATTTGATATTTTTGTGATATTAATTACACCACTTTTTCGACGCTTTAATATGGAGACATATCACCTTATTAAGGCACTTTTATCGTTATTTTCGTTCATATTCTTATACTTAATATTGATTAAATTTTTTTCAAAAAAATTAGCCTTATTTGGGATATTGTTACTCTTACTATTTCCTTATTTTTATGGAAACATCTTTAATAATTCGATCGATGTTCCGACCCTAACGTTTTTCTCTTTATATATCTGTCTATTTTTTTATTTTCTTAAGAAGAAAGCGAGTTTTATTCGCTTAATTTTACTTAGTCTTTCCTTAGCAATTCTTATTAATCAGCGAATTATTTTTTTGTACGCTTTTCTTTTAACCTGTCTATTTTTGATAAAGAAACCTAAGATAATTTTTTTCCTTTCTCTTTTTACATTTTTTTTTCTTCATTTAACTCATCCTTATCTTTTACAACACCCAGTCATCGGATTTTTTAATATCGTAAAAACTTCAGGTAGTTTTCCATTCACCGCCGCAAATTTGTTTGGCGGCCAATATATAATGTCCAATCAACTCCCTTGGGATTATATTCCCAGATTAATGGCTATCACTACTCCTTTATCTACTCTTGGTCTTTTTATAATTGGTAATTTTTATCTGTTATTTTTGATCTTTAGCAAAAAAACCACAAATGACCTGAAAATGAAATATGGCTATTTACTGTCTCTTTTTTATATTCCCATTATCGCGGTGATTGTTATTCGTCCATCCCTATACGATTCCTGGCGACATTTTTTATTTCTGACGATTCCGCTCATCATCATCGCCGTATTTGGAGCCTATGCAATATCTAGATTAAAAAATAATTTAGTTAAAGTAATTTTATTTGGGTTAATAATAATTAATTTATCACAAACAGCTCTTGAGATGAAAGCTCTCCATCCGTATCAATATGTGTACTACAATTCATTGGTCGGTGGATTACGAGGTGCCAATGGAAAATACGAAACAGATTATTGGGGAGCAGCCAATCGTGAGGCGGTCGAATGGTTCAATAAATACATCAATAATCCTAATAAAACATATTATTTCTCTACTCAAGGCGATCCTTTATCCAGCGCCTATTATTTTAAAAAAAATATGTTCCTAACCGATGATTTTAATAAAGTTAATTATATTATTAGTTTTACCCGCTGGAACTCCGACCAAAAATATACCGGTAAAATTATCCATATAGTCGAACGCGAAGGAGTTCCGTTAGTCTATATTAAAGAATTCCCTTAATATGAAAAAGGACCGTTTTTTCTGGTATTTCTTAATTCCGTGGTTGTTGATAATAACTTTATTTATCTCACTTTCACCTTGGTTGGCGGAGCTTTTTGCTACACCATCGGGACAAGTTTTTACCGGTATTAACCGCTGGAGCACCGATTATTATATTTACCTTTCTTATATCGAACAGGGTGTCCGGGGATTTTTGACAACCAAACTTATTTTTACGATCCAGCCTCATTCAGCTGTTTTCTTTTTTCTCGCCTATACGGTCCCCGGCTATATTTTTGGCCATATTCTTGGACTAAGCAGTATTTTTATCTATCATTTTTTTCGGGCTTTATATGGATTGATTTTTTTGTCTGCAACAATAATATTTTTTTATAAACTTTCTAAAAGCAAAATAGTTACTTTGATCGCGTTCTTTCTGACTTTTTATGTATCCGGTTTTGTGAAGATTGTTGGAGGAACCAGATATTTGGATTGGCTTCAGGAACAAAATATTATCGGTAGAGCCACCGGACCACTTCATTACAGTGTCGGGTTTATTATTTTTATTACCGCTTTTATTTTTTATTTTTATATAAAAACATCGTCCGTAAAAAAAACTGTTATTTTTGGCTTGTTATTAAACGGTTTGCTCCTTTCCAATCCTTTTAACTTTCTTCTAATGGCTTTGTGTTTTGCCGCTTACCTGCCAATAAAATTTTTATTTAATAAAAAAGACGTCCGTTTTTTACATGAGTTTATGACTGTTTTTGGCGCTTTTCTCATCTCGGTTCCTTTATTTTTACTTTTGAATTATTATCTTTCAGCTCCACCATGGGGGGTGGTTGGAGTCAGCCCAAAATTTTATGTCAGGACTACCCCACCTGTTAGTTTATTGGAGATAGCCATGTCAGTTGGACCGATCTTTTTCTTGGGAATTTTTGGCGCCATAAGGCTTTTGGTTGGACAACCTCGCAAACAAATGAATGTTATTATTTTTTTAATTATCTGGCCGATCATTCAATTTATTTTATTGATGTTTGGCGATGTATTTAAAATCCATCCGGCCCGAGCTTTTAGTGGTTTGTACTATCTTCCTTTGGCTTATTTTTCAGCCTCATTTATCATATTTTTATCGAAAAAGATTAAAACTTCGATGTATCGATACATCGCAGGGTTGATTATTATAATTCTTTTACTTATTACTCTGCCCAATTACTATCTTTCCTTCAAAGAACAATTGTTTGCTTTTACCGACTTCAAATATTTTTCCCCTTTTATCTATCCATCCAAAAATCAGGTCCAAGCATTCCGGTTTTTAGAAAAAAATACTCCTCCTTATTCAAATGTTCTGGCGTTGTTTGAAGCCGGGACGCTAATAAACGGTTTTTCCGGTAATTCAACCGAAGTTTCGGCAACCCAAGATTTTAAAACACCTTTTTACGCCAATAAATTAAATAATGATGAGGTAATCAAATTATTAAAAAAGTATCATTATAAATATGTATATTTTGGTTATCAGGAAAAATTTGTCGGCGGAGACATGAATAAATATCCGTTTCTTAAAAAAATCTTTGAAAACAAAGAAGTTAGTATTTTTAAAATAAATTTATACTGAGCGAAGTCGAAGTATGAAAAAAATAATTGATCATAAAAAATTTCCGGAGTGGTTGACCGTCATCACAATCTCTCTCGTGGTTTCAACCCTCAATGTTTTTCATGTTGTTTTCGGTCAGGCCAAAACACCTGTCGGTTTTACTTATTTGGCAACCGGTCATTACTACTTGGATTATTTTGAATATCTACAGCATATTGCTGCCGGAATTGCCGAACGTTGGCTGCCCACAAATTATTTCACAACCGGCCCAAGTCCTGTTGATTGGCGATTTTTCCCTTATATACTGTTGGGCAAAGTTGCCTGGATCTTTCATCTCTCGCCAATGACCGCCTATTGGATAGCTGTTTTCGTTCTAACTGCCCTGACGCTGACCGGATTTTATTATTTAATCAATTTAATGATTCCAAAAGAATCTTTCGCTTTAAAAATCACTGCTTTTTTACTTTCCATTTTTAGCGGACCAGCTTATCAAATTTTTATAAAAAATGGCCAATTAGTATTAAACCCATACGATTTTTGGTACGGGCCGGCAACTTTTATAAGAAGATTCGAGGTCGTTCCCTACCACGCACTGGGATTACTTTTATTAATATTGGCAATCCTATTAATTAATAAAACTTGGAAAAGATTATCTGATATTTCCGAAAAAACAGTCATGATCAAAGGTTTTTTTGTGGGAATATTATTAACCACGATGATGACCTTTTCACCCCTTGTTTTGGCATCATTCCTACCGGCTTTGTCGATCATGAGCGCTATTCATTTTATTAAATTTAAAAAGGATCGGTTAAAAATATTCTTGTTTAACGTGATTTTACTGGTTATGATAATCCCTGTTGGTCTTGTTTTAAGAGGTAGTCCCGGATATGGTGGATTTGGTTTTGAAATAAAATGGATGAATCATGATCCCTGGTGGTATGTGCTTCTAAACCTAGGACCGATCATTCTGTTTTTTCCGTTTGGTTTAATAGACTATTTAAAAGAAAACAATTTTTTAAGACAACTGTTGCTGATTTTCAGTCTGGTCAGTTACGGATTATTTGTATCTCCGCTCGCATATTATTTAGGAACCCATAATTTAAGATTTTTTTCCTCAATCAGTTTTGTTTGTTATGGCGTCTTAGCCGTCCTTGGAATTAAAATAATATCCTCGCTGTTTAAAAATATAAGTAAAATAGTATTAATTTTTATATCTTTGGTTTTAATTTTTTATTCCTGTTTCTTGACTTTTTATACTATAAATAAAAGATTGATTGGGTTAGACGCTGGAAGTCCGGAAACTATCTGGACATATATGCCCAATCCTATAATCGACGGTTTAAGGTCACTGCAAAATTTTCCCCAGACCAACAATGTTCTTACCGGACCTTATGGCGGGATAGGAATGTTCGTTCCAACCTTTTCGTATAAAAAGGTCTACGTTGGTCATCAGACAGGCACTCCGGATATTGAAAAAAAACGAATGATTTCATATCTTTTTTATAGCGGAACAATGTCTGATAAAGAAGCAGTGAATTTTTTTAAAACAAATAAGATTGAATTCGTTGTCCTGACATCTTTCGATAATTTTGATCCTAATATAATTAACCGCTATACTTTTCTTAAACAGATATTTGTGAAAGATTTAATTATCATTTGGGGGGTCAATAAATGAAAATACAAAAAATATTAACCGTCATAAACATTGCTCTATTCGTCAGTTTCCTAAGCATATTAAGGATCATCATCGGTTTTTTAAATAACCCTCCCGGTTTTACTTATTTGGCCGTTGGTCACTATTATCTGGACTATTTTGAATATTTACAACAAACCGCCCAGGGCATGATGGGTCACTGGACAGTTCTAAACCAATTTGCCACCGATGATCCGACCAGAACGATTTTCGGCTGGGGTCAATATCTGATTATTGGGAAAATTGCAAAACTTTTTCATCTTTCCGTCGTTACCGGTTATTGGGCCAGTGTGTTTTTTCTGGCATTTTTATTCATATTGTCAATATATTATATTATTAAGAAACTTTTGCCGAACTTGAATTTTTTCCAACAAATTTCAGCCTGGTTGTTCTGTCTTTTTGCCACACCTTTTATAAATGCAAAATTTATTCCTTATGATTTTTGGTATGCCCCAATGAGCTTTTTCCACCGGGTCGGTGGCATACCCCACCATCTGTCAACAGGCGTCTTGACGATATTAATTCTTTTGATGTCGGCCGATATTTTTGATCAAATAAAAACGGAGGCTTTTTCAAAAATAATCTGGAAAATACTAGCCGTTATTGGACTGTTGTTGATATTACTGACTTTCGGCCCACTGCAGGTAATTAATATTATTTCCAGTATTTTCCTTGTTGGAATTATTTTCGCTTTAAAAAATCGGTTGCCAAAAAATTTGGTTTATTTTTTAATATTAATCGTTTTATTTATT
>Ga0172379_10002668_pt1 | contig 30845 bp, 34 predicted proteins | sample GrowelOW334metaG_FD_119756 | JGI IMG/M metagenome (GOLD analysis project Ga0172379, IMG submission 119756) | Groundwater microbial communities from an aquifer near a municipal landfill in Southern Ontario, Canada - Groundwater well OW334 metaG | ecosystem: Environmental > Aquatic > Deep...
GCGCCGATGAGCGTCAATTCCCCACTCTCCACGTACGGTAGGAGAAAATCCTGTTGGCTTTTATTAAAACGGTGAATCTCATCAAGAAAAAGCACTTTATCTTTTCCTCCCGCACCCAGGCCAACTATTTTTCGAATATCATCCTTCCCCGCCGATACAGCCGAGAGCTCAAAGAGCTCTGCCTCAAGTGCGCGTGCATAGATGCGTGCGATAGTCGTCTTCCCTGTTCCCGGTGGACCCCACAAGAGAAAAGAAAATTTATGTTTCTTCTCTATCGCAACGCGTAGTGGCTTCCCCGATCCAACCAAATGCTCCTGTCCGACAACGTCATCGAGCTTCTGTGGTCGTATTCGTGCGGCAAGCGGTTCCATACTCCATATGGTACTCCTCTCTTTTGGTGCGGGATAGGAGAACCGCGGTTACGCTTTCGGTCACGCATATTCGCCTGCTGGCGAATTGCGCGACCCCGCCTCGGCGCCGTCGCGCCTCCGGCTTTCGATTCTCCTACCCAAGCCACTACGCTCGCTTCGCGAGCTACGTGTGCGGGATAGGAGAATCGAACTCCTACTTACAGATTGGAAATCTGCAGTTCTACCATTAAACTAATCCCGCCTGATGCGAGAATACCATTTTTACGTTAGCGTATGAATATGTCCCGCCCCACGCCCGATCTTGGAATGATTGTGGCTTTCGTTTTTGTCGTACTTGCCATTGCCTTCTCGGGAAAGGTAGCAACCGTGCGCACCCCCTCCCTCATCACTTCTACTACGACTCCAGTGGTAGAAACAGCCGGCGTCGCACAACAAAACTCCACCACAACTTCCGCTCAACACGCCACGTCCACAAATGTAAGTTCACCGCTCGACATATCTGCGGCGAAGCTCCGAGCCGCACTGGTGAATATTATTTGCTACGCGCCGACGAACAGTAGTGTGCGCTCCATTACCGGCAGTGGCGTCATTATTGATCCGAAAGGGATTATTCTCACCAATGCGCACATTGCCCAATATTTTCTCCTCACTAAGCGTAATGTTTTCTGCACTATCCGTGCCGGAAGTCCGGCAGTTGATAAATATAAAGCGTCTCCTGTTTACATCTCACCAGCATGGCTGAAGGCAAATGCCGATCTTCTCACCCAAACAAATCCCATTGGGACAGGCGAACACGACTTTGCATTTCTTGTCGTGACTTCGAGTGCAACTACTGCGAAGCTCCCGGTTTCTTTCCCATATATTCCACTTGCGACCGGATCTCCGATAATTGGCACATCGGTCGCCATTGCTTCGTATGGCGCGCAGACACTTGGGGTGAGCCAAATACAATCTGCTCTCTTCCCCACCATTGCGTTCGGCTCGGTACAAGACGTATTTACGTTTGCCTCAACAACCATAGACGTACTTGCGCTTGGCGGTTCAGTTGCGGCGCAAAAAGGTTCCTCCGGCGGCGGTATCGTCGGGAAAGAGGGAAAGCTCCTTGGTACGCTCACGACGAGCATGATTGGCGGCGACACGAACACTCGTGTTCTCCATGCCATTACGACTTCGTACATACGAAACGAATATACAAACGAGACTGGGCAGACGCTCGACACTCTGCTCGCAAAATCTCCGACAACAGCCGTTGTCGACTTCGCACCTCAGATTCCAGCGCTAGAAGCGATACTTACCGCGCATCTCCCTTAATCATCGGGCCGCCGAGAATTGGACTCGGTCTACCTGCTCCCAAAGCAGGCGTACTACCGGCATACTCCGGCCCGTTCGTATCACCATATCATCATCAGACGATTTGCGGCAGATAGCTGACGTGTGCGATGCCATCTCTGCGGCGGAGCCACACGAGACATCCGTCTACTTGCCACTCCCCTTCCCAATCTTTCTCAAGGACATACCACTCCCCCGTCCGTGCCACTCGACGTATCTTCGCTCCGTGCAAATTAATCGACGGATCATAGTCGTCTCCACCCCCATTTTCTTCCGGAAAATTGTTGACCAAAATTGTCTTCACTTCAACAAAATACAGGGTGTTTTCCTTCTCTGCAATGATGTCTAACTCGCCTGTTTTGCGCGCAACATTACGATCCCTGATTGAGAATCCGTGGCGTTTGAGGTACTCCGCAGCCACCTTTTCTCCAAGGGCACCGACCTCTTTACGAGTCAAAGAAGAAATATCCACGGCTTTTATAAATATGGCCTATTTAGTAACTATTTCACGGACTTCGCAAAAAGTCCCGTGTCCTTTATCCCCACTGTGCACAGGTTTGTACACAGCAAGAAAACACGACTTTTAAGTTGTTTTGATCTCCCGCTGTGCGTGTATGAGTACATACCCACACCTCGTTCGGCGCAAAAGAAAAACACGAGTTGACTCGTGTTTTTCTTTTGGCCTCTCTTGGTGCGGGTAGGGAGAATCGAACTCCCATCATCTGATTGGCAACCAGATGTTCTACCATTGAACCATACCCGCATCTGGGCGACATAATACCATGTCGCCCGCTTTTATTTCTAGTGCCCCCGCCATAAGGCAACCTCTTCCTTGTATGTGCCCCGACCAGGACCGCGAGTACGCTTATCGAAACATACTGTTTCTGTACACCTTGCGGATATTTTGCTTCAGGGAATCGCAAAATATACTCGCAAGGTCTTCGATTCCAGGCCGCACGTCTCCCAGACGTGCTTCGGGGCACATCCTCACTTTGTTCGTCTGTGCCCCGACCAGGAATCGAACCCAGAATTCGACGTCCGAAGCGTCGCGTGATATCCGTTTCACCATCGGGGCGTGCCTTTCATAGTACGGTACTGTGCTAGGATTTGGAAATGCAACACCGCATTAAAAAAGAGGTTGCCGCGGTAAGTAAGAGGTTGGAAAACGCTGGATTCGAGTGTTACCTTGTCGGAGGATGCGTCCGAGACCTTATTATCGGCCTAGAACCTAAGGATTGGGACATCACCACCAATGCTACCCCGGAGCAAATCCAGGCAATTTTCCCCGATTCCTTCTATGAAAACGAGTACGGCACCGTCGGTGTGAAGACCGGCTCGGAAGATGAGCGCACTGCAATCGTCGAAGTAACACCCTACCGTATTGAGTCTGGATATTCAGACAAACGTCGACCGGATTCAGTGCAGTTCGGCACTTCCCTACTCGAGGATCTCGCACGACGCGATTTCACCATCAACGCCATCGCACTAGACTCTAAAGGACACATCATTGATCCCTACGACGGTCAAAAGGACATAAAGGACAAACTGGTACGTGCCGTCGGAAATGCCTCGGAGCGCTTTAATGAAGATGCTTTGCGTATGTTGCGGGCCGTTCGTCTTGTTGCTGAACTTAATTTTGGTATAGACGGTGATACGGCAGAGGCAATAAGTCAAAATAACAAGCATTTAAGCCATGTTTCACGTGAAAGGGTGCGTGATGAGCTTGTTCGAATACTTAAATCAAATGAACCTATGAACGCCCTCGTTCTAGCACAAAGACTCGGTATACTTGAATTCATTGCGTCAGATCTTATACGCGGCATCGGTGTTGAACAAAACCAAGCCCACTCCTATGATGTTTTCGGACACAACCTCCGAACACTACAGCATGCGGCTGATAAGGCCTGGGATTTTGATATTCGCCTCGCAGGTCTCTATCACGACATTGCCAAACCGGAAACTCGCCGATGGTCAGAAGAAAAGAAGGACTGGACCTTTCACGGACACGAGGTTGTTGGGGCTCGGGTGGCGAAGAAAGCCCTTGAAGACCTTCACTTTTCACGCGAAACAATAGATAAAGTCGTTAAATTGGTTCGCTGGCACATGTTCTTCTCTGATCCTGAGCAGATTTCTCTCTCTGCCGTACGTCGTATGATTAAGAATGTTGGAGAGGAAAACATATGGGACCTGCTCAATCTACGGATATGTGACCGTATCGGTACCGGGAGGCCAAAGGAGCAACCATTCCGCTTTCGCAAATACAAGGCAATGGTGGACCAAGCCCTCAGAGACCCAATATCAGTTTCTATGCTTAAGACCGATGGCATACACATTATGGAGAAGTTCCACGTGAACCCTGGGCCGAAGATTGGATGGACGCTTAACGCGCTTCTTGAGGAAATACTTGACGATTCTGATAAGAATACCGAGGAATACCTTGATAAAAGAACGGAAGAACTACTTGCCCTTTCAGAGGAAGAACTTAAAAACCTAGGAGAAGCAGGTAAAAAGAGGAGGGAAGCGGCAGAAGATGAGGAAATAAAGCATATAATGGAGAAACACCACGTGTGTTAGCATGTGAAATCAGTTTCGCGTGGAACTTGCGATAGTCTAGTACTAAAATAACAAAGCCGCCCTGGAGCGGTTGGAGACAAAAAGGAGCAGGGGGCGTAAATGGGTGCTCCAACCAGAGATTGAGGGCAGCTTTTGTTCTAGCGATCTAACTGATATGTGCGTCACTGGCACTTCCGTGGCTTGTGGACCGTGCCCGCGGGCTTGTGTCGAGAATCATCTCGGGTGTGGGCAGGCATTTCTTGCTGGAAAGGCAGAGCGCCGATGAAAGAGCCATTAAAGAACATCCCGTCCTTTGTCTATAGTATTCTAGTAAAGGACATTGTAAAGGACACCCTGTGGATAGCGTATGTCCTATAGGGTGTATACTCCCTAAGTTACTCATTACTTTACTTAAATTATATGGAAGGAATGGATATGGATTCAATGAGAGAAAAGATAGGAACACCTGAATATCATTTGGACCCAAATCAACAAACCGATGCGCTTGAAAAACGCATAGCGAAAGCCGGCGATGTCGAAGCGGCACGTCATCAGCTTGATGAAGAACTTGCAGCAGACCCGACTAATCCTGAGCTCATTCGACAGAGTAAACTTCTAGATACCTTAAATTCCAAAACGATACACTAAAAGGCCGCTAGTTTTGTGCAAAAAGCCGCATAAATGCGGCTTTTTGTTTTGAGCTTGGGTCTTATAGCGTTATGGAAACGGGACAATGGTCGGAGCCGTAGATGTCGGGGTGAATCTCGGCTTTCTTAACTTTCTTCATAAACTCACTTGCGACGAAGAAGTAATCAAGACGCCACCCGACGTTCCTGTCGCGTGCGCGAGTAATCATGTCCCAGTAAGAATACGCCTCTTTAGTGTTGGGGTGGAAGTGACGGAAGGAGTCAACATAGCCGGCGGCGACAACCTCGTCTATCCACGCGCGTTCCTCAGGTAGGAAGCCAGTATTCTCTGCATTTTCTTTCGGTCGGGCGAGGTCAATCTCTTCATGAGCCGTGTTCACGTCACCACAGAAGATGACGGGCTTTTGTTTGCGAAGCTTCTCCACGAAGGTGAGGAAAGCATCATAAAAACGCATTTTATAATCCAGACGTTCGGGGCCTCGGCCGCCGTTAGGGAAGTAGGCGTTTATGAGCCAGAAATCCTCATATTCTGCGCCGATAAAGCGCCCCTCTTGATCAAACTCTTTAATACCCATGCCGTATATCACAGAGAGAGGTTCTGTCTTTGAGTAGAGTGCAACGCCGCTGTAGCCCTTACGTACTTGGCAGGAGGAGAAGAATGCGGAGTAGCCGGCAGGGGAGAGGAACTCCTCGGTAAGCTGTTCGGGTGAGGCCTTGGTCTCTTGCAGACAGAAGATGTCTGGCCTCGCCTCCTTCAAAAAGGTCTCCCAATAGCCATCTTTTGCCAGGGAACGGAGACCATTTACATTCCAGGAGACAATCTTCATGTTGGTTTATTGTATACCAGGAAGAGTATCGCCGACTCAACTCCGGTTCTGACCGTGGAACTTCTTGTGGATTTCGCGGAGGTGAGAGTCGGTGATGTGTGTGTAGATCTGGGTGGTGTTGATGGAGGCGTGGCCGAGGAGTTGCTGTACGGAGCGGATGTCGGCCCCGTTTGAGAGAAGGTCGGTCGCGAAGACGTGGCGGAGCACATGCGGGGTGACTTTTTTCGTAATTCCCGCTTTAATCGCGCATGTCTTGATGGTCCGCTCAACAGAGCGAGGAGTCAAACGCGCTGGAATTGCCTTGCCTATTGGCACATTTACAAAAAGAGCGTCGCTCATATCCTTGCGGGATTTTAGATACGCGAGCACAGCGCTCTTGGCAGTGGGGGAGACGAAAACGACGCGCACCTTATCCCCCTTGCCGCGTACCGAGAGGGAATCCTGAGAGAGATCGAGGTCGCTGTTCAGAGCGCAGAGCTCGGAAACACGCAGTCCGGTAGAGAAAAGGAGCTCAAGAATGGCGGTATCACGCAGTTCTTTTTCCCCAGAGCCGCGGGCGGCCTCCATCAGGCGCCCAAGCTCGGTCGGGGTGATAAGGTCAAGCTCTCGTTCGGGGAGTTTCGCAAGCTCTATGCGCTCTGGGTTCACACACACTATCTCGCGTTTACGCATAAACTTGAGAAATGCGCGGAGCGCAATCATGTAGTAGTTCTGGGTGCGACGTTTCATCTGCCCGCTATTTATCCCTGCTTGTCGGTTGAGCCAGAGACGAAAATCGCGAATATTCTGCTCACTGATGTCGCTCACGTTCTTAATACCCATCTGTTCAAAGTAGCGGGAGAGGTAATGGTCATAATTTTCAACCGTTTTCACTGCGCGTCCGCGCTCGATCTCTATATATTCAAGAAATTGGCGCTTTGCAGCCTCGGCTTCCATGGATCAATTGTAGCACCAAATATTTTGCGACACGCCCCAAGACCATGGCGCAATACTTGCAAAAATAAGCAAGGCGTGGTAGGGTAGTGCTATTCATGCTTACGACTAAGAAAAAGGTGGCGGTTATTAAAAGCACCGCCCGGCACGACACGGACACCGGTTCATCGGATGTGCAAGTCGCGCTTCTCTCAAAACAGATCGACGAGCTCGCAAAACATTTGAAGAAGAACCCGAAGGATTTCCATTCTCGCCGCGGACTTCTTCAGATGGTTGCTGATCGCCGTTCACACTTGCGCTATCTTGAAGTTTCCAACAAGCGTCGCTATAACGCGCTCATCAAGAAGCTTGGGCTCAAGAAGTAGGGAGTTTTTTCTGGTATCATGAAGAGGTGCGCCAAATAGGCGTCACCGCGTTTTATTATTTCTGTTTTCATAAGTAAACATTTTTATGGCCGTTATCAAACATCCAGCCCAGCGTGTCGGGGTATTTATTGACACGCAAAATCTCTATCACAGCGCCAAACACCTCTATAAAGCTCGCGTCAACTTCGGCGCGATCCTTGAGGAGGCCGTCGGGGGTCGTACCCTCGTCCGCGCCATCGCCTACGTTATCAAGACCGAGAGCGGGGAAGAGAAGAACTTCTTTGAAGCACTTACCAAAATGGGCATCGAAACCAAGGTCAAGGACCTCCAAGTCTTTGCCGATGGTGCGAAGAAGGCCGACTGGGACGTCGGACTCGCCGTTGACGCGATCAAGCTCGCGCCACAGCTCGACACTGTAGTCCTCGTCACTGGCGACGGCGACTTCGTCCCGCTCATCCAGTACCTTGATTGGCACGGTGTCCAAGTAGAGGTTATCTCCTTCGGGAAATCCTCTTCGGGCAAGTTGAAGGAAGCGACACACGCATTCACCGACATGTCCGACGACCCGCACAAATTCACGATCACCTCTCGCTCCTAAGGAGCCCCTGCGGGGCGGATAACGTGCTCACATTTCGTCCGGGTGCGTTATGATAGGAGAGAAATGGACATCTTTCCGGACAAGTCATCCATACCGGCCGTTCCTTCAGGAACCGAACCGTCGAATAAATACATCCGCACATTTGCGGGCGATATGGAGACTCTGAAGAAGGGTGGTATGCCCGACCTCAAACCGCTTGTACCGTCGGCTCCAGTTCCGGCAAAAGAAGTTGTTAAGGCACCAGAGCCACTACCAGCGAAACCTCCTGCACCCAAAGAGCCACCCCCGCTCCCCGTAAAACCGCCGCCCCCACCACTGCCGTCGAGAGAGCCGCCCGCTCCGGCAAGGCCTTCAGAACCACTACTGGTCCACACTCCAGAACCCTCGAAACCCTTTCCGCTTGAGACCTACGCAAACGACTTTTTGCAGAAAATAAAGAAGACGCATGCATCGACAGTGACGGTACTTGCTGCTGAACAGGATGCTGGCACACCACAAAAAGTCTCTGAAGGGCCTTCGCGTAGCAGTGTTATCTCGGTTGTTGCTGGCGTCACCCTGCTTCTTCTTGGGGTCGCGGGCGCATATATCGGCTACACGCGCTATCTCACCAAGATACAGCCGATCGTCCTCGCACCAGCCGTGTTCACGCCGATATTTGTTGACGAAAAAGAGAAAATTTCAGGAACAGACGCTACAACAATGACACAAGCAATAAACGAGTCGATGACCCGCACGCTCGCGTCAAATGCCGTTCGGCTTCTCTATACCGAAGTCTCAACAACTACCGACACGAATATCTTTTCCGTACTTAAACTCCCGGCTCCCGGTGTCTTTCTTCGCAATGTGAACGCCGACCAAAGCATAGTGGGTATCGTGAATACCGGTGGGACACCGAGCCTATTCTTCATCCTCTCGGTCGCTTCTTACCCAAACACCTTTTCGGGCATGCTCTCGTGGGAACCGAAGATGCCGAGCGACTTGAGTGCATTCTTCCCTCCGTACCCGGCATCAATAGCCCCTGTGATTGTTGTTGCGACGACAACCGCTACGACGACAGCGAAGACGAAGAAGGCGACCACCACACCGTCACTGCCCCCGCCACCTCCCGCACTCTCTTTCCATGATGAATTGCTGAACAACCACGATGTGCGCATCTATCGCGACGCTGAGGGGCGAAGCGTCCTCGTCTACGGTTACTGGAACAACGCGACACTGGTTATCGCGCGCGACCCAGGAGCATTCACCGAATTGCTCAGTCGGTTGGCGACATATCACACTCAATAGTCAGGGCCGTACTATCTGCTATCATTCCCTCCATGAAAATTAAGCATTTCACACAGAAACTGGAGGTCGAGAAGAAAAAACTTGAGTCCGAGATGGAGAGCGTTGGTCGCAGTAATCCGCGCGTTCCAGGCGACTGGGAGCCGGTGCCGTCAGAAACCGGTATGGAGGCTGATCTCGCTGACCAAGCCGATGTCGTGATGAGTCGTGAAAGCAATACGGCCATTCTTGCCGACCTTGAGGCGCGGTATGACTCCATTTGCGCTGCACTTGCGAGACTTGAAAAGGGGAAGTATGGGAAATGCGAGGTATGCCACGCTGACATAGAAGAGGCGCGCCTTGAGGCGGACCCTTCCGCGACGACGTGCATCAAGCATCTCTAGGAGCAATGCTCGCGGCGCAATCAAAATCTGTGGGCGCGACACCGAAACACGGCTACGCGAAGACATTTGCCGCCCAACCGGTCGGTTCCGGCGCCGAGCTAGTGAGCGTCGAGGCTGACCTGACGCGCGGACTCCACAACTTCTCCGTCGTCGGCTTAGCCGACAAGGCCGTTGAAGAAGCACGCGATCGCGTGAGTGCGGCGATACGCCACTCCGGCTACAAGTCGCCCAAACAACAGAACAAGCGCATCGTGCTCTCGCTCTCCCCGGCGGACTTGAAAAAAGAAGGTTCTCACTACGACCTCGCGCTGGCGCTCGCGTATCTGATCGCCGCCGGCGAGGTAGAATCGCTGACTGAGAAAATACTTTTTATCGGCGAACTCGCTCTCGACGGAACGCTTCGCGCCGTGCGCGGTGTTCTCCCGCAGGTGCTCGCTGCAAAGCGTCACGGCGTGAACACAATCTTCGTACCACCCGGCAATGCGAAAGAAGCGTTGCTCGCGGAAGGTCTTGCAGTCTATGCCCCCGCATCGCTTGCCGAACTCTTGCAACACCTCAAAGGGGAGAAACCGCTACCGCGCTTGGTGCGCGACCGGCATACGTCCGTACCGCCGCCTGCACTGGACCTTGCGGACGTGAAAGGACAAGAGGGCGCCAAGCGCGCTCTTGAAATAGCGGCCGCCGGTCGGCACAATATCGTCTTCTATGGCCCACCGGGTACCGGCAAAACGATGCTTGCACGGGCGCTCGCGGGGATTCTTCCGCCCTTGACCGATGACGAAATGCTTGAGGTGACGGCGATACACTCAACCGCCGGGCTCCTCGGCGACGGTGAAGCAGTGTATTGGCCGCCATTTCGTGCACCGCATCACTCCATTTCACACGTCGCTATTGTCGGTGGTGGCACGTTCCCCAAAGCGGGGGAGGTGACGCTCGCGCACAAGGGGGTTCTTTTCTTAGATGAATTTCCTGAGTTTGAGTCGCGGGTACTTGAAGCGCTTCGTCAGCCGCTTGAGGATCGTATCGTCACCGTGTCGCGGGCACGCGCCACCGTCACTTTTCCTGCCGACTGTATGATTGTCGCCGCGATGAATCCGGCAGATACCATTTCCAATGACTCGCGCGTCGCGGTCCGTGCCGCGCTCAAACAGGCGCGACGCATTTCGCGGCCCATCGTGGATCGTCTTGATCTCTGGATTGAGGTGCCACTTGTTCCGCACGGCACTCTCGCGAAGCTTGCTACCGGCGAATCCTCAATCGCCGTTCGCGAACGCGTCGTTGCGGCGCGTACGCGAGCAGAGAAGCGTACCGGGAAGCGCGGGATGACAAACGCCGCACTCACAAGTCGCGAGCTGGATACGAAAAGCGATTTCAGCACCGCGGCAAAGGAGGCGCTCATGAGTGCGGCAACGCGTCTCAACCTCTCGCCACGATCATTTCACCGTACGATGCGTGTGGCGCGTACCATTGCCGACCTCGCCGGCGCAGAATCTGTCACGCCGGCTTTTGTGCACGAAGCGTTGCAGTATCGACCCCGTGGCTTATTCGGATTTGAATAATATAAAAAGAAACACTGCGTCCCGTGCACGGGACGCAGTGTTTTTATTTATTGCGGAGAGCAGGCTCTGCCGACACTACAAAAACGAAATGGGTTAGCTGCACCACGAACTTCGAAGTGGAGGTGTGTCCCAAAAGCTTTACCTGTTGCACCCATATACCCGATAACCTGACCATTTGAAACCATCTGACCCGGCGAGACAGTAGTGCTTCTGAGATGAGCATAGAGGGTCTGCGAACCGTTACTGTGGGTGATAACGACATAGTTACCGTAACCACCGTTCCAACCGCCATTATTACGGGCGATGATGACCGTACCATCCGCGGCCGTTCGAACAGGGGCACCGGATGCCAGTCCAATGTCGACGCCATTTTTTCCGTGAATGCCCTGGGTGATATGTCCACCAAGAACAGGGTTGCTGTAATACCCGTTTTGAGCGGTTCCTCCGCCACTAAGATAAGAAGTATTGCTCACGGTTGAGCTTTTTGGGTTTGTTACCACAACAGGAGCGATTTCACCGCCGGGAATAATGAGCACCGAGCCGACGATGAGTGTTTCGGCAGGATCAAGACCGTTAAATTGTGCGATTTCAGTTGCGTCCGCACCATACTTCTTCGCAATAGACTTGAGAGTGTCGCCTTTTACAACCGTACGTTTAACGCCAGAGATAGGGAGAATAATAAGAGTATCGCCTGGGTGCACATCCTTAATACTCGAAAGATTGTTGGCCCAAATGAGTGTATTCACCGAGACGTTAAACATGCCGGCTATTTCTGAAAGAGTGTCACCCTTGCGTACCACATAGACTGAAATACGGTCAGATTGTGTGGAGCTTGCAACGTCGGCAATCGTGCCAGAGGGGCCGGAAAAGGCGAGAAGTGCTTCACCGCTCGTCTGCAAGCTGTCGCCCAATCCCTTGTTTGGATTCGGATCAAAATTTGTGGCGGCAATGAGCGCCGGTGTTCCGGATCCCGATGCAAATGTGTTTACTGCCGCATCAGCGTTCGTAGAAAATGGCCAAAACGCATCCGCGTAGCTTGGCAAGGTCATGGCAAGTGCCAGAACCGAAAATCCTAATATGAGAAATTGTTGGTTGGATTTAATAGTAACCGGGGGGTGTCAGTGGGTCTTCCAAATACAAAAATGGCTTACATACTCTCGTATATAAGCTATTTCTTGAATGCTTCCGTATCAGCCGATAGGGTGAGTATAGCTGAGTGGGGAGGGTAGTCAACCTCCTCGCGCCCCCGCTGTGGAGAGCGGTTTATGCGCTATATTCTTATGATGACGTACCTCGAGGGATTAAATGACGCACAGAGGCACGCTGTACTTGCGAAAGACGGACCGATCTCCGTTCTCGCCGGTGCCGGTAGTGGCAAGACGCGGGTACTCACGACGCGCATCTACCATCTTATTCGCGAAGGCGTGTCCGCGAATCAGATTCTCGCCGTCACCTTTACCAATAAAGCCGCGCGCGAAATGCGCGAGCGGGTTCGTGCGATGCTCCTCGCTCCCCACGAAGAAGCGGTGACAGAGGGTACCGGACTGCCGTTTATCTCCACGTTCCACGGCCTCGGTCGAGAATTACTTGAGAGTTACGGAAAGGCCATCGGCATCCCGCGATTCTTCAGCGTGTATGACCGCGATGATTCGGAGAAGGTGGTTGCCGCGGCGCTGAAAACGCTCGGCGTGGAGACAAAAGAGCTCTCGCCACGCGCCGTGCTTGGCAGAATCTCGAAGCAAAAAGGGGAGGGGGTGCGCGCAGACGAATTTAAAGAGAAGCACGGCCGCTCAAGCTTCGGCAACCGTATCACCGCCGAGGCGTGGCACATATATGAGAAGACACTTGCGGCGGAGAAGGCGCTCGATTTTGACGATCTTATCGCACTGCCCGTGCGTCTTCTTGAAGAGCACGATGACGTGCGGATGCTCGCGCAAAACCGCTGGCGCTATATTCACATTGATGAATATCAGGATACGAACGGACTGCAGGAAAAGCTCGCGGGACTTCTCGCGGAGAAACACAAGAATCTTTTTGTTGTCGGTGACGGAGATCAGGCGATCTACGGCTGGCGCGGAGCGAAAATGGAAAACATTTTGCATTTTGAAAAGAGATATCCCGGTGCACAGACGATTATTCTTGAACGCAACTACCGTTCCACGAAAAATCTAGTAGATGCGGCCAACGCCGTCATTGAGAAAAATAAAAACCGGAAGGAAAAATATTCAACAACGGAAAAAGATTTCGGAGAACCGATTATTATCCACATTTCTCACAATGCTGAAGACGAGGCGCGTTGGATTGCACTTCGAATACGACAATTACTCCGAGACGGTCAGAAACCGGAAGAGATTGCGGTACTCTTCCGCACCAATTTCCAATCAAGAGCGCTTGAAGAGGGGCTTTTGCGTGCCGGTGTTCCCTACAAACTTCTCGGCACACGATTTTTTGCACGCAAGGAGGTGAAGGACGCGCTCGCGTGGATGCGGCTCGCGATGGATCCGTCACGCGAAGTGGACAAGCTCCGTGCGGCGGCGTCGCCTGCGCGCGGGATTGGAAAGGTGACGCTCGGTAAGTTGGCAGCGGGACAGCGCGCAATGCTTCGCGCTGGCGAGGTTGCGAAGGTTGAAGAATTTGAACGTGTTATCACCAAGCTCTCGCAGGCAACAGATACGCTCATCCCCTCAGAGTTCGTCAAACTTGTTGTGGAGAAGAGTGGTATGCGTCGCGCCATGGTTGATGAGGGGAGTGAAGAGGGCCGGGAGCGATTTGAAAATATTGAAGAGCTCGCTTCGGTCGCCGCACGGCACGATCATACGCCCGGAAAAGAGAGTATCGCGGCCTTTCTTGCTGAGGCCGCTCTCGCCAGCGACCAGGATGAAATGGACCAGGGTGAGAAGAAGGGCGTGACGCTTATGACGGTGCACGCGGCAAAGGGTCTTGAATTCAACACGGTTTTTGTGAGCGGTATGGAGGAAGGACTCTTCCCGCATGAGGGGATGGGTTCATCCGATGACCGGGATGAAGAAGAAGAGCGGCGGCTTTTTTACGTTGCGATGACGCGCGCAAAGGAGCGCCTCTTCCTCACACTTGCACGAGTACGCAAGATTTACGGCAGTGATTTTATGGCGGTACCCTCTTCTTTCCTTGCTGACATTGATTCATCACTTATACTCCATGACGACACCGACGGGGAAATGATTATTGAAGCATGACACACGCTAAAAAATCTCTTGGGCAGAACTTCCTGATGCATGCGCGTATTGCGGAGCGCATCGCGCTTGCGGCCCACCTTGCAAGTGATGCGGTCGTGTTTGAAATAGGCCCCGGCACCGGCATGCTCACGAGGGAACTCCTGAAATTGGCGGAGAAGGTAATCGCCGTTGAGGTAGATACAGAACTGTTTGAAAAATTACAAACAGATTTCGCAAAAGAAATTACAGAGAATCGACTCGAGCTTGTTCATGAAGATATACGAACGTTTGATATTTCAGAACTGCCGAAAGGGTATGCACTCGTTGCAAATATCCCGTATTACCTGACCGGAGAAATCTTCCGGCTGTTTCTTGAGTCAGACAATCAGCCGGGCTCGATGACGCTCTTGGTGCAAAAAGAAGTCGCCGAACGTATCGCTCGCGCGAAGAAGGAAAGTATTCTTTCGCTCTCTATAAAGGCATACGGCACACCGAAGTACGAATTCACTGTTCCGCGAGGAGCATTCCTCCCGGCGCCGAAGGTAGACTCCGCGGTGCTCACCATTCGCGATATTTCACGGAAGAATTTTCCCACTCCTGAAGCAGAACAGCGATTTTTCACATTCCTGCACGCCGGTTTCGCACACAAGCGCAAGTTCGTGCGTAGTAATTTGATTGATGCGGGCTGTATATCAGGGAACATCCCGGAAAAAGCACGGGCCGAAGACGTACCACTAGCGACATGGCTCTCGCTTGCGCACATATCTTAATTAACAATACACAGATAGAGTTGCGTTTGACTACGAGGGGTGCGGGCTACTGCTATACTCTGTATGCATACTATGGGGCAGATTCTACGAAACTGGCGTATTACTCTTTCTGTGCTCTTTGCGGTGGTTATTATCGTCGGCTCGTTCCTGCTCGCACGCAGTGTTGAGTCGCCCTCTACCGCACAAGCTTCGGCTGAATCAGCACTTCTTCAGGCTATTGCAAAGAAGGATTCAGACGGCGATGGTCTCTCCGACTGGGAGGAGGCGCTCTACGGGACGGACGCGCACGTGACCGACACTTTCCATCTCGGTATGACCGACGGTGAGGCGGTCGTTAAGGGTCTTATCGTCCCGAAAGCGATTGCGAATATCCCTGTCGCTACGTCCACGGCCGTAGTTGGTGCAGACGGCCTCCCACCGGCACCGGCAGCAGGGACGCTCACTGCCGCCTTCGCACAAAGTTTTTTCACTCTCTATCTTTCGGCCAAGCAAGCGAACGGTGGCGCAGATCTTTCGGAAAGCGAAATGGCAAATATCGCAGATGAAGCTATACGCTCAATCTCTTCGATTGCAGCAATTGCACCCGATTATAGGTCGACAAAAGACCTCAGGGTCTCTGGTTCGGGTGTTGATGCTCTCAAAATGTTTGCGGCTGATGCAGAGGCAATCATGCTGAAGAACACAGCCGATGCGACAACCAGCGAGATTAATTATTTGAAGAGTGCGATAGAAAACGAGGACACCACGGCAATTCCCCACATAGCCTCAATAGCGAAAGCATATCGGGATACGGCCGTCGGTCTTGCGGCACTCCAAGTACCGCAAGAGCTCGTGGCCGCCGACCTCGCACTCATCAATACGACGATGCGCCTCAGTGGGATCATTACCGATTTTACTTTGGTGAACGACGACCCTCTCGCTGCCATGCTTGCGCTCCAACAATATGAACAAGCAGTACTTACATTTCAGGAAGCTTTTGTCAGTATCGGCAATGTATACCGGACCGCCAACATCTCTCTCCCTACCGGCACTTCGGGGGCAGGATTCATTAATCTCATTTCTGAGCTTGTTGTGAGTCAGACAGGAAAAAATCCATGAAATTTCAAGCTTTTTCTCAAACTATTGCCCTGTTTCTTATGGCGGCCCTCATCGCTCCCTCCGCTTTTTTCCTTGCTCCACCAAAAGCGCATGCCGGGTGGCCTGTCACGGTTCTTGCAGATGTTTCCTGGACTGGTTTCATGACTCTTGCCAAGAACACGATTACTGCTGTCAATTCCATCACGTCTTCCATAGCAGAAAAAGCGCTATGGTTCAATACATATGTGCTCCAACCGCTCTCCTTCGTTCTTTCGGGGAACTTATTGAAGGCGATAACCGCTAGTGTTATTAAGTACGTCGCCGGAGAGACCAATGGCACGGGCGCACCACAATTCGTGCAAAATCTGCGGGGACATATGCAAATGGTGGGCGACACTCAGGCAAACGGTTTCCTTGCCCAATTAGCACGGAATTCCAATTCTCCTTTTGCCGGCGGCATCGGTTCGTCACTTCGTACTAATTATCTCCAAAATACCAGTGCCGCCGGATTCTTCGCCAAGAACAGGAGTACGCTCGCACAAGCGTCGCCAGATGTGAATGCATATCTCGCCGGCAACTTCTCGCAAGGAGGTATCACTGCCTGGTTTGCACTCACGACTCAAGATCAGAACAATCCTTATACGCTCTACCAAGCTTCACAGACTCACCTCTATACGGTCGTTACAGACGCCGCGAGCACGCGTCTCAATGAGCTTAATTGGAACGAAGGATTCCTCTCGTGGTGTGCCAAAGACCAAGTGAAGAGTAGTGCCGGGGATTCTTGTACCGATAAAGATGGGAATCCTATGCCTATGCAGACACCCGGCTCCACGATTAAAGCGACTCTTGATAAGGCGCTCGGGCTCAGTTGGGATAAAGTTGTCACGATGGGTTCCGTGGCGTCAGAGGTTAACAGTATTTTCAAAAATGTCGCTCAGGTAATGCAAACAGTAAACCTCGCACGAGAGATTCTCGGCGGTGCCGGGTCACAAGGCCTTATCGGTGTTGCGAGCGCCGGTGCAGGCGGTGGAATGTCTCGGATTGACCTATACCAAGCAGACCCAAGCTTCATTGCCGGCCCGGGGCAACTCAACCAGAATGCAACGTCAGTTATGGGGGATCGCATCACACAATATGAAGCTGCATGGGAAACTCTTCGTACGATGGCAAACGGCACATCAGCAACTCTCAAGAATCTTGCGAACACGTGTACTGCCGCGGCAGATGCCTCAAATAAAGGTTGGTTCATATTTGCTGCCAGAGCGCAGGCAGTTGCTGCAACAAATGCAATTGCCGTAGAGGTCGCGCCAGTAATCGCCCAAGCAAATGCAACCATTCCAATTATTGCCGCAGTGAAAAATCAAATACAGAAAATAGAAGACGAATTGGCGGCAGGTATGTTGAACACAGACCCAATATATCTTGCTGATGTAGCAGCACTCAACGCAATGCCACCACCCGTTATTGATGTCACCAACGCACAAAATAATACAAAGGATACCGGTGCCGCAGTCGCTAACCCCGTTGGCTCCCTTACGGTCTTCGGGGGGACGATTGCCGATCAAATGCTTCTCATAAACGAGAACGCAGGAACACTTATGTCCACGGTTTGTTCACCACTGTAACGTATGAGACGCTTTCTCTCTACCACACTCATCGCTCTCGCCCTCCTCACGTGTACGGCGGCCTTGGTGCCCGTTCATGTGCATCATGCTCAGGCCGCTCCTGACGTTGCTGCTGAGAAAACGGTGGTCTCACCCGCACCCGATGCCGACTCTTCCTACAACTGGATAATGATAAAAATAATGAGCCTCTTCGCGTGGCTCGTCGGCGTTGCGGCAGTGACCCTCAACTACGCAACCTACTACACGGTTGTGGTGATGGGGGATTACATAAGCAAACTTACCGCCGTGGGCGTCACGTGGCGGATACTACGTGATATCGGCAACATCATACTCATATTCGGCTTTCTTGCCGTTGGCATTACCACCATTTTAAACGTGTCTTGGTATGGGTTGAAAAAGATGCTCCCCATGCTTCTCATCATTGCCGTCTTTCTCAACTTCTCGCTCTTCATATCCGAAGCAATCATTGACACGGGAAATCTTTTCGCAACTCAAATCTATACGCAAATAAACGGCGGCAATTTGCCGACCCCGGCGACCTTAGGCAATCAAGGCATCTCAAGCAAGATTATGTCTCAATTAGGACTCACAACGATTTATGGACAAGTGACGCAGAATGCTAAAGCAGAACAAATATTCAAGGGTGCCAACCCATGGATCATCGGTTTTATGGGCGTTCTATTATTTATTGTGTTGGCGTTCGTGCTATTCTCGCTCGCCTTTATACTTATCGCGCGTTTCGTGATACTCCTCTTTCTTATTATCGTTGCGCCTATTGGCTTTGCCGGTCTGGTGGTGCCCAAGCTCGATAGCGTAGCCAAAAGGTGGTGGGGCACACTTGCCACGCAAACCATCACGGCGCCGGTGCTGATGCTTTTGCTCTACATAGCGCTTTCGGTCATTGTGGATGTCCAGTTCCTCACGGGTTTCAGTAGCAATGCCGGTAGTGATTGGCTCGGCACTCAGACAAATAATGTTGCCGCATTCGCGCCCGTCTTCCTCTCCTTCCTCGTCGCGATGGGGCTCCTCTTGGTGGTGGTGGTCGCTTCTAAGAATATGTCCGCCTTTGGCGGCGACTTCGCGACCAAGGCCGCGGGCAAACTCACCTTCGGCGCTACTGCGTGGGCCGGTAGGAGGACATTAGGCCGCGGTGCATATTACGCCGCGCGTGGCTTACGACAGAACAAGGTATTTAATAGGGTTGATGCATGGACAGGTCGTGCCACAACGAGACTACTTGATAAGACTGCCACAGGAAGTTTTGATGCACGCGGCATTAAAACTTTTGGTGGTCTAAAGGCTGTGCGTATTGATGCGGGAGAAGCGGGTAAGGGCGGCTTCGCAGAAGATCGTAAGCAGAGCATCAAACAGCATGAAACAGCGGCAAAACAGATAGAAGAGGCGTATAAGGATAAAGGATCTGCAAGATTTGAGGCTCAAATCGTTGCCGAGAGAGGCATGGCGCTCACAAGCGCGCAAGAACAGAAGGCCGATGCGCAGAGCGCAAAAGACCACTGGCAGGCGGAAGTGAATCGAATAAACAGTCTCCCCGAAACGAACGAGCAGACGTTAGCTGAACTAAAGAGGGCGGAGGAAGAGTTCACAACAGCAGACGGTCGGCTTACTACCGCGATCAATACACTTGCCGCCGCTGAAGAAGAGATGAAGAAAAAAGATGTGGAGAAAGTGGCCGGGGATCGGATGAAGGAGAATATTAAAGCGGGTAAGACTGCCTATGCGGAAGGGCTTACCCAATGGTACAACAACACTTGGAATCCGATCAATTTCGTAGCGTATGGGCCTAGTGGTGGCGCCGCCGCACGCAAGATAAAGGAGTCATTCAAAGAAAAAAATAATGATGAGAAAATAGCTGAGCTCGTCAGAAAGGGTGCCAAAGAAGCCGAGGAAAAACAGAAAAGTGATGACGGCACAGAAAGTGCAAAGCCGAAAGAAGAAGAATCAGCGCCCGCGCCGAAAGAGTCTCACGCATAAATAGTTATGGGTCAAAACCTACCAGAGCCAAGCATAGAGGAAAGCATTCAACAGGTGATGCATACATTACCACCACCTATTCGACGCTATCTAGGGCAGGGGAAATACTCGGTAGTTGCGAATGGTTTGATGAAGAAATACGGCCTCCATGCTGACCAAGGCGGCATTCTTGAGCGAGAAATCATGTTGCTTCTGATGGGTATTGAGAATCCTGACGAGTTTACTCAAGCACTTGTTGGGGAAGCACAGCTCGACCAGCAAACCGTCAATAGTATTGTGCAAGATGTAAATGCACAGATCTTTTTGCCACTTCGGGAAGAAATGAGAAATGGGACACAGAATACGCAACCACCAGTACCGCCTTCTGTTCCACCTCCCGTGCCCCAGCTACAGGAACCGCCGAGAATGACAATGCCGGTACCGCCGCCGAGGGTCAATGCGCCAATACCGAACTATGCTTCGTCGCGGACGGTGATCCCGGCGAATCCGCAAATGCCGGTACGAGAATCACAAGTCGTCGCCTCGATGCTCAAGTACACCCCGCCACCGCCTCGGCCAGCGTCTTCAGTAAACGCTTTCTCGCGAGGCCCCTTCGGGCCGGCGTCAAGGTCGGTCAATACGCCAAGTGCTCCGCAAATGCTTGAAGACCACGAGGAACCACATATTGAATTCCGAGCTCCGGCCCCCCGCGTGGCCCCGCCGCCCCCGCCGAATCTCCCTGGCGCTATGCCGAACATGGACCCGATGGCCGAGCCCCCGATGCAAAGCATCAACAGGATTACTCAACCACCAGCAGCACCGCCTTCACCCATGCGTTCCTATTCTTCTGACCCCTATCACGAACCGATTGACGAAGGAGATACGCGAGGATAGTTGCATTTCACGCCGTATTCCTTTATATTGCTCTTGACCCTTCGCGGGTCTTCTTTTTCTAAATGTCCACTATCAATCAGCTTTCCAAGAGAGGCCGCAAGAACAAATCGTCTAAGACGACCGTACCTGCGCTTGCTCGCGGTTTTAATGCACTCAAGAATCGTCCGACGTATTACCCCTCGCCGTTTAAGCGCGGGGTCTGCACCAAGGTGACCACCAAGACACCGAGAAAGCCGAACTCCGCTATCCGTAAGATTGCTCGTGTTCGTCTCACCAACGGTATGGAGGTCACTGCCTACATCCCGGGCGAAGGGCACAATCTCCAGGAGCACTCCGTCGTGATGCTTCGCGGCGGTCGCGTGAAGGACATCGGCGTTCAGTACACTATCGTGCGCGGCAAGCTCGACACCGGCGGTATTGAGAAGCGCCGCACGGCCCGCTCACGCTACGGTGCGAAGCGTCCGTCATCTAAATAATCATGCGTCGACCAACTAAAAAGAAGCGTACGTGGCGTCCCGACCTCAAATACGGTTCGGAGACTCTCACTCGTTTTATAAATACCGTGATGTGGAGCGGCAAGAAGGACACGGCGCGTGCAGTGGTCTACGACGCCCTCGCCGTGATCGAGAAAGGAGGCGAGAACCCGCTTGAGACCTTTGAGGCGGCGCTCAGGAACGTGTCTCCCTTGATGGAGGTCCGCTCGCGTCGCGTCGGTGGGGCTAACTATCAGGTGCCACGCGAGGTACCGCAGAACCGCCGCCTCGCACTCTCGTTCCGTTGGGTTATCGGTGCCGCCCGCTCTAAGAAGGGCAAGCCGATGGCGGAGAAGCTCGCGGCCGAGCTTCTGCTCGCGGCTAAGAACGAGGGCGACGCGATCAAGAAGAAGGACGAGATGCACCGCATGGCAGACGCCAACAAGGCCTTCGCGCACTTCGCGTGGTAAGCCCGTGCTAATATTTTAGTGCGCGAGGCGCTTTTTATTTTTTTATCCATCACTTTGTATGAATCGGGACTATCCGCTTGAGCGAGTACGCAACTTCGGCATCATCGCGCATATCGATGCGGGCAAGACGACCGCGAGCGAGCGCATTCTTTTCTATACTGGTAGCCAACACAAGATCGGCGAGGTGCACGAAGGCGAAACGACGACCGACTGGATGGAACAGGAGCGCGAACGCGGTATCACTATTACCGCCGCGGCTATCACCTGTTTCTGGACCAAGACGGCCGAGAAAGACAAGAAGGATACGAGTAAGAAATACCGTTTCAATGTTATTGACACCCCCGGGCACATCGACTTCACTGCCGAAGTGAAGCGCTCCATGCGCGTGCTTGACGGCGCTATCGTCGTGTTCGACGGTGTTGCGGGTGTGGAGCCGCAGTCCGAGACCAACTGGCGCTATGCCGACGAGGCGAAGGTGCCGCGCATCTGTTTCATCAACAAGCTTGACCGTATCGGCGCATCATTTGAACGTTCCTACGCAAGTATCCTTGACCGCCTCTCACCGAAGGCTATCCGTATGCAGATTCCTATGGGTGAAGAGTCTGCTCACGAGGGCTCTATCGATTTGCTCACGATGAAGGCATACGCCTTCTCTGGGAACATGGGTGAGGAGGTGACCGAGGGAGAAATTCCCACGAATCTTCTGGAGGATGCGAAGAAATATCGCGCAGAACTTATTGAGCGCATCGTAGAGCAAGACGACGCGGCCATGGGTGCGTATCTTGAGGGGAAGGAGCCCTCACTTGAAGAATTGAAGACGATTTTGCGCAAGGCAGTTATCAATAATGAAATCTTCCCCGTCTATACGGGTTCAGCGCTCAAGAACAAGGGCGTCCAGCTCGTGCTTGACGCGGTCGTAGACTACTTACCCTCACCGCTTGACCTCAAACCCGCAACCGGCACCAACCCGAAGACCGGCGAACCGATCGAGCGCCACGCATCAGACGACGAGCCGTTCTGCGCACTCGCCTTCAAGCTCCAGACCGACCCGTTTGTCGGTGCTCTGACCTTCTTCCGTGTGTATTCAGGCACGCTCACCTCTGGTTCATACGTCTACAACTCAACGAATGGCACTAAGGAGCGCGTCGGGCGCATCGTTCGGCTCCAGGCCGACAAACGTGAAGAGGTGGCGCAGGTATTTACCGGAGAGATCGCCGCCGCAGTGGGACTCAAGGACACCAAGACCTCGCACACGCTCTGCGATGAGACGAACCCTATCGTGCTTGAAGAGATTAAATTCCCCGAGCCGGTGGTGTCGCTCCGTATTGAACCGAAGACCAAGGCCGACCAGGAGAAGATGGGTATTGCGCTCCGTAAACTTTCTGACGAGGATCCGACTTTCCGTATCAAGACCGATGATGAGACCGGTGAGACTATCATTTCCGGCATGGGCGAACTCCACTTGGAAATTCTTGTCGACCGCATGAAGCGCGAATTCAATGTGCTCGCAGACGTGGGCAAACCACAAGTCGCGTATCGCGAGACGATCCTCGGCAGTGCCGAGGCAGAAGGGAAGTACATCAAGCAGACCGGCGGTAAGGGTCAGTACGGTCACGTGAAGATCCGCATGAAGAAGATGGAACCGGTAGACCCGGAGAAGAAGGTTGCAAAGAATGTGACCCGCGAAGACCATTTCGAATTCATCAACAGCATCAAGGGAGGGGCCATTCCTCAAGAGTTTATCAATCCGGTGGAGAAGGGTCTTCGCGAAGCGATGGCACGCGGCTTCCTCGCGGGATTCCCGATGGTGGATATCTCGATTGAGCTCTACGACGGCTCGTATCACGACGTGGACTCTTCAGAAATCGCGTACAAGATTGCGGCGTCTATGGCCTTCCAAGAGGCAGCAGGGAAGGCGAAGGCAGTTATTCTTGAGCCGATTATGCGCGTGGAGGTGATTATGCCTGAACAGTTTATGGGTGACATCACGGGCAATCTCTCAGGCAAGCGCGGTCAGATAGAGGGTATGGAGGAACGCGGTCTTAATAAGGTGGTACACGCGAAGGTCCCGCTCTCTGAAATGTTCGGCTATACCACCACACTTCGCTCAATGACTGAGGGTCGCGGAAGCATGACGATGGAGTTTGACCACTACGACACCGTGCCGAACAATATTGCCACCGACATCATCGCGAGTCGCAAATAAGTGCTTGTAAAGAATTAAGCAACCAGCCGCCCAAATGGGCGGCTGGTGTTGATTTGTGATACCGTAGGCGTGGTAGTTCCAAACACGGGAGCAATCGATGATAGAAACATTGCAAGGAAGTCTCGAGCTTGGCCTGACGGAGCGAATCGTCTGTTCGTATTGCATGGAGAGTATCTCGGAAGAGGATATCAACTCCGGCAAGATATCACGGGAGTACGGCGCTCCGATGCATCAGGACTGTGCCCTCGACAAGCACTTTGATGCATTTGAACCTTGAGACAAGGCCAACAATAAACTTCACTTCACCCCGCCACTAACGTGGCGGGCGCCTTTTTATAAGACTTTTTTATCGGGTAACGAAGCGCCCCACGGTCTCCACGGGCTGGTCAACGATGACCAGCCCGAACTCTTTTACATCTTGCGTATTAGTGAGGATTCAGTTACATTGTTAACAACGCATCTTGGCGTCGCTCTTTGGCCTGTCAGCTTTTGTGAGTCGGCAAGCCTTGGAGTTTGTTCCGACTCACGTCGGATTTATTCGTGATTTACTAAATAATTATCCGATTACTATGGCTGCAGAATTCAATCGTGCAAAGCCGCACATGAACGTTGGTACCATCGGTCACGTTGACCACGGCAAGACCACGCTCACCGCCGGCATTCTCCATGTCCTCTCAATGTTGAAGGACAAGGGATACGAAGCTCGTGTCGAAGGAGTTGATAAGATCGACAGCGCACCTGAAGAGAAGGCGCGCGGTATTACTATTGCGCTCCACCACTCGGAGTACGAGACTCCGAATCGTCACTACGCGCACATCGATGCGCCGGGACACGCCGACTACATCAAGAACATGATTACCGGTGCCGCTCAAATGGATGGCGCCGTTCTCGTGGTTGCAGCGACTGACGGCGTGATGCCGCAGACCCGCGAGCACATCCTTCTTGCGAAGCAGGTGGGACTCAAGAAGCTCATCGTCTTCCTCAACAAGGTGGACATGGTCGAGGAAAAGGATCTCATCGACCTCGTCGAAGAGGAGATCCGCGAGTTGCTCACCAAGCAGGGCTACGACGGCGCAAATACGCCGATTATACGCGGTTCCGGCCTCAAGGCGCTTGACGCAAAGACCGTAGACGACGAGTGGGCAGCGAAGGCCAAGGAGCTCGTGGACACGATGGACACGTACTTCGATATGCCTGAACGCGAGCTCTCAAAGCCGTTTCTCATGCCGATTGAAGACATCTTCTCTATTGAAGGTCGTGGCACGGTGGTTACCGGCAAGATCAGTCGCGGTGTGGTGAAGGTGGGTGAGGAAGTTGAGATCGTCGGTATCAAGCCGACGGCGAAGACGACGGTCACCGGCATCGAAATGTTCAACAAGCAGTTGCAGGAGGGTCAGGCAGGCGATAATGCCGGCATCTTGCTCCGCGGTACGAAGAAAGAAGATGTACACCGCGGTCAGGTGCTCGCGAAGAGTGGTTCGGTTACTCCGCACACTGACTTCGAGTCAGAAGTCTACATCCTTTCTAAGGATGAGGGCGGTCGTCACACGCCGTTCTTCTCGGGCTACAAGCCACAGTTCTACGTCCGCACCACGGACGTGACCGGCGAAGTCACCCTGCCGGAAGGCAAGGAGATGGTGATGCCGGGCGACACGGTCACCTTCAAGGTGAAGCTCGTCGCACCGGTCGCACTTGAGGACAACACCCGCTTCGCTATTCGCGAAGGAGGTAAAACTGTCGGTGCCGGTGTTGTGACTAAGATCACAGCATAACTCGGACGATTCAAAACCGTTCCTTACACCATGGTCACTGCAGAGACAAAGCCAAAAGCAAAACCAAGAGCGAAGAAGGTTGCGACACCGAAAGCGAAGACGATGACAAAGAAAGTCGCGTCCGCCGCGACGGTAGAGCACAAACTCCGTATCCGCGTCCGCGCGTACGAGCACAAGATCCTCGATCTCTCGGTGAAGCAGATCATGGATACTGCCGCACGTTTTGACGCAGTCGTGGTCGGCCCTGTGCCACTTCCGACTGAGATCAAGCGTTGGACGGTCAACCGCTCCACCTTCGTCTACAAGGATGCGCGGGAACAGTTCGAGATGCGCGTGCACAAGCGCCTCATCGACATCATGAATCCCTCACCAAAGGTGATTGAGGCCCTCACGAACCTCAATCTTCCCTCAGGGGTCACGATAGATGTGAAAATGGTCTAACAAAAGACCGCCAAGATAAAACACACAACCGCCCGCAAGGGCGGTTGTGTGTTTTCCCTTCACATATTTCAATACATATGCTAGGTTCTGTACATAACATGTCGTCACGAGTAACAAAACATTGGCCCTGGCTGAACCGGATGACCTACCGCCCATTCAAAGGCGCTCATCCGGGGTATTGGTATCGCTTGCCGTGGAATAGAAAGCCAGCCGAAGCCTACGCGTCGATGTAAACCGCCCATAAGGGCGGTTGTTGCATCTTTCTGGGGTCTCGTGTAGAGTGCCCCTATCGCTATGTCCCTTGTGGGACCTCCAGCAAATCGCGCGACGCGATTGCTGTCGCGCGATTTGCTTACACAATGAAATTCATCCTCGCCAAGAAAGAAGGTATGACCCGCGTCTTCGCGGAGGACGGCCGTGCCTATGCAGGAACCATCCTTACAGCTGACCCAATAACGGTCACCCAGGTGAAGACGAAGGAGGGCAAGGATGCGTACGCGGCGATTCAGGTCGGTACGGGTGTTCGCAAGACGAAGAATATCAGCAAGGCAGTCCTCGGACACACCAAGGGCAAGGGCTACACTGATATTCGCGAGTTTCGCACTGACGATACTGCAGAAGTCGGTAGCACTATCGACGCTTCAGTCTTTGCGGTCGGAGATGTCGTACAGGTTTCTGGCATCACCAAGGGTAAAGGCTTCGCCGGAGTGGTGAAGCGCCATGGCTTCCACGGCGGTCCACGCTCTCACGGACAGAAGCATACTGAACGTTCCCCGGGCTCCATCGGCGGCTCCGGCGGTCGCGCGGGTGGTCGTGTCGCGAAGGGTATGAAGATGGCAGGACGTATGGGTTCTGACCGTGTTACGGTCACGAACCTGAAGATTCTTGTCGTTGACCCGAAGGCGGGCAAGATTATCGTCAGTGGTGCTGTGCCAGGACGCCGTGGCACCCTGCTTGAGGTTGTGTCCGCATAATTTGAATACTATGGCCACCGCTAAAAAAACAATTTCAAAGAAGAAATCAGAAGCTCCGGTCAAAAAGACCGTGAAGGTTGAGAAGGCCGCATACGTCGCGCAAGAAGCGGCAATCTACTCTATGGAAGGAAAGAAGGTGGGCAGTATCGCGCTCCCGGAAGGCATTTTCGGTATCTCCTGGCGGAGCGATCTCGTGCACCAGGTCACCACGGCGATGCAGGCCAATCTTCGCCAGAACCGCGCTCACACAAAGGATCGTGCCGAGGTCTCAGGCGGCGGCAGGAAGCCGTGGAAACAGAAAGGTACGGGTCAGGCCCGCCACAGCTCCACACGTTCACCGATCTGGCGTCACGGCGGTGTGACCTTCGGTCCGCGCTCAACTCGCAATTATAGCGAGAAGATAAACCGCCGTATGCGTATCGGTGCGCTCCTCTCCGTGCTCTCAAGGAAGGCGAAGAACGGTGAAATCATCTTCGTGGACACACTCAACATGAGTACGCCGAAGACTGCAGTCGCACGCGTGATGCTCGAGAAGCTCGCAAAGGGTGCTGATGTCGCGGATCTCGCCACGAAGAAGAATAACGCCGCATTGCTCGCTCTCTCCTCATACAACACGAGCGTCGTGAAGAGCTTCCACAATTTCGGTAATGTCCTGACAGAAGAGGTACGCAACTTGAATCCGGTAGACGTCCTCACCCACAAGTATCTCATCATTGAGAATCCGGAGGTGGCGTTTACCGTGCTTCTTGCACGTGCAAAAGCTAAATAATTATTTATGGCACTCTTTAGCAACAACAAAAAGAAAGAAAAGAAGGAGGTAGCGAAGCGCGCTGTCCATGCACGCATACGGACGGCACCAGCCGGTATCTCCCATGAGATTATTCGCGCACCGTGGTTCTCTGAGAAGGCACTTATCGTGACCGAGAAGGGAGTCTACACGTTCGCCGTACCTCCGCGCGCAACCAAGGCGGACATCGCTGGCGCCATCAAAGAGATTTACAAAGTGTCACCTCGGAAAATACGCATTGTGAACCTCCCTGCGAAGCGCAAGGCGATGCGCACGAAGCGTGGATTCGGGACACGTGCCGCACGCCGCAAAGCGTATGTGTACCTGAATGCGGGCGATACGATTCAATTCGCATAATATTTCGTATGAAAACCTACAAACCAACCACTAAGAGTCGACGCGCGATGACGACGCTCCCGTATCGAGATCTTCTCTCGGGCGATACGCCGCACAAGGCCCTTCTGAAGAGCAAGAAGCGCCAGGGCGGCCGAAACGGCTTCGGGCGTATCACGACGCGCCATCAGGGTGGCGGACATAAGCGCCGTCTCCGCGATATCGATTTTTCCTACAACAAGAAGAACATCCCGGCAAAGATTGAGACGGTTGAATATGATCCGTTCCGCTCTGCCTTTATTGGGCTCGCACTCTACCGCGACGGCGAGCGCCGCTACGTCATTTTGCCGAAAGATGTGAAGGCAGGCTCCACCTTCCTTGTTGGCGAGAATGCACCCTTGACCATCGGCAATCGTCTTCCGCTCGGGAAGATTCCTGTCGGCACCTTTGTGTACAACATCGAGCTCTCTCCCGCCGCTGGCGCCAGCCTCGTCCGCTCCGCAGGTAACTTTGCCGAGGTGGTAGCACACGACGCGGGCTACGCGCAGGTGAAACTTCCTTCTACTGAAATCCGCAAGGTTTCCGACCTCTGTTGGGCATCTATCGGTGCTGTTGGCAATGAAGAGTACAATCTCGTCGTTATTGGTAAGGCAGGACGCAGTCGTTGGATGGGTATCCGCCCGACGGTCCGCGGTACGGCGATGAACCCGGTTGACCACCCACACGGCGGTGGCGAAGGCCGTCAGGGCAGAGGACTCCGCCGTGCGAAGTCCGCATGGGGCAAGCCGACCGGCAAGGGCCAGAAGACCCGCACGCCGAAGAAGTACTCAAACGTCTTTATCGTTTCCCGCCGTAAGGTCGGCAAGAACCGCAAGGGATAATAAAATAAAGACCCGCCGGGAGGCGGGTCTTTCTGCGAAGGGTCTAGTCTAGTACTCGTCTGCCGGGAGAAATCCCGGCCTGAGCTGAACTGGCGTCGCGGGTTCCGGTATCTCTCGAAGCTTCTTATAGAGTGTCCTTTTCTGGGTTTCCGTCCCGACGGTTACGGAACCCTCGGCCAAAAACGCCCCTGAAGCCAACTCCGCCTCCTCCATGTTTCTCGCTTGGATTTGCGTGGACTTAATCTCCCCAACCACGGCGTCTGGGTTGGGATGGGTGGCTCGCGGTTGTGCGTACTCCAAGAGATATCTCATTTCATTTCTCCTATAATGTGCCAACGTATATGGTACATCTTGCGCAAGAAAAATCAAGTACTTGATTAAGCATTTGTCAAGGTTCTGGAATCGCCTAGGATTTATGAGGGTGTTTTGGCGCGAGAGTTTGACTTCAGAGATGCCTTCCTGTATCTTTGAGCTATCCCGCAGCGCGGGCTTTTCATTACTTTTTATGTCACGCTCACTTAAGAAAGGGCCCTTCGTGGACGCCAAGCTCCTGAAGAAGGTCAAGAATCTTAAACCCGCAACCGCGGGAGTGATTAAGACGTGGGCGCGTCGGAGCCAGATAAGTCCTGAAATGCTCGGATTCACGTTCGGCGTGCACAACGGCAGGTCCCACGTAGATGTCCTCGTCTCAGAGGAAATGGTCGGTCATCGTCTCGGGGAATTCTCGCCGACGAAGAAGTTCATCCGTCACGGCGGCAAGATGCAGAAGGAGATGGAGATGAAGAAGCAGGAGGCCGAGATCGCTTCCGCAAATGCCGCGAAGGCACCTGCAGCCCCTAAGGCACCCGCTGCAAAATAATATATGACACACGCCACCCTCGAGAGTCATAATCAAACACCGCGCAAGGTTCGTCTTGTTGCTGATTTGCTGAAGGGTAAAACGGTTTCGGCCGCGCTTGCCACACTCGAGTTCTTGCCGAAGCGCGCGGCAGAGCCGATGATGAAGCTCATCAAGAGCGCGGCCGCAAACGCAAAAGAGAAGGGTGAGAACCCCGACGATATGCATATACAGTCACTCACGGTTGAGAGCGCCGGTATGCTGAAGAAGTACATGCCGCGCGCCTTCGGCCGCGCCTCGCTCATCCGTCGTCGCAAGAGCCGTGTGAAGGTGGTGCTTGCATCTGCCGCACCAGCGAAGAAAAGCAAATAAATTTTTATGACTCATACCGTACATCCATACGCACATCGTCTCGGCATCATCCGAGACTGGAAGAGCCGTTGGTTTGCTGGCGACAAGAAGAGTTATCGCGAGAACATCAAGGTAGACGAGCTCATCCGCCGTTTCCTCATGAAGCGTTTGCGCGGCACCTACACGAGCGGTATTGAAATAGAGCGTTCAGCAAGCGAGCTGCGTGTTATTCTCGCGACCGGCCGTCCCGGACTCGTTATCGGTCGTTCTGGCGAGAATGCGGTCAAGCTGCGCAAGGAACTTTCTGACATGGTGCGCAAGATTGCGCCGACTGATCGCCGTACACTCAAGTTTGACATCGTGGAGGTGCGCCAGCCGGAGACCGATGCCGCTGTGGTTGCCTACATGATTGCTGAAGGACTCGAGAAGCGCATGCCGTTTCGTCGTGTGCTCAAGCAGACCGTAGAGAAGGTTATCGCCGCTCGCGAGGTCGAGGGCGTGCGTATCGCACTCTCCGGCAGACTCGGCGGGGCAGAGATGAGCCGCAAGGAAGAGCTCAAGAAAGGCCGTATCCCGCTCCAAACGTTTCGTGCCGATATCGACTTCGCTCACGAGCGGGCGTATCTCCCGTACGGCGTTATCGGTATCAAGGTGTGGATTTTCCGCGGTAATGTGTATCAAGATAAGAAGGCGCTTGTTCAGCAAAATGTACCGACTGGCGGAACCGAAAGAGCTACTTCGCGCGCCTAATATTTTTTTATGTTGTTTCCTAAAAAAGTAAAACATCGCAAGTGGCAAACGCAGCGCAAGAGTGCGAAGCGTAGAAGCCGTCCCGAGACGCGCGGTACGACGGTCGCTTTCGGGTCATACGGCCTCAAGGCGCTTACGAGCGGACGCATCACGAGCAATCAGATTGAAGCGGCTCGCAAGGTGATAACACGC
>Ga0172379_10002669_pt1 | contig 30837 bp, 28 predicted proteins | sample GrowelOW334metaG_FD_119756 | JGI IMG/M metagenome (GOLD analysis project Ga0172379, IMG submission 119756) | Groundwater microbial communities from an aquifer near a municipal landfill in Southern Ontario, Canada - Groundwater well OW334 metaG | ecosystem: Environmental > Aquatic > Deep...
AAAAACTATCACTTTTTCTTCAGCAGACATATTATGTCTCCTTTTTTAGCCTGAAACTGGAATTATGCAGCAAAAGTTAGAAAAATTCTACTATTAAACTAAAAAAACAATATGGGAGATAGGGGAAAATTTTATGTGCGCCTTAGCGGCGCAAAATAAGGGCGAGCAGGCCGATAATTGCCTGTGAATTGAAGCCGACATTTTTTGTCTGATTAACCATACGCCATAATGATACAATATCTGGAGGGTAAATACAAGAAAATTATTTGGGTAAAACTCCAAGCCGGGCTTGCAACTTACTTTTTAGATGTTAGTGTCGTGATTTTCGAGGCCATTTTATGCCGAGCCAACTTGGTACAATATATGGTAATCTGGCTTGTTTAATTGAGGCCGGAGTGCCAATCGTCAGGGTTTTCAAGACCGTTGCCGCAGGACTTAAAGGCAAATATCGTTCTATAATCGAACAGATGACGCTTGATGTAAGTAGCGGCCAGTCCATCGCGGACAGTATGGCTAATTGTCATAACGTCTTTTCCAAACTGGACATAACGACTATTCGTGCAAGTGAGACCGCCGGAATGGTTGACCAGGCCTTTAAAAAACTGGCACGCTGGCATGAATTTCAGTACCGTATGAAACGAAGCTTAATCAATGGTATGTTAATGCCGGTGATGCTTATTCATTTGGCAGCTATTTTAGGGCCGTTCCCGGCATACATACTCGGCGCCCGCAACTTCGGCGAATACCTGTTATCTGCAATGCTTACCCTTACAACATTTTACATACCATTAGCTATCATAGTTTTTATATGTAAATTTACGCCTGAAAAAGGCTCGGCAAGAATAGTGCTGGACTGGATAACCCTAAGAATTCCGGTATTAGGTGCTGCCGTAAAAGCCCTCAACATCGCCCGATTTACAAGAGCGTTTTCGATGCTATCTTCAGCGGCGGTACCGCCGGCCCAGGCTGCTGAACAGGCAGTGCTGGCAACGGAAAACTATTTTGTCGCTTCCTGGTTTGCTCCGATGGCAAATTCCGCCCGCAACGGCAATCCGCTATCGGAAGGTCTTTCACCTAAAAATCTGGACGATTATTATTTTCACAGTTGGCTCATCGGTGAAGAAACCGGCAGTATAGACAATGTAACCAACCGTCTGGCAGAGGTTTATCTTGAAAAGGCGGAAGAGCTTTTCTCGCATTTTTACACCTGGCTGCCCCGTTTGATATATTTTTATGCCGCAATTATAACCATAATCGGGATTTTCAAGGGATATGGAAAAATTTTAGAGTCCACTGGGGCTGGTTTTTAGCCTATTCCTAATTTCTTTGCCGCTCAATCACCTTATACGGATTCCAAAAATAACTCGTGTTGTTCTCCGCGGGCAAGCGAAGCTGGTATAAATCTTTCCAAATCATCCGACGCGTGAGTAATTATGCCAATTGGTATTATTTGTCCCGCAACTGTTCTTCTTTCCTTCTCGGGCGGACAAAAAGCCTTATCGGCACTTCGGAAAAACTGAGAATATCGCGAAGTTTGCTGATGAAAAATCTCTTATAATTCTCATCGAACAAATCGACATTATTTACAAACAGCAATATCGTAACCGGCTTGACGGCAATTTGCGTAGCGTAATAAACCTTGGGCAACTGTGAAGTTTTGTTTCTTCCGCCGATGCGCTGAGTGTTTATCTCCTCGACAGCCTTATTCATTTTCGCAGTCGAAATTTTCGTTGCCGACTGCTTGTAAAGTTCGCAGGCTAAATCGAGAACGGACTGGATATTTTTAGATTCGGTAGCGGTCGTAAAAGCTATCGGGGCATAACTCAACTGCGGGAAAATTTTGCCGATATAATCCGCATAATCATCGCTGCTTGCTTTGCCCACGGCCAAATCCCATTTATTCACAACCAAAATGCAGGGCTTGTATTCCTCGCCGATAAACGATGCGAGCTTTTTATCAATATTCGACAACGGCTCAGTCGCATCTATAAGCAAAAGCACGACATCGGCTCTGCGAATAGACCTTTCCGCGCGAACGGAACTGTAAAACTCTATGCTGTCCGAGAGCTGGCTTTTTCTGCGAACGCCCGCCGTATCAATTACGACAAAAGTTTTGCCGTCTTTTTCAAATCTCACATCGACGGAATCGCGGGTCGTTCCGGGTATCTCGCTTACAATAACCCGCTCTTCGCCTGCGATTGCGTTTGTAAAGGTGCTTTTGCCGGCGTTGCGCTTGCCGACAATCGCGATTTTCATTTCGACCTCTTTTGGTTTTTCGCCGGTCGAACCCTCGAGCGTCTCAAGAATTTTTTCGACGAGAATACTTTTATTAAGATTGTTTGTTACTGAAATGCAGAACGCGTCGCCGAAGCCTAATTTTGCAAAATCCGCTGCCGCTGGAAACATTTTAACTTCATCAGCTTTGTTGGCGACAAGAATAACTTTGAGATTATTTTTGCGAAGCAGTTTGGCGATTTGCTGGTCGAGAGGCGTTAATCCGTCACGAATATCAACAACGAACAAAACTAAGCTTGCTGACCCCATAGCCTGTTTGATTTGATTTTCGACGTGTTCTTTCAACTGGTCGCTGTCAACGATGCCCCATCCGCCGGTGTCAACAAGCTCGAAAAATCGCTCGTTGTTTTCGATGATGACGCTCACGCGGTCGCGCGTAACGCCCGCAGTCGGCTCAACAATGCTTATCATTTGACCGGCAAGAGCATTGAGCAAAGAGCTTTTGCCCACATTCGGTCGGCCTATTATCGCTACTATCGGCAATGCCATTTAATATCCCGTCGTTTAAAACTGCTTCTAAAATTTACCGCTGTGAATTTACATCAGCCGTAATTTCCTTTTCCATTTTATCAAGCTCGGCATCCATATTTTTTTCTGTAATCTGCTCAGCTGCTTCTTTCTGTATATCTGTTATAACAGATTTCGGCGGAGGAGGAGATGCCTGCTGCCGCCTGTGTTTGCAGCCAAAAGAAAAAATTAAAATACTGGAAACTGCTATCATTAAAATGCTCTTAATCATTTTTGCTCCCGATTTTTCCATAACTATTTATTATTGGGTTCGATATTCTCTAATCTTGTTGCCGGAGATGCGGGTCTGGTCTGAAGCCCGAGAATTTTTTTATGGTGTCTCTTATTTTCCATCTGAATTAGCGAATCGGCTTTTTGTGCTTTTTCCGGCTGGTTTGTCGCTATGGCAAGTTCTTTAATGCGAGTCAGAACAGCTATTCGCCTTTTGTTTTTTAAGTACTCATCGCCCATCTGCTTTTCACGAGCCTGCTGCCGCTGAGTATATTCCTCACCGCTTACAGCCCGCTGGTTTGCGTCAGACCGTGAATAATTCATTCGCCGCCTTAGGCGCTGCTGCCTTCGCTCGTTTTGCTGCGAATTCTGCTGTTGGCCCAGAATATTCGGGTCGCCGACCGCCCTGCCGCTCGCCTGGTTCGGCTCTGCCGATAAAACCGGACAAAATATACACACCATCAGAAATACTTTGACTATTTTTTTCATTTTTTATCTCCAGATTTTATTTTCTCGTTATTGCCCTTATTTTTCACTTTAATCGCAATAAGTCAATACAAATCGGCATATAAGCGGCTTAACTTTCACTTGCAAACGGTCGATTTTATGTAATAGTTATATAGAGTCCGGATTTTCCGACTGGAAAAACAAAATGCCGACAACACCGACAAACACTGAAAGAATGAAACGACTGCCCTGGTGGTTTGCCGCCGGTATGCTGGACAACGTCCGAATATCGCTGGTTTTTGGGCCGGTCTTCGTCTTGTTTCTCGATGCCATTAAAATAGGAAAAGCCGGTATCGGTGTGCTTTTGGCAATGCCCCTGCTCTTCCAGGCGGTATCCATTTTTGCCGTCCCGTTAGTCGAAAGACTCGGCTATAAAAAATCCTGCCTGATTTTTTTCAGCGTAAGAACTTCAATTTTATTCGGCCTGCTGCTCACGCCGCTGTTTTTGCAAATGTTTGGAATCGGTGGAGCGTTTCTATGGGTCGCTTTTATTATGCTGGTCTTTTCAATATCGTTCGCCATAGGCCTTACTGCGGGTGGCCCATGGGGGCTGGAGGTGCTGCCGACAAATATCCGCAGCAAAATTATTGCCATTAACACATTTCTTTGCGGCGCAGTCGTAATACTCGGAACATGGTTTGCCGGTTTCTGGCTGAGCAAATCGAAGGGACTGCCGGGCTTTATGTTCCTGATTGCGACAGGTGCATTTGTCGGACTATTCGCCGTTGCAAGCCATGCAATGTTCCCAGGCGGCGGCAAAATTAAAAAACAAACACACAGCACAGAACACCTGAAAAATATGCTCGATGCTCTCAAAGACGGCGACTTTCTCCGCCTTCTGGTCGGTATTGGAGTTTTCATTTTTATCGTTCAGGGCGTAGCGTCATTTATTCCGCTGTATATGAAAAACCTCGTCGGGATAGACAACTCAAGAGTCGTTTATCTGGGCATCTGGCAGAACGCCGGAATTTTATTAGCTGTCTATTTTTGGGGCTGGTGCGCCGACAGATTCGGAGGCAAACCGGTCTTTATCACTGGCATAATGTTCCATATATTTCTGCCGGTTCTATGGTATCTGATTCCAAGACATCACGGAGACACAAGTTATTATATCGCCGCTGTTGTCTCTTTTCTCACAGGCCTGATGTGCGTAGCGTATTTGATAGGCATTGACCGATACTTCTTTCTTACAGCGATGCCGCACGATAAAAAAACATCTTATTACGCGGTGTGGTTCGGTTGGACGGGGCTTCTGGCGGGGCTTGGCCCCATAGTCGTCGGTTTGGCTCTCAAATGGTGCGCCCCGCTCGATAACATCGCCGCAAATCTCCATATCAGAGTCGATTCATTTCTGCCGGTATTTCTGGCGCATATGCTCCTGCCGGCAATTGGAATGTATATCTTCCGCAATATCAAGCGGGACAGCGAACTGACAACGACGCAGTTTGTCGGCCAGTTATTCCAGTCTATGCCTTTTGGCCTCTTCGGCTCTATCAGCTCCATAATGCGTTATAGAATGGCAGGCGAAGAAAACGAAAGAATTGTTACAACGCGAAATCTCGGCCGCTCGGACAGCCCTTTTAATACCGATGAACTTATTGAAGCGCTCAGCGACCCCAGTTTCGATGTCCGCTACGAAGCTGTCCTGGCAATGGCGCTGCGAAAACCGGACCAAAAAATTGTAGCCGCCCTGCTGGGAGTATTGGAAGGTGAGGATATCGAACTAAGTGCAACAGCATCGTGGGCTCTTGGCCAAATCGGCGACAAATCCGCCGTCGCTGCCCTGAAAAAACAACTCACCGCGCCATATCGAATACTTCGCGCAAGAAGCGCAAGAGCGCTCGGCAGCATCGGCGACAAAGAAACCGCGGATATTATTTTAGAACTCTTAAAAATTGAAACCGACTCGGTATTGAGAGTTGCTTACGCCTCGGCGCTTGGCGCAATGCGATATGTCCCCGCAATCGAATATGTGCTTTCTCTGCTGGCTGATGTCCAGAACGAAACTTTCCGCGGAGAAGTCGCCCTTGCCGCTGCAAGAATCGTAGGCAGCGAAAAAAGCTACATCAAACTGCTTCGCTCGAGCGCAGCCGAATGGTCAACGACGCTCAGCGGAGCGATATTGAAATTAAAAAAGCCGATGGTTCGATTAAACCTCGACCCTGCGCTGATTGACTCTGTTGGTGCCTGCGCCGAAAGTTTCGCCGCCGAGCAGCATGGCTGGGCAATCGAACTGCTCTGGCCTATTCTCGAAGCGATGCCGAAAGATTTAATTGATACCGAATACAGAAAAGCTCTCGCCGAGTGCGGCAGGAGAATCGAACAGTTCGGCAGCCAGAGAAAAGAATATATCATCCTTGCCGTCCACACCTGCGATGTCTGGCTTAGGGCAAGATGCGCCGCTAAAGCATACCAGGCCGAATAAAAAACAGTAACTCCCCTATCAGTAATCCATCTCCAGTACCACCACCAAATCTTATTTATATCATTGGTACATTATGGAAGCGTCATTCGTAATTATTCATTTTTATAAAAAAATCGTTTCACAATGGCCATAACCGCCGCCATTGTAAGTGCTATAAAAGCTCCCATTAAAACAGATAACAAGAAATGATGTTGCTCTTCATACTTTTGCAGAAAAATACTACGAAGTATCGCTGCAAAGAAACCGGAAAACCCGGCTATTAAACCCAAAACTCCTGCCCCTATTTGTTTTGCTGCCATTATATACTCCTGCTAAATAATTCTAAATTATTATCAACATCAAGAATATCACCAGTGCCGCTGTAAAGCATATCAGGCGGAATAAAAGCTATTCCACCGTCCAACGAATCGAGGCTGAGTTAGGGTCCCATTCATATTTACAATAACCATCAGCATATAAAATATTACAGCCTTCACCTTGATGGTTTTGTGTGCTTATTAATTCTTTTCCGCCAACCATATTCCAACCCGGAGTATTTGTTTCAAAAATCAGTACCATATCAGGTGGGAGTTCTGATGCTTTTTTGCCCACTGCATTGACATTGAAGACATAATAACTCATATTAACTTTAGCTTTATTGCTTGGACAAGAAAAAGATTGTTTTGGTACATCAGCTTTTTCAACGAGCAAATCACACCATTTATCAGCAGATGGATAAGTATCATTATAATCGTTGGCATAAACCATCATTGCCTTGCCAAGGCCGGAAAGGTTAGTGCCGCAAAGCTGTCTTTGAGCCAGACATCTTACTTTGCCAAGTGCGGGCATCAATATAGCCAACTGAATTGGCACAAGAAGAAAAATGCTGACAGCGGGTATGACTATTCCTGTTATCGCAAGGCCGCTGCCTTTTAATTGCCCATTGCTTTTGCTGATTTTAACTAATCCGCAAATTCCGCAAATCAGCGCAGGAATGGAGGTAATCATACAAGTAAAGAAGCCAACTATCGAAAGGACAAGAGACCATATCGCAAGTTTGCTTGTTTTTGGTTTGCCCTCCGGTATTTGCGGTGGGGCTGATATTGGCTGGCCGCAAGATTGACATAGATTTGCGTTTTCGAGATTGTCTTTTCCGCATTTTGGGCAATACATTTACATCTCCTTTTAAATAAAATTGGTATTGTTGTGATAATCATATTCATTTTGGAAAAAAAGGAAATAAAGAAGTAAAAAAATAAGGGAAATTGACTAACAGCATTAAAAATCCTTATATCTTTACTTCCCTGCTTCCTTACTTCTTTTTCATTTGAAAACCACAGGAGCTTCTGATAATATCCTGCCATCGTTGTTATTTTTTTAACAGCCGCAGGAATCTCAGGAAATTCCAATGGAAATCAAGGCTTTTAAGGCTTACAGGTTTAACTCCGCTGTCGCCGGCGACACGGGCAGGTGCATAGCCCCGCCGTATGATGTGATAAATGATATCCAACAGGAAGAACTATATCAGCAAAGTCCATATAATATCGTCAGAATCGACAAGGGCAAAACCAAAACCGGCGACAACGAAACCCAAAATCAATACACTCGCGCCGCGGAATACCTCATTGATTGGCTAAAAAGAGGCATTTTGACTCAGGAAGCCAAAGATTCACTGTACGCTTATGTCCAGAATTTCGATGTGGCGGGCAAAAATTACCAGCGCAGCGGCATTATCGCATTAGGCAAACTTGTCGAATTCGGCTCAGGCGTTCAGCCTCACGAAAAAACCCTCGACGGCCCGAAAGCCGACAGGCTTAAACTGACACTGGCAACCAATGCTCAATTCGGCCAGATTTTTATGCTCTATGATGACTCGCAAAAAGTCGCTGATAAAATCATAGATAAGACTGTCGCCGGCAAAGAGGCCGCTGTTGATTTTACCGATACCGACGGCATAAGACACAGGCTCTTTATAATAGATGATGCCAAAGACATCGCCGCAGTCGTCGAAACGATGAAAACCAAAGAAGCCCTCATCGCTGACGGCCATCACAGATATGAAACCGCTCTGAACTATCGCAAAATTACGAAAAAGCCGACCGCCGACTGGCAAATGATGACCTTTATAAATATGCAGAATGAAGGCCTGATTGTTCTGCCGACACACAGGCTCATCGGTGCTTTGAAAATTTTTGATATTGACGAAATTATTAAAAAACTTCAGGAAGATTTTAAGGTAACGGAATTTACTTACACCAATGAAAAGGAAAAAGCAAAAGGCCTGATGTTCAAGCGAATGAAAAAGGCTTTTGAAGAAAGTAAAAACGCTTTCGGCATTTATGATGGCGCAAAATTTTATTTCATCGTTTTGAAAAGCCATAAGCACGTTGAGCCTTTGAAAATCAGCGCAGCGTCAAAATCGCTCGATGTCGTCGTTCTGCACAAGGTAATTCTCGAAAGACTCCTCGGCATTGGCGATGCGCAACTGGCGAGCGAAACGAATATTGAATATATAAAGGATATAGGCAATGCCGTTGACGAAGGAATTGCCGCTGTCGATAAAAAAGAAAAACAAATTCTGTTCTTTATGAATCCGACAAAGGTGGAGCAGGTAAAGGCCGTCGCTGCGGAAAATGAAAAAATGCCGCAGAAATCGACGTTCTTCCACCCGAAGATTTTTACCGGCCTGACAATAAATAAACTGTAAGGTATGCCGACTTGTCCTCCGCAGGAGGAAGGCATTTAATAATTTTTTAAATTTAACTTTTTTATGGAGGTTAGTATGGTTGACTGGAAAAATCCGCCGAAGCTCTTTATTCCCGGGCCTGTACACGTACTGCCCGAAGTCCTGCAGCAATTGAGCAGGCCGACTCTTGGCCACAGGGGCAAGGAGTACGCGCAACTGCACAAGGAAACTATTGATATGCTCAAGAAAATTCTGTTCACAGAACAGAGCGTTTTTCTGAGCACATCAAGCGCATCAGGCGTTTGGGAAGGCAGTATTCGCAATTGCGTTGACCACAACGAAACGGTTCTTTGTACGATGTGCGGTGCGTTCAGCGATAAATTCGCCGATGTTGCCAGAGCCTGCGACAGAAAAGTCGAAGAGCTGAAAGTTGACTGGGGCAAGGCGACCACCGTCGAAATGATTGACAAAAAACTGGCCGAGGGCAAATACTCGGCTGTTACGATTGTTTATAACGAAACCAGCACAGGCGTTACAAATCCGGTTTATGAAATCAGCGAAATGATGAAGAAAAAATATCCTGACGTTATCGTGCTTGTCGATGCTGTCAGCGGTATGATTGGTCTGCCTCTGCATTTTGACAAACTTGGCTGGGACGTTGTTTTCGCTTCTGTTCAAAAGGCTTTCGCTATTCCGCCGGGAATGGCCGTCTTTGCCGTCAGCAATCGCGCGTTGGAAAAGAGCAAAAAAATTACAGGCCGCGGATATTATTTCGACTTCCAGGAATTTGCAAAGAGCGCTGCCAAAGACCAGACCCCGACAACGCCGTCAATTCCGCACATTATGGCCATCAACTACCAGTGCAAACGATTCCTCGAAGAAGGAATGGAAAACGTCTGGGCAAGACACAAAAAAATGGCTGACTTTGTCAGAAGCTGGGCGAAAGAAAAATTCGGTCTTCTCTGCGAAGAAAAATACGCGTCGAACACCCTCACCTGCGTCAAGAATACTCGTGGCATAGTTGTCGGCGATGTTATTAAAGCCGTCCAGGCAAAACACAATGTCGCTTTCGGCAACGGCTACGGCAAGTTGAAAGATTTGACCTTCAGAATCGCGCATATGGGCGACATCACTATGGCCGATTTGAAAGAACTCCTCGGCTGGATTGACGATGAGTTGAAGTAAATCTGCTCCGCTGTTTTGAACCCCAAAGGCCGGAAATTATCTCCGGCCTTTTTTATTTTATCATGGTGTTTTTGTCAGCAATGACTTTTACAGCATCGGCTATCTGCTGCTGAGAGTCTGCAATTCTTCCAAGTCGTTTAGTCATTATAATCAGGCAGATAAGAGGCACTAAAATTATTGTCAGCCACACACAGGCTATGAAAAAAATTAACAGCAACTCGATAAAAACCGGTCTTCCTGTCCCTATAATACATGCATCCATATTAAACCTTTCCAAACAAGTTCCGAAAATTATTTCTCCTTGTCAGTTAGATAATTCTAAAACACTAATGTTACACAAAAAATAAAAAATTATTCAAAATTATAGTGTTTTCTTACCGGCTCTGTTACCTGCCAAACACATTTTAGGCCGGTAGGAAAAATCACAAGGTCGCCGGCGACAAATGACACTGCCCCGCTGCCGTGACGGTCTTTGACAGTTACCTTTCCCTCAAGAATCAGACAGGTCTCGGTTTCGGTATAATCCCAGTCGAAAGTACTCTTCGGGCACGTCCAAATCGGCCAGGCAGAACAGGTTTTTTTCTCCGCATCCGTCGGCTTTCTTACTATAACATCTTTTGCTGTGGGCATTTAAAACTCCTTAACTTTAGAGTAAAAGCATAAAATGCAAAAACTAAACCCTATCCCCTATACCCTATACCCCGCGGCTTTTCAAGTTAAACTGTGGAACGAAGAGCGTTTTTATAGTAGAATGCCCACCTTATTTATGGAACAGAAATAATGAACGATAAGCAGCTCGAACAATTTGAAAAATGGTTTTACGACTATGTGGCGACTTTTTACATCGGCCAAACGCTGCACGATGACAACATCAGACTAAAAGAATGTCATACCCGCAGAGTTTGCGGCGACATCCTGATGCTGGCGGACAAGCTCGGCCTCAACGAACACCAAAAACTTATCGCCCAGACAACAGGCCTGTTCCACGATGTCGGCAGGTTCGAACAATATAAGAGATTCAATTCCTATAACGACGTTGGTACAACCAATCACGCCCTGCTCGGATTGGAAATTATGGCGGAAAATAAAATCCTCGATTGTCTCAACCCTCACGAAAAAAATCTGATAGAGTCCGCTGTCAGATTACACGGCGAAAAAGACCTGCCGAAAAATCTCGACAAAGAAACCGAATTCTTCGCGAAACTCATCCGCGACTTCGACAAGCTCGACATTTATTTTGTAATAGTGGAAAGACTCGACGATATGAAAAAAAATCCCGAAAAATATATGACTACTCTGGGCTATCCGATGCGAAATGATTGCTCGCCGGAAATTGTTCGGGCTGTGCTTGAAAATAGAACCATTGACTATAAGGATTTTAAGTCGATTAACGATATGTTCATTGGCATTATCGGCTGGTTATCTGATATAAATTTTGTGCCCGTGCTTGCCGAAATAAAAAATCGCGGGCATATAAAAAAAATTGTTAAGTTTCTGCCTGATACCGATGATATTCGCAACATCGAAAAACACGCTGAAAATTTGATTGAGAAAAAAATCAAATTGGGCTAATGGCTTTTTTTAAAATGTAACTAAAAAAATATGAAATCACACTGCCAGTGTCATTCCCGCGACCTGTGGTGAGATTGCCTGTCCTGAGTGCAATCGAAGGAGTCGAACCGAGGCGGGAATCTATTTCTATCCCTTTAATCCGCTGCTCGGCATTTTTTTGCTTCTTTACTTCCTTACATCCTTATTTCCTTATCTCTTTTTATCTGTGTCCTCTGCCTGCCCTCCGCAGCTTTAGCGAAGGAGGGTGAGCTCTGTGGCTATATCAGAGAAAATTTTTCATTTTCAGACATCTCAAATATCTTTCGCAGCGTCTCCGGCATCCCTGTCTTCACGCTTAAATACGCCGCCTCAATCAACGCCATTGTGCCGAGGTCAAGCCTGCTGCTGGTTCGCAGTTTATATTGCTTCGGCTCAAGAATCGCCCTGCCCGTATCGATAAACATCTCCGTAATACACTTTTCAGGCTTGAGCGGATATTTGTGTTCGTCAATCAGCAGGCCGGCGTTGTCGTAAATCGCAAGCCTGTTAGGCGTTACTACAATATTATTTTCCACGCCGTAAATTCTTATCGGCGCAACTGCGCCTGTGCCCGTCTGCTGCGATGCGAGAAATGTGCCTATCAGGCCTTCCTTAAAAATCAGCGATGCGGTTACCGTGTCTTCGCCGAAAAACTGCCGGGCTTTTTTATTGCTGCTTTTGTTTGTCAGGAGAGCGTATATCTGCTGCGGCAAAAGAAAATTCGACACCACAAGACCGAGCAGCTCAAAGCAGTCGTTTATCAGCGCTCCCCCGCCGTTGAGTTTGGGATCCGCCAGCGAATCGGAAATAATCGGCTGAAAAAATTCATCCCCGAACGCCGCGCAGATATTCACAAAATAATATTGTTTTATATCGATACTTTTTAAATAATCCGCCAATCGTTCAAAACCAGGCGCGAATTTATACGGACTTGCCGTAATATATTTTACATCGTTTTTCTGCGCAAGATTTATTAGTTCAGTCGCCTGCTCAAAATTTGACGCGGTCGGAGGCAGTTTGAGAATGTGACATTTTTTGTTTATCGCCGCTCGGATATGCTCGACGCATTTATACAAAGGCTCGGCAACTATCAAAATTTCAATATTATTTTGCAGCGTGAATTGTCTGTAATCATCAAAAGCGGTGCAGTTAAACTGACGGGCGACTTTTTCGGCGGCGGCCAAATCGCTATCCGAAACAGAAACAATTTCATAAAGCCCGGTATCCTGTGCAAGCGTAAGCAGCTGCCCCATCCCCCTGCCAAGTCCCAGACAGGCGGTTTTCAATTTGCGATTGTTTTGCTGCTCAGTCGTCATACAAATTTATTCTTACTGATAACTGATAACTGCGTTTCTACTTTTTTGGTATTATAAAATGTTCCGGCACGGGAAATTCCGAACAAAGCAGCAGCGATTCTTTGCCAATCTGCGCAATCGCTTCTTCGTTATCAATATTCTCAGCAACCCTGCTTATCAGAGAAGCGACTATTTTCATTTGCTCTTCCTTCATTCCTCGCGTCGTAATCGCCGGCGTCCCGATTCGCAGACCGTTCGGATTAAACGGTTTTGCCGGGTCGCCTGGAATCGTATTATAATTTGTTTCAATCCTTGCGCGGTCGAGAGCCTTTGCTAATTTTTTGCCTGGTATATTTTTATTGCGAAGGTCAATTAAAATTAAATGATTGTCTGTGCCGCCGGTGAAAAGTTTAAAACCTTTTTCCATCAGAGTTTCAGCAAGCACCTTCGCGTTTTTAACAACCTGCTTGGCGTAAGAAACAAACTCAGGCGAATCCGCCTCTTTCAATGCGACTGCAAGAGCGCTGATTGTGTGCATATGAGGCCCGCCCTGCAATCCGGGGAACACGGCTTTATCAATCGCTTCAGCCAATTCTTTTTTACATAGCAGCATTCCGCCGCGAGGTCCTCGTAATGTTTTGTGCGTAGTTGTCGAAACAACATCAGCATAAGGCACAGGACTTGGATGAATTCCAGCTACAACAAGACCGCTGATGTGCGCGATGTCGCTAAGGTGATATGCTCCGACAGACTTTGCTATTTCGCCAAAAGTTTTGAAATCTATTATTCGCGGATATGCGCTTGCACCTGTGATAATCACTTTTGGTTTGTGCTTTTTCGCAAGCTCTTCGATTTTATCAAAATCAAATTTTCCTGTTTCTGGGTTCACTTCATAGCTGACCGAATTATAAAATTTGCTCGTAAAACTCACCTTCCACCCATGGCTCAAATGTCCGCCGTAAGGAAGTGCCAATCCCATAATCGTGTCCCCTACCGCACAGAGCGCGCCATAAGCCGCCAGATTTGCCACAGCGCCGGAGTGAGACTGCACATTTGCATGGTCAGCCTTGAAAAGTTTAATCGCCCTTTCGAGCGCGATTGTCTCGACAAGGTCTGTTACCTGCTGGCCTTCGTAGTATCTTTTGCCGGGATAACCCTCGGCATATTTATTCGTAAGACAGCTTCCGGTAGCAGCCATAACTGCTTTAGAGACATAGTTTTCTGATGGAATCAGACGAATGCACCCGCTCTGCCTTGCTGCTTCCTGCCGCAAAAGTTCAAACATCTGCGGGTCATACTGTTCAAGTGGCGTTATCATATTCTTACTCCTTAAGAAAATTAAAAAACAAAATGAAATCAGTTATCAGTAAAAACAGAATTTTATGCCATTCACAGATAACTGATAATTGCGTTTCTGTCTAATAATTTTTCCATCAAATTTATATAGTGAATTCATTAGCGTAGTATGTTATGTACAGAACTAAATATGAAATTATGGTTAAATTATATGTTTTTAATTAACTGAACACTTAAATTCGAGTACGATTTAAAATTGAAATCGAAAACTTACCAATGGCGTTCACCTCTGTATTTTTTAATTTTGATTTGTATTTTTGATATTTAATCTTTGCTTTTTGATTTAGCTTTTTAGCTTCTGCTTTTGTTTTCAAATTTTATTTTTACCTGCCAAACAGGCCGTTTTACGGCCTTTTCAGGCTAAAAGGGCGGTAAACCGGCATTTTTAAGCCCCAAAGCACCCTTTTTAGGCCTGTTCCACATGAAACATTTTTGCCCATTTGTTCTTCGTGCCTTTGCGTCTTCGTGGCTACATTCTATTGTTTCACGTGAAACATTAAAAAAACATTGGCAAATAATAATGGTTTTGGTACTCTGCTAAAAATTCAATTAGCTATCCACCGTTAGGTGGATTCCACAATTTTGATTTTTAATTTTTGATATTTTTACTATAAGCCTATAAGAAAGGATTTAAAATGAACGCTCCAAAAAAAGATAAACCAAAACATCTCGGCAGGGGACTTGAATCTCTAATGGGTTCTATAATCAATACTGGACAGGAATTGTCCAATAACCCTGTTGCGGAAAAGCAACATAACTTTCCTGTTGACAAGGACTTACAGAAAAATAGGGCGGAAATATCGGTAAGTGAGATTGTGCCTAATCCATTTCAGCCCCGTCAAACCTGGAACGATGACCAGCTTAAAGACCTGTCTAATTCTATAAGAGAAAATGGAATCATTCAGCCGATTATCGTTCGCCAGAAGGGGGTTAATAAATACGAAATCATAGCAGGGGAGCGGCGGTTCAGAGCCGCTCAATTAGTGGGACTTGATAAAGTACCTGCTATGGTGAGGGAGACCACCGACACAGAAATGCTTGCACTGGCGTTGATTGAAAATATCCATCGCGCCGATTTGAACCCGATGGAAAGGGCGGGGGCATATCAGAAATTCCTCGAAACCTTCAGCCTTACACAAGAACAGGCTGCTCAAAAACTCGGCGAAGACCGCTCGGTAATCGCCAACCATATTCGCCTGCTGAGTCTGCCGAATGAAATAAAACAAATGCTTGTTGATGGCTCTTTGAGTATGGGACACGCAAGAGCGATACTTGCATTGCCGACAGAGGACTTGAAAAAGAAACTCGCCAATCGCGCACTGGCAGGGCGGCTAAGTGTCCGCGAAGTTGAACGATTAGTTAGAATCGCTCTCACACAAAAAGACGGCAATGCCGCCAAAGCAGTCATTGAAAAGCCTGCGCACATAAAAGACCTCGAAGCAAAAATCAGAGGCCGACTCGGCACGAACGTAAAAATCATCGCAGGCAAGAAGGGCAGCAGGGGGAAAATTATTATCGAATACTATTCGCTCGATGAATTCGATAGTATCGCTGAAAAACTCGGCGTAAATTCTGACTAAATTTTTAGTTACATAGTTCACATAATCTGAAAAGGCAATGCGAGCGTATTTGCCCCCAATGGCAGGGCAGTATCTCCTGAATGTATCAGATAGCCTTTGTGCGAATCCGGAAAATCTTTTCTGAAAGCATCTATGCCGTCTGCCATTTTTTGTCTTGGCGTAGAAGATAGTTTTATCTCTATCGGAATACAGTTTCCATTTGCTTCGACAATAATATCAACTTCATTTCCAAAAGATGTTCGCCAGAAATAAGTATTAGGCTCCATTCCCTGATTTCTGTAATACTTTATAATTTCCAGTAAAACCGCCGCTTCAAACAAACCTCCTCCAAATGTGCCGGCTGTTATAAGCTCTCTTGTTTTGATTCCAGCCAAATAGCAAAGCGTACCGGTATCGGTTAAATAAATTTTGGGCGTTTTGACCAAACGTTTTCCTGCATTTTTATAGTAAGGCCGTAAAATTATTATTTGATAACTTGCCTCAAGAACAGACAACCACGCTTTAATGGTGTTCACCGCCAGTCCAAGTTCTCTGGACACTTCTGTCATATTGAATAGCTGACCGTTGCGAGCGGCTATTGTTCTGATGAAAATTTGAAATTGCGTCAGGTCTCCAACCTGTCGTAGAGTTCGAAGGTCTTTTTCAAGATATGAGTGCATATAACCAGCGTGCCACAAACTCTCATCTCTGTCAGGCTCAGCATTCAGTTCAGGGTATCCCCCTCTAATCAGATACCGCCACAGAGATTCATCAGCATTTGTATTTTTGCCTGGCACAAAATTTTCATTTTCCCAGGGCATTGCGGAATTAATCCTGCCGGTAATTTCCTTAAATGATAACGGCAGAAGGCAGAGAATAGCTACTCGTCCGGCAAGCGTTTCTGATATATGCTGCGATAGTAATAAATTTTGAGAGCCTGACAAAATAAACTGTCCCTTGAGCGAACGGTTTTCGTCGATATATTCTTTGATATATGACAGCAGTTCAGGGGCATATTGAACCTCATCGAAAATCACAGGCGGTTTATAGTAGGCCAAAAAACCTCGCGGGTCTGAAACAGCGGCTGACCGAACATCGGGCAATTCAAGCGAAACATATTTATGTGTATTGGCGAAAAGTTTTTTCAGAAGAGTGGTTTTGCCGGATTGTCTCGGCCCTGTCAGGACAACAGAAGGAAACTGGATAGCCGCTTTTTCTAATGTTGGCTCCAATTGTCTATGTATATACATTTTTGCACTCCATTTTCTTGCAATTATGCATTTAAAATGCACAATTGCAAGCGTTTTTTTGGATATTATGATGAAATGTGGGATTGTATGCGTTTTCAGTATTAAAAATGCGGTTTTTTGAAAAATTTTTATTTTACCTGTAACACAAACATAATTTTTATACCTATATAAAGTAGCGATAAAATGTTTTGCTATGCTGTGTGTATTTGGACGTTTTTGAAAGGATTATATTATGTGCATAGCGTTTCTTGTTAAAATTATAGGAATTGTGATTTTTGCCTTCGGCTTGGGCGGAGTTGTCAAGAGCAGCAATTTCAAAAAAATGCTGAAATCCTTTTCCGCCAGTTTTGCTGATATTTACATTGTCGGCATCTTGTACATCATTACCGGTTTTTCCCTGCGGGGGACAAAAATGCCTTTGCTGATGCAAATCTTCGGCTGGGCATTGCTTGTCAAAGGAACAATAATGCTCGTTCTGCCGGAGACGGTTTCTAAAATTATGGACAGGATGGCAGACTCTGCTACGATTGTAAAAATATACCCCTGGATACTTTTAGTTACCGGCATTGTGCTAATATATTTAGGGTTTTTTGTCTGCATCTGCACCTGCCGCTAATTTCAAAAATTTTTGCAATCCCGACAGTTTCCAAAGGCTGACTTTAAAATCGGCTTTTTTCCGTATTTTAACCCCCAAAAACGCGGTTTTATAAAAAAATTATTTTCCCTGTAACATAATTGCGAAATGGTCGTCTATAAGTTAGATTTTTCTCTGTGTCTTTGTGATTTTGTGGCTAAAATGATGCCTCTGTGAACTCTGTGTTCTCTGTGGCCAAAAACGATAACTTTTGTGGAGATTTAAAATGAAAACAGCAAAAATTTTAACAATCCTTGCAATCACAGCAATCATTTCGGCAGCCTGTTTGGCCGAAGCGGAAAAAGTCGATTTGAAGCTCCGCCTCAAAGCCGGCGATTCGCACGAAATGAAAATGTCGCAGACCCAAAACATCACGCAATCTATCAACGGTCAGGAAATGAAAATGACCCAGGTAATGGAAATGCTCTTCGGCCTCGATTGCAAAAGCGTCGATGCCAACGGTATAATGTTCGTCGAGATGACCTATAAAGCCGTGAAGATGACGATGGACGGCATGGGGCAAAAAATGGATTTCGACTCTGCCAATCCCAAACCTGCTGACCCCAACAAACCCCAGGAAAAAATGATGGCAGCTATATTTTCGGCTATGGTAGGCTGTAAATTCGGTATGAACGTAAGCCCGACCGGCGAAACTGCCGGCGTTAGCGGCGTAAAAGAAATGATGACGAAAATGAGAGAAAAAATGGGAGACTCAAACGAAGCAAAAATGATTGATGCTCTTTTGGGTAAAATGTTCGACGAAAAAGAAATGAAAAATATGGCCGGCAGTTTAATGGTTGTCTTTCCAAAAGCTCCCGCCGCTGTCGGCGACACCTGGTACGACACTATGAGTATGAATATTATGGTGCCGATTGATGTTGAAACGACTTATATTTTCAAGAGCCGAAAAGATGGAATCGCTTACATTGATGCCGTCGCAAAAATGGATATGGGCGATGCCGCGAAACCGATTGAAATGGGCCCCGCAAAAATGTCGATGCAATTAGCAGGCACAATGAACGCAAAAAATCAGGTTGACGAAAAAACCGGCTTAGTTAAGAAAAGCGAAGCAACTATGAATTTCTCCGGCATAGTCAAAATGCAGGGGCAGGGCGAACCGAATACACCAATGGCACAGGGTATGAATATTCCGATGACAATGACCGGCACCGCAACAGTCGAACTAATTAAATAAAAAACGTCAGTTAGCCCCCAACTTTATGTTGGGGGTTTTGTCATTGCGAGGCCGCCGAGGCCGCGGCAATCTATGAAAAAAAATGTTGCTGCTCCTGTTCCTAATGCGTTGCCGCTGCTAAGGCTGTCTGCTTCTTCGCGACTGGCAGTTTTGTAGGGTGGGCTCTTCCTGTCCGCCATAGCCGGTTTCTTCGCAGCCTTGCGAAGTAGAATGGCGACGGCGGAAGCCCACGCGGTTCCTAATGTGCTGCCGCAGATGCTAATACAGCCGATTGTTTTGCAACCGGCACAGTGAACCAGAATGTCGAACCTTTGCCAGGCTCGGACTCCACGCCGATTTTCCCGCCGTGGCGTTCAACGATTTTTTTACACACGGCAAGACCAATTCCCGTCCCTTCATATTCATTTCGCAAATGAAGCCGTTTGAACATAACAAAAATCGCCTGCTGAAATTCCGGCGCTACGCCGATGCCGTTATCGGTTATGTTGATTCTGACCATTTCATCAGCGGCGGGCCTGCTGGTTATCGTTATGTGAGGCACGTTGCCTTTGGCCTGATACTTCATACCGTTGGCGATTAGATTCTGCATCAGTTGTCGAATTTGAACGGGGTCAACTTTAATATCGGGCAGCGGCTGCGGAATATCTATCGTCGTATGTTTTTCTTCGAGCAGCACGGAAAGCTCAAACTGGCGAAGCTGCTCGACTATGTCATTGAGATTCACTTTTTCCACAGAGTGAGTTTTTGAGCTTATTCTGGAATACGCGAGAAGACCCTCAATCATCTTTGTCATACGATTTGAGCCTTCTATCATAAAGCCAAGATTCTCTGCGTCGTCTTCAACTATTTTATCCTTTAGAGATTTTTGCAGCATAGCGCCGAAAGTTGATATTTTTCTCATCGGCTCCCTGAGGTCGTGCGAGGCAATATAGACAAAGTTCTTAAGTTCCTGATTCGTCTCTTCCAGTTTTCTTACTGCCTGCTCAAGCTCGCAATTAAGCTCCTTCATACCTTCTTCCGCTAATTTGCGGTCGGTGATGTCGCGGTCAACGCCTATATAACCTGTTAGCTCGCCATTTTTGTCCAGCACCGGCACCGCGGTAGTTTCAATAATCACATTTTTGCCGTCTTTTCTTATATTACGATTCTGAAAATTCGTAATCTCTTTTTTGGCGACAAACGTCTGATGCGCGCCTTTTTTAAGTTCGTCCGCATCGTCCGGATGGAAAAAATCGTAAAAATGTTTTCCGATGATTTCGTCTGATGTATAACCCAAAACCTTTTCCACGGCATCGCTGGAATATGTATATCTGCCCTCGTTGTCGGTTTCCCAAATCCAGTCGCCGCTGCTCTCGGCAACATCTTTGAATCGTGTTTGTTCTTTCTGTAATGCCCCTATCGAAACGGTCGTCTTTTGTAAGTCCTCGGCCATAGCGTTAATGGAAACTGCCAGTTGACCGATTTCATCGTCGGATACCACAGGCACTCTGTAGTCCAAATCGCCCTTTCCTATAATTGATGCTCCATCCATAAGCTTTTTCATCGGCCTGGTTATCATTCCCGAAAAACGCCAGCTCACAACCGTAATAACAAAAAACAAAATTGAAGCGAAAATTGTTACCTGCCACTTAATCTGTCCAAGTCCCGCGAATACCTCTTTTTCATTTTGAACGATAACAACTTTCCAATCCAACTCATTATCCGACCTTTTAAACTGCCGCTTGATATCAGTGCATGGAAAATAATTGCCAAGAAGTTTTTCGCCGTTGCCGTCTTTGAAACTTAAATACTCCCTGTTTTCATTTATTTGACGAATAACCGACTCATCCGGCTGTGTCAGTATTAGTTCGCCGCTGCGATGTGCTATTATCCGGTCGTGAGAATCCAGCAGAAAAGCCAAACCGCTCTGGTCAATTTTCATATGATTAACTATGTCGGCAACACAGGACATATTAAGCTGGGCGGAAATGACAGCGATTATCTTTCCATTGTTGCCGTAGACCGGCGCATTAAATGAGATTATCGTCTTAATCGGCTCCGGTATAATATGAACGCTGGATATCGCAACATTACCCTTTAAAGCATCTAAAAAATATCTGCTGTGTTTCCAGTCGACTCTGAAATTATAGTCCGTGGAAGTAATAACGCAGCCGTTAGGGTCTATTAGTGTAATATCTTCATAAGCCTTGAGTATGGTCTTTAATTCGGTCAGCGTTTTTCTTTTTTCATCGCCGCTGATTTTTTCTGATTTGATAACCGGATGCATAGCAATCATTTCTACGTCCTGACTGCCGCTTATCCGTATTTTGTTGACGTTATGATACAATTCCTCTGCCACTTTTTTGAAACCGTTCACCGTTTGTTGTTTAAGAGCAATTTTTGCCTGTACGACCGCCAACAGCGAAACACTGATTATGCAAACGAAAGCCGTTGCGAACAAATGGTACAAAAATGTTCTTTTAATGCTTTTTTTCATTCATTACGCCAGGATTAATTTAATATTTCCCGATAATCCGCAAGTAAGACCTTTTTAAAACAAAATTTACTGTTCAACGCGGAAGTTTATTACCCTTAAGGGTATTATTTTGACTTTATAAGATAAAAAATCCTTTGATGCTCGTTGCGCATTTCGTCGAAACCTGAAAGGTTCACCGCCGATTTAAGCATTTCTTCCGATGGAAAAATCGTTTCGCTGTTAAGGCAGGTTTTGTCTATGTATTTATCCGCGCCTTCTATAGGCGCAACATAATGAAACTTATTTGCGCTGCGTGCGGCAATCTCCGGCCTAAGAAAAAAATTGACCAGTTTATGAGCCCCATCGACATTTTTTGCGTTCGCACAAAGCATAAAATAATCTGTCCATTTACTGATGCCGCCTTGGGGAAGGATATATTTTATGTTCTTTCTGTCGCCTGCTTTTAATGCCACATCGCCGCTGTAAACGTGTACTATCCATTTTTCGCCGGACAAAAGTTTATCAAGATTACCGAAAGTTTCTCCGAAATAAGGTTCGTTTTCCTTCAGGAGAATTGCATATTTTTCAACTAACTTCAGGTTGTCCGGCTGCTCAACTCCAGACAACGGTATTCCTATATAAAAACATATTGCGCCGATTACCTCGGGCGGGCTTTCAAGCAACGCGATTTTACCCTTGTATTTTTTGTCCCACAGCACGCTCCAGCTATCGGTATCTGCGGGCACAAAATCTGTGTTTATGGCAAGACCGGTTGTGCCGTAGAGATATGGTATGGCCTTTTCAAGACCGACGTAAGCAGGTAAAACATTTTTTATATTTGGAATTTTTGTCAGGTCAAACGGCTTGGCGAGTTTGAGTTTTTCCAAACCTCGCGCGCTTGTTATCACCACATCATACTGGCCGGTATCAGATTGAAGTTCCGCTATACATTCGCTTTCTAATGTGTATTCTTTGAGAACTACTTTAATGCCGGTCTCTTTTTTAAAGTCTTCCAGAATCGATGGGTCTGTGTAGCCTTCCCAGTTATAGAGAACGACTTCTTTGTTGTCCGAATGGTCTGCGGGCTGAACAGCGTTATTTTTTTTCGTCATAAAAACATACGCCGCCGCGACAACTGCCAAACACAATAAAAATATAAAAACAGATGCTATCTTTTTCATTTTATTTTACTCTCTTTCTTTAAAAGAGACTTTTAATTCGGTATCTTCATTTCGCGAATGAAGTCGTTTAAGCATTACAAAAATCGCCTGCTGAAATTCCGGTGTGGCGCCGCTGCCTCTCTGGATGAGCGATGCCTTAACTCTCACATCTTTCCTGTCTTACGGCGGTATCATCAGGACAAACAATTCCCAACACCTTCTATACTTTTCGTCCAAATACTGTTGTAGATTAAGTGGTTTTGACGATAACCCGATTATAGTGTGATGTTTTAATGTCTTTTGGTTGGAGATTGTCAAAATGAAACTTGCAGCAATACTTGTTATCGGACTAATCTGCGCAGGAACTTTCGCGTTTGCCCAAACTGACCCGCTTCCGAAAGAATCTCCAAAACTCGGCATTACTCTTGATGCCACATGGGTCAGCAAATATATCTGGCATGGACAGGATTTATACGATGACCACGCCGCTTTTCAGCCAAGCATCGACCTGGATTTATTCGGTACAGGTTTCAGCGTCAATGTCTGGGAGTCGTCCGCCTGCAGCGACGGCTTCGTTGACAGCGAGGAACTCGATTATTCCGTAGCCTATGAAAACAGCTTCTTCAAAGATTCAGCCTTCAAAACCGACTACGAAATAAGATGGTTATATTATGATTACTTCCGTATTTCCTCGGATAAGGCCGATGCGCAGGAATTCGATTTCTCGTTCTCCTGGCCTGAAATTCTTCCATTTGGCCTGACTCCGACTTATATGCTCAGCTATCTTTATGCCGCCACAGACAACAGTCCCGCCTCCCAGCTTGAAATGGAAGGCGCTGCTCACACAGTAGGCTTCACTTGGGACGTTAATGAACCACAGACAAAACTGCCTCTGACTTTCATTTGGAACATCACATACAACGATGGGCAGGGCGGTTCGGAATTCGCCCACGACTGGTCATACATCACATGGGGACTTTCAACAAGTTTCAACGTCGGCCCCGGTTCGTTCACCCCCGCGATATACTATCAAACCTCTATGGAGAATTCTCTTAATACAGAAGACGAACTCTGGACTTCGCTTTCATACTCCCTTAGCTTCTAAAAAAAATATCCGCAAACATTTGTTAAGTGTTTGCGGATATCTATCATTCTACTGCCTATTGGCTATTGACTACCGTTTTATATCTTCGGCTTATTGCCTAAATAACCTGTCTTCGGCAGCCCGCCCGTCAAAGGCATCGCGTAATCGACAAACGCCTGCGTTATCCCGTTGCCTTCTTTATTGATATACTCATCAGCAAGCGACTTTGTCTTTTCCGCAACGTTTGCAAGTTCTGTTCTGAAAAGTTCAACGGCGTAATTTTTGCCGTTGCCGATTCGCTTTATCGCCACCGAACCGTTTAAATTCGTCATCGAAAGTTTCACTGCTTCAATGCCGCAGCGACGAGCTTCAGATACATCAGTCGCCGATTGCAGTCCCGCAAAACTTCTCTGCAGATAACCGAAAGTATCCGCGCGTACTCGTTTGATTTTCAAACTGCCCTTAATCTGACCGGCCAGAAAATCTGCCAAAGCGCCCGTGCCGGACAACTGAACGTTGCCGTGCGCATCGTGTTCAGCGTTTGCGGCTATCTTTTCCGCCCACGTCTTATGGTCAACATCGCCGATGCCTTCGCTCACCGCGATTACGCATCTGCCGAGTTTTTTATAAACCGCGTCAACATCGGAAAGAAATTTGTCCATCGAGATTGGCCTTTCAGGCAGATAAACCAAATGCGGCCCATCATCGTCTCTCTGTTTTCCCAAAGCCGCAGCCGCAGTCAAAAATCCCGCGTGCCTGCCCATAATCACATCAATCTTAATGCCCGGCAACGCCCTGTTATCAAGGTCGTCGCCCATAAGCGCACAGGAAACAAACTTCGCCGCCGTGCCGAACCCCGGACAATGGTCTGTTACCAAAAGGTCGTTGTCGATTGTCTTGGGAACATGAAACGCCCGCAGCTCATAGCCCGCCTTAATCGCCATATTATTTATGATATAGCAGGTATTCGCCGAATCGTTTCCGCCTATATAGAAAAAGTATCGAATATCGCGCTTCTTGAAAACATCTAAAATCTTTTGGCAATATTCCGCGTCTGGCTTATCTCTGCTTGAACCAAGCGCGGATGATGGGCTTGCCGCAACGATTTCAAGTTCATCTGAAGAAATTTTCTTCAAATCCACGAAATTTTCCTTCACCACTCCGCTCACCGCATGAACTGCTCCGTAAAGGTTCAGAATTTCGGAATGTTTTTTTGCTTCTTCAATTACACCGACCAACGAAGCGTTGATTACGCCGGTTGGCCCGCCGGATTGACTTACCACCGCATTTGCTTTTGGTGCAGATGCCATATTTACGACCTTTCAAATAGACTTTCTATCTTAATTTTGAAACTGAGGACTGGGATTATAATAATTTGAAATTTTATCACAAGCCTATAATTTCCCCGCCGGCTATCTCATCGGGCCTGTTCTATATTCTGTTTGGCTTTATGTTCCATTATTTTTACGGAAGTTTCGACGAATTGCTTAGCCATAATTATCTGGATTATCACAACCGCGATGGATACTGGTATTCCGATATAAGGAATGCACGAAACTATCGTGGTAATGTACTGGGCAAGGGCAAGGCCTTTGCTGGGCATTGGCCCTTCGATATTTCGTTCCTGACAATATAAGTTCATATCCTCCGCAAGTCCGACGATTGCGATATACATCCAGTAAATGTTAAAAAACGGAATAAAGCAAAAGCCGACCGCTTTGCCCGGCGATGTGCGGGCTTTGCCATCCTGTATCAGCTGCCAGAATCTATAAAGCAGAATGTAGTTAATTACCGTTCCTGCGATAATAGCCGGTATGCCTATAAATATAAATGCCAGAGGCAAACCTGCGCCCATGAGCCAGGCGAACCAAAGCCAGAGGTTTCGTAGCGATTCAGGCGGGAAGTTAATTTGATTGTCGGAATATGGTGTAATTGCGAAAGAGCTCGGCGGTATCGGAGCGATATCGGAAAACTTATCGGCAAGCTCCGTCACGCCCGCCTGCTTCCAGTCGCTCATCGGCGATTTCCAGACAAGAGTTTGCCTAACTATTGTGCCGTTGTGAATCAGCTCTGCAATAACGCTTTCTTCAACAGGACCTATCCGCTGACTGTTCCGAACATAATACCACATATATTTTTCCCTGATAAATTAGATTCGTAGTGTGGGTCTGCTGCTCTGCAAATAGTTTTTAGACCAACGCAGGGGCTGGACTCCGCAAATTTTCACTGTCTCTCATTCTACTCGCTAATCTTCATTCTTCAATCTTCAATATTTTTTCTTTGTGCCTATGCCTGCCATGAGCTTATCGAATGGGTAAACGCAGGGTGTTTTATTTAGCCCCCTGGCCTGCCAGGGGGTTCGTCATTCCAACCGCATTCAGAGCCCAAGCGATAGCGCAGGGAGAAACAGAGCCCAAGCGACAGCGCAGGGAGTTTCGTAGGGGCAGACCTATGTGTCTGCCCACTGTCATTCCTCGAAGACCCCTTTGGGGAGCGCAGGCGGGAATCCATTGTATTTAGCCCCCTGGCCAGCCAGGGGGTTCATAATTCCAATCGCATCAGAGCCACAAGCGTAAGCGCGTGGTCATAAAAATAGCGTAGGGTGGGCTCACCTGTCCTGAGCTTGCCGAATGGGTAGCCCACGCAGTTATAAAAAAAATTGTAGGGGCAGACCTATGTGTCTGCCCACTGTCATTCCCGGGAAGTCACTCCTTTGGAATTACAGCAGGGAACCAGTAATCATCATAATCCAGAACGTCCGGATTAAGGTCTTTTGTCAGCAGCGGCCCGGATGTATTTAAAACCCGAAGTCGCGGCGTAGCGCAGCGAAGACGGAAGCGCAGGATGTTTTATTCAGAGCCCAAGCGACAGCGCAGGGAGTTTCGTAGGGGCAGACCTATGTGTCTGCCCGCTGTCATTCCCGGGAAGTCACTCCTTTGGAATTACAGCAGGGAACCAGTAATCATCATAATCCAGCACATCCGGATTAAGGTCTTTTGTCAGCAGCGGCCCGGATGTATTAACAACCCTGCCTTTGCCGTCAGTTTCTATCGCAAAAACATCTCCGGATTTCTTATGCTTGTATAGAGCTTTCATAGGTTTTTGCCATCTCTTATTTTATTGACCAGCCATAGCGAGCAGAGGAAAGAGGGGTTGGTGATGAATTTCATTTTGCAAAACACCTTTTTTACATTTTGTAATATTTTTACTTTCGTTTGGTATTTTAAACTCTTTTTTTAATTTAATTTTCTCGAAATCTATTTTTTTTATAGGTTTTGGTACTTCAAAACATTGCTTTAAAGTTTCCCAGTCGTTATTCCTTATAGTAACTATTTCATTTAAATAAAAGCCCACCCAAACATCATTTATTTTAAAATTTGGTTTAACCTCTTTTAGTTTTTCTTTAGATATTTCTACATACTTTTCATCAAGTTCAAATCCAATATATCTTCTACCTAGTCTCTTTGCAGAAATGGCTGTTGTCCCAGTTCCTGAAAAAGGATCTAATACAATATCATTTTCATCGGTAGTCATTAAAATTAACCTGTCCAATAGATGCAACGGCAATTGACAAGGGTGAAGGTCGCGTTTGTTATTATGCTTTATCCTATGTATATCTGTCCAAACATCTGAAACAAGCGGTCCAAAAGGATGCAAGTCTGCTTTTTTTCCACCATAATCTTTAAGTAAATAATCACATTTTCGGCATCGTTTGTGTGGATGTCTAATTTCATAAAACTTATTTTCTCCCTTATTTTTTGCATAAAAGAGAATTCCATATTGAGATGGCTGCAAACTTTTTCCCATAGGTGCTGTAGGTGCATCCCATGCAATCCAATGCTTGAAATCAGCCATCTTATTTAAATAAAAAGTATAGTATGTCAACCATTTGGGAATATTATGCAAAAGTATTGATCCAGTTGGCTTTGTCACCCTGACCATTTCCGCAATCCACTGTTCACACCATTTCAAATAGTCTTGAAACTCTAAACTGTCCTTGTAGCCATTATATTTTTTCTTCAAATTAAATGGTGGATCGGCAAATGTTACATCAACGCTATTGTCCGGAATATCCTGAAATAGCTTTAAACAGTCGCCTTGTATAATATTGTTCAAATAGTTTTTCATTATTAACTTATCGTTAAATTCCATATTTTTAATGCTTTTTCCGCAAAATCAGCCTGTCTTTTTTTTATTGTATCTGGCGACCATTCTTTACAACTTATTAAACTTTGTGTAATTTGTATGTCAGATTTTTTGTATTCATTTTTTTTGCTTTCAAAACTACCACTCTTCAAATCCGAATTTAGTTTGGTTTTTGATAATGTTAAATTACCAATTTTTTTATAGAATGATTTATGATCGTCTTCATTGAATTTTGGCCAATCTTTGCTATCAATAACTGTTTGCGGTAATATATGTTCCAAATTTACATTGTCGAAATTTTTAACTACTGCTTTCTCTTCATTTTTGCTATAAATCTTTTCAAGTTCTATCAAATAATATTGAGCAAGAGTATTTTTTGTAACGGTAGCCATTGAAAAAGCTTCTTTAAATTGAATATCTGTAGGAATCAATTTTTTAGCAGACTCCAATAACCCCTTTGTATCGTTAATTTCACCAGCATTTATTTTTCTTGCTTGATTTGAGAATTCCCTTTCTAATGTACCACCTGGAATAGATCCAGTAATTAAATTTCTAACACTCCAAGATAAAATTAACTTAAAAGCTTTTTCAACTTCATTTTTATGAAACTGATTTAATATTGCCAGCAAGAGAGGTCTATTTTGATGTAAGCCTAAATCGTTAAGTTTTTCGATATATTCTTTTGTTGTTTTTGAATACTCATCCCAAAAAACATGATTTTGATTTAGTAATGCTAAATATTTATTGGTTGAAGACTTCAGGTCGCTCAAAATTGTAACTGATAAATTTTGATTAGTAGTTTTGTTTTTAATTTCTAAAAACAAATCTTTTTCACGGGTTAAGCCATTACGAGATGACCAAAAATATCTTATATACTTTATTATTTCTTCCTCGTCTTGTGCAGCCTCTATAGCTCCAGACATCTCTGACCAGCAACTTTGTGCTTCCTTAATACGTCCACCTGCTTTGTTAAAAAGGTGATTTTTTATTAAATCTGCCTGAGACAAAGCCAATCCTCTATCATTTAATGTTTCGAAAACAGTAAATGCATTTGATTCGTCAGGAACTTTTACAATTATTATTTTTACCTTATCTTTTATAAAGTCATTTAGATTAAAAATAAAATCATGCTTGCCTCCATCAAGCCTAACCTTATCTTTTATAAATTTATATGCAACTATGTAAGCTTTATCTATTCTTTCATGTGACTCTTTAGTTTTTTTCTTGGTCTCACTTTTAATGATTCTGGAAAGAAAATAATCATTATCGTCATTACCTAAGCTTAATTTGGGTACGGGTTGCTTTGAACGAATATCAGTTTTGCATATATAGTCTGTTTCAATTATGTCTGCTGCCTTTTTATCATTATTTTCTTTTAAAAAATCTCTAATTGCCGAATATATAATTGTAATAGTGGCTAACCTTTGTTGTCCGTCAACCACTTCCCAATGCCCTTCATCTTTTGTTTGATTTATCACAACGGAGCCAATAAAATAGTCGTGTGGATGTGATTGGTCAATATCGAGAAGTAATTCTTCTACATTTTTTTCTTCCCAAGCATATGCTCTTTGGTAAATGGGTACAGCAATTTGATGGTCTGATATAAACTTACCAATACCCAATATATCAAATTTTATTTCTTTAAGACTACTCATGTTACACCTCATTTTTTTGCAAATGTATTTACGAGAAGGGTTTCAAATCTTTTCATTTCTTCTTTATGAAAAGTAAAGACATCTTCATAGGCAGTAACCATTCTTTTTAAATCACCTTTACGCACATACCAACCAATACCATCCACAAAACCTATAAAAACGGCCTTGGGATAATGTTGCTTTAACAGCGTATCAATCGAAATTTCTGTTTTGGACTTATCCCCTTGCCCCGAAGATGTTGTTGCCAAAAATGAACTTTCAGCAATTATTAATGGGTTCTTTTTGTTTGGAATAATAAAATCCATTGTTCGTTTATTATCTGGAGCATTATCAATTAATTCTGTCAAATCTCCTCGTTCATACGTTATTCCCAACCTTTCTAAAATCTCTTCAACAACAGTCTCTGGATTGTTGCCAGCCATTCCTGAATAGCTACCCTTTTCTTTGTATCTAATGAGCGTATCGATCAATTCTGGAATTTCAAACTTCAATTTTGATATACTTAATTTTTTTAATTCAAATAATGGAATTGTATTGGCTAAAAATGGAATTGAAGCGCCTTCAAAAAAAATATTTACTAATCCTTTTCTAAAATATTCATTATTCTTAATGAGATTTTGGATTGTAGAATCTGACCATTCTTGTATATTTTCAGATTTTTTTTCATCGGACCACTTATTTTTAAAAACCAAATTGTTTAATTCAGGATCATCAACAATTCGAATTATAGTGGTCAATCTTTTTAGATATTCATTTGAAAAACCGGTGAGTGCTAATAGGGCTCGTAAGCCATTTTCTTTTTCAATTAAAAGCCATTCAAATATGTCTTTTTTCAAACCTTCAGTTTCAATTTTGTTCTTTACTACTAGTAAGGTTTCTTTTAACGAATTGATATATCCTTCATAGTTTTCTTCAAATTTTGAATTGAAAAAGTAAAAAGTATTTTTCTGGATAACCGTTAAAAATTTTTCATTATTTGTTTTTTTCATATTTTCTGCCTTTTTTTATTTCCTCAACTATTTCCCGCCTGCACTGAGCATGTCGAAGGAATTAGCATCTGATTTATATTTTCCACTATTCACTATTTTTAAAAACCCTTCACTTTATTTTTTTTAAGTTTCGCCGCAGGCGATTCCACATTCTGACTTCTATCTTCTATCTTCTTTTTTTCCTTACTTCCCTGCATCTTTGCCTCTTTACTTCCATTATTTACTAAATACTAACGACTATCTACCAACAATCAACGACTAATTTGTTTTAAGGCCAAGCCACCAGAGGCCCAAAAAAACAATGCTGCAGTCCAAAGGCAAATCCAGCCCTGAGCAGAGTCGAAGGGGTATTTGCCGGAGACTGAAGTGTTGATTTTTTACAGGTGCGCTTCCGCACCGCCTTAAAACAAAAGTTATCCGTGTAAATCCGTGTAAATCCGTGTCTAAAAATATCCTGTCAGTCCTGCCCGCTGCGATGCGCATCGCGGCGAGTTATCCTGTCTGAAAAAATCCGCGTAAATCTGCGTTAATCAGTGTCTAAAAAATAAAATTCTCATCGGCGCAGCCGATTCCTTTAATTTTCATTTTTCAATCTTCAATTTTCAATTCTATCCCGTCAATCCTGTTATCCTGTCTGAAAAATCCGCGAAATCA
>Ga0172379_10002670_pt1 | contig 30828 bp, 26 predicted proteins | sample GrowelOW334metaG_FD_119756 | JGI IMG/M metagenome (GOLD analysis project Ga0172379, IMG submission 119756) | Groundwater microbial communities from an aquifer near a municipal landfill in Southern Ontario, Canada - Groundwater well OW334 metaG | ecosystem: Environmental > Aquatic > Deep...
ACATTATTATTTCTGTGTACAAACTTCCAATACTATCTACATGAAGTTTGTATTTATCTCCAATAACTTTAACCAATTCTCTATTTTGTGGATCAAAAACTGCTTCCCTTATATTTTCAGGTAATGCATTTATTTTTTCATTGATTTGTTCTTGTGATAAAATATTCATATTTTTTAATTTGCTTACTTTGTAATAATAAGATTAATTTGGTTTTCCCGCATTACTCATTTCTTTTAACTTGTTTTTAGTTTCGTTCATTGTTTTTTCATAACCCTCAATTCTTTCTTCATATGATTCCTTTTTACTTTTTCTGTCTGATAATTTATTTTCTAATTTATCTTTCTTTTCAAGTAATCCACTAGCTTCTTTGGCTTCTTGTTCTAATGTAGCTTTTTCAGTAAAGGCAGCATCCAATTTTTCATTTAACTGTCTTCGTGTCTCTGCATTACCATCTATCATACTAGGGTTAGTAGGTGGTGGGGGTAGATTTTTAAATTGATTTTGGAAATCTGCTATTTTTTGATCGGCCATTCCTATTTCCCCGTTCTTACTTACTAAATGTTTCTGGATAGCTGTTTCTGGGTCTAATCCAGTATTTCCTACTATTTTATTCAAGGCATCACCAACTTTTTCAAGAGATTTTTCTGCTCCTTCAATTTCAGTATTTACTTGTTTTAATGCTTCTTTTGTTTTATCCCACCTAGCAGATGTATCAGTTAATTCTTTGCTCAATTTATTTGCTTCTTTTTCTTTGTCTTTTTCATACTTTTCGGCCTCTGCTCCAAGTTTTGCACCCGCTACCTTTTTAGCATCAAATGTTGTAGGGCCAATTGTCACTGGGTTAGCAAGATTGTCTGCCATTTTTTTCATTCTTTTATTATCTACATCTTTTCTAATTTCATCAGCACTCCTTAATGAAAGAGTTGGAACTGGTTTTGTTTTTTCATAATCTTTTTTGAAGTCAGCCTCTTGTTCTGGTGTCATACCAGGGTTTGCTGCTTTCTTGGCATCAAGAGCTCCTTTGTATTCTGAATCATAATTATTTTTTTCTGTTTCGTGGGCTGCCTTTCTTGCCTTATTTACATCATCTCCTTCTATTAGATCTTTGTCTGATTTCTTTGTTTTTAGACTCTCTGCAAAAGCAAGTTCTTTTTTGACTTTTGCTTCTTTTACTTCCATATAACCACCCTTTGCTTTTACATCACCAAATTTCATTCCAGTCTGTTTACCAAGAGCTCCCATAGGACTATAGCTTCCTATTTTCATTCCTCTTGCGTCAAAACTTGATTTACTTGTTTTTTCAAGAGTTTTTAATTGCATTTTTGCCATGATGTTTCCAGAAGCAGCCTTTTCTCTTAATTTTTCTCCAGCCTCACCTTCAAGTGTTCTACCTGCGGCTCTACCAACTGTTGCTCTTCCGGCCATTGCAACACCTCCTGTTGCAGCACCAAGTGCTACACCCCCAACGGCAGCGGCAGCGCTTAATACAGCTTTTCCAACCTCACCAGAATAATTTTTTGCAATTGTTCTTGCTTTTATAAGCATGAACATTATGAAAGCAAAAGAAATAACAGTTGTCATTATATCTTGTCCAGCACTTGCTGTTTTTGTGTATTCTAATTTAATAAAATTTTCTGGATTAAGAAACATTAATATTAGATATAATAGAAAAATAAATATCGGGGCCATAAAAGCTTGTTCCATTAAATTTTTCCACCAATCTTTATGCCCGAGACCAGGAAGAGATACAGGTGCTGCGTAAGAAAGAAATGCTAAAGGAGAAAATATCATTGCAAACCAAAGCCCCACTACCCTAGCCAGGAATAAAAATCCAACAGTGAGAAATACATAAATCATTACCGCACACAAAATGATTGCTATTATTAAAATTAATGTAAAATTACCTAAATATTTACCAGGACTATTGTCTTTCATAGACTGCCATTTTTCTTGAGCTAGAATTTTTTGTGGATTACTTTGACTTACAATGGCAACAGAAACACTTTTACCTTCCTTGGCTTGATCAGTATTAGCTCCAGAAGTATCTTTTGCTTCTATGTTTGTATAAAATATTCTAGCCAAACCATTAGATGCATCAATAATAACTTTTGAAGTAAAGAGACTAAAGTTTATAAGAATAGATACTACAACAAGAGTAGTAATTAATTTTTTTGTTCCAGAAGTTCCCCAAATAATCGTTTTTATAGAAATATACAAAAGAACAAATATAAAAAATATATTACAAACATCTCTTATTATTCCCCACCCATTTTCAACAAAAGGAGACCTGTATGCCTCGCTCGATATTGTGTAATTAGTGAAAAAATCCAGGACTACCGCAGAAAACCAAGTTACTGCACTGATTGGAACAAAAACTATGTAATAAAATAAATTAACAAAACAACCGGCAAATTTGGTACCAGCATTGGGGGGAAAAATTCCACATTCTGGAAGAGTATCAGAGGGATTTATTGCTAATGAACCCTCGGCATCGAGTTGAGAGTAAAGTTCCGTTTCATTAGTTGCTTCTATTAATTCATCAGCAGGAATTTCTGATGGGATAATAAGTTCCCTAACTGGTGTGCTATAGGCACTTTTACCACCATTAGATTCTGCAAAGTATAATCTATAATAGTATTTTTTACCTTTTTCTAAATCTGGAATTAAATCTTGAAAACTGACCTTAGTACTTAATATTAATTGTGAATTATCTTTGGTTTTGTCAGCATTGTAGGCAATGGGTTTTGTTATATCTTTTGCTCCAAGCAATCTTGTGGCTATTCCAGTGAGGATATTATCAGTTATATAACCTTCATCATTTTCGTCGCCCGATATTCCTGTTCCAATTTCCATAAAAATTCCAGCATCACCCCCGATAGTACCATCATGTATAACAGCAAGACCGCCTAGTGTAGAATAAAATGCTTGCCAAGGACCAATATTAGAAGCTGGAATAGTAAGACCAGTAAGATCAGTATCAATTTTTCCATTTTTATCTTCGTCTGGAAGTTTGTCAAATTGTCCTCCTAAAAAATTAATAGATACATTAAAAATTGCTCCAATTTTTGTACCATCCGTATCAGTTGTAAGTTTGTAATATTTTACAAATTCAATTGTTGCCTCATCTTCACAAAGAAGTCTGTCGTTTGTGGTTGAGTTGTCATCAGTAACATCTCCACAAGTAGGATAATCACTATAATTATCAATAAAAATATCATCAATTGAAACAGCCGAGGCTTTTTTACTAGGTAATAATAACCCTGCAGTTAGAACCAAAAATATTAAAATGAATGTTAAAAATTTTCGCATTTTTTACTCAATTCCTAAATTTTCTTTAAGTGAGCCCAGTCCATCACTGATTAAATTTTGAATTATGTCTCCAAAAAGCTTATCAAATGTTTCTCCTAATTCTGTTGTATTTTCTAATTGTTTGTTCCCACTATTAATTACTTGGTTTATTTGATCTTGTATAGCGGAAGAAGGTGTTACTGTTTCGTATTTATTACAATAAGTACTACCACTCTCAAGTGTTACTTCTTCACCAGCCACACATTTTTTTTCTGGCATAACGCCACTTGTTGATAATTCTGTTAATGCATTTTGTTTCTTCTCTTCTAATTGATTTTGTAATTTTTCTCCTGCTTTTAATCCTGCCCCAACGAAATTATTGTCTTGGTTTTGAGTTAGTGCAAGCCATCCTTCCCAACCACCGACACTAAAATCATCTTCAAAACTTTTCCAATTTGAGCCAATAATTTTGTCCATATTAAAATCTGTTTTTCCTTCAGTTGCTTTGCTGTATTTATCTATTGCTGCTTTTTTTATATCTGCGACAAAAGGACTTACTGTATCCTTGCTCACATCATCTATAAATTTTTCAACCTCAAGAGTGGCAATGTTTTTAAAATAAGACTCTGTATCAGTTAAATAAAGTGGATTTCCTCCGTAATTTCCGTTAGTTATCCAACCCAATGTTTTTTTAACATTATTTTTTAAAATCATTCTGCTTGTTACATACGCAACTCTGTCGTAACAAGTTTCTTTTTTCTTCTCTTTCATTGTGGCTTCTTTTACCGCTTTTAATTCAGCTAGAACTTCTGTGTTAACAATCGGAACATTATCATCACTCTCTCCGCTTGCTTTTTCTGCGTCTTCAGATTTTTGTACTTCATATTTTGTGTTTGTGTCTATTTCTGTAGTTTCATCTAAACTACTTGGATCAGTTGGTTCTCCTGTTCCTCCACCAAGATCAACACCAAAAAGATCGAGTATTCCACCTATTGTTCCCCCTAAATTATCAATACCATAATTACTACCTAATTGGTCAATAAGACCACTAACATCAACCCCTAAATCATCTGCTAAACTTGTTATAGAATTTATTATTGAAGTGGCATCATCACCAGCACTAACGCTAGACATTGCTAAGGATTTTAAAATTTCTTTTTTTATTTCTTTCTGGTCATCTTTTGTACAACCTCTAACTGAATTAACTAAAGTTGTAATATCTGAAACAACATCAGTTGATGTTCCTAAAAAATTATATGGATCAAGCTGGGCGTTTACCTTCTTTGGAGTAGTGGAAATTAAGAAAGCAGGAAATAACAATCCCACTAAAATACTGGAGGAAATAATTTTCTTAAAAAATTTTTTATTCATATTTTCTTTATTTATCCAGCACTAAATTATGTTTATTTTAACCATCTTTTCTATTGTTAATACGACACAAGGGTTACGATTTTTATTTTTGTAAATGTATAAAAAAATAATTTAGTGCTGGATTAATTATAACACTATACCCTTATCTTTAAAATATATTGTTAATAAATTTAATGTTCCTGTTAAGATACTCGAATATTTTTTATGAAGTATTAAATTTGAAATTCCCTTAATTGGGTCGCTGAACATATTTTGCATATTTGTTAATGTTTCACTTACTTTGTATGAATTATTTATTATTGCCAAATGTATAATTTCAAGATTTTTTGGTACTGTTACTTTTATAACTTCTTTTGAAAGATTTTCATACTCGTCTGCAATTGGAATTATTTTAGTTAAACTACTTTCATCGCCAGTTTCTATAGCACTATTTAAAATAGTTAACTCAGACCCAATGATTGCTCTTTTTGCAAATAAATCTAATACCTTTTTCATTTGGGTGTGATATGTTTTTGAGGATTCAATTGAAATATCAGCTCTTACTAATATATCTTTTTCCGTGTAAACATTAGGAAGCTCTTTGTTTAAAGCAGTGTTGCTTATTGAGTCAGAAATTTTTGTTAATGAATTGTTATTTAATGCACCAGATTGATCAAGTGATGTAAAAACAGAATAAAAATCTCTTATAAATCTATCAGTTTCATTTAAGTCTTGATTTGCACTAGTGTTTTCTGGTTGAAGAATCTTTTTTTTCTGGTCTATCTCTGTTTTATCTGAAACTCCATCTCCGTTTGAATCTTTATTTTCGGGATCCGTTCCCCACAATGTTTCTTCCCAGTTTAAAACTCCGTCGCCGTCAGAGTCTTTACTAACAAGGTCTTTTATAGCTTCTTTGTTTTGTGCTGATTTTAATTTATCCTCATTTTCTTTATTATTTTTTATTATTATAAAATAAAAAATTAATCCCAAAATTACCAGACAGACAATCAGTAATAACAAAACTTTTTTACTTGGTAAGTAATTTTTTATCGCCATATTTATGTAGAAATTATAACACCATTAATGGTTTTTAGTTATTTTTTCTGTTGATTTCTTTGTATTTTTTATTTTTAAGATATAATTAAGATAATGCTTAATTTAAGAAACTCAAATAGAAAATTAATTATTACTCCACTTATCATAATTAGCCTTTTGTTTTCACCTCTTTTCTTCTCATTTACAAAAAAGGTTGATGCTGCAGGGTACTACACACCTTTTGGTGGGAAAGTTGAAGAATACAAAGAATCTAGTGATGCTGACTGTGTTACAGACACTTGTGGTGAGATAAATACCGAGGTTCAGGATGTTATAAGAGAAGCTGTAAATGGCGTACTGACTACTGTTTATACCTTTCTCGCAACACTGGTTCCCTATGGGACAATAGCTTCCGCTGCTCTTGCCCTTCTTGTTAATGGTTTAATAGAAGGGATAAAGGTTTGTGATGTTGAAGAAATTACAGTCGGGCCACCAAAAGGGGCATCTATTGGAATTTTAAATCTTGGGGTATTAGACTTTAATTTTATGGGAATGGATATTTTCACCATTAACTTAGGTAGTCTTTTGAATTTTTCAGTTATTAGTCCTAAGATATATGATCACGACAAGCATAAAGAAGAAGGATATTGGGTTCTAGGTAACTCTTTAAATATCAAAAAGCTCTGTGAGGGGGATGATGCTCCAGATATCTGCGATAATGCAATTGCTGACATTATTCTTGATAATGTAGGAAGTGGACAGGATGCTGCAGGAAGTGAAGCTTATCAGACAGCAATAGACAGTGGATCAACAGAAGAAGAAGCACAACAGTCTTCAACTGATGCGGAAGAAGAGTACGCCAATGATTGTCCTCTTTTAAATCTAATGAATCAAGTAGGTTCTTCTCCTAAAAAAGCAAAAACCACAGAAGATGGTGGTATATTACAAGGACTTATAGATTACTAAAAATTACCAAGGGGAGACCTTGGTAAAAATAAGCTTTATTTTATAAAGCTTATTTTTATCTCTTTTGTGATTTTAAGCCAGTTGTCTAGTGTTAAGTTTTCAGCGCGAGTTTTTTCTGGAATGTTGTTTTTTAAGAAAATTTCCCTTAATTTTTCTTTATCTTTTGTTATACTCTCTAGGTTTTTTATTAAAACCTTTCTTTTGTGAGCAAAGCCCGATTTTAATATTTCAAAAAATCTATTTTCATCTATATTTTTAAAGTGTTTTTTTGAAATATTATCAACTAAAAGGACAGCTGAATCCACTTTTGGCTCTGGTGAAAAGTATCTAGCTGGAACTTTTTTGATGAATTTTGGTTCTCCATAAGCTTTTACACTTATAGACAGAAGACTTTCTTTGTTACTTGCCCCGCCGTGGCGCGGGTCTCTAGCCATAATCCTCATAGCAACCTCTTTTTGGACCAAAAATACCATTTTTTCAGGCTGAAAATCGCTTTCTAGGAACTTTCTGAAAAGTAAGCCAGTAATATAATAAGGGATATTCGCCACTATTTTATATGTTTTTCCATAAAATTTTAAAATTTTAGGGTCAAAATCTAAAATATCCTTATTAACTATATCTATTCTTCCGTTTTTTGATTCTTTTACGAATTTTTCCTTTAAAAATAAAGACAAATTGTCATCTTTTTCTATGGCTATGACTTTTCCGGCCAAAATTACTAGTTTTTCAGTCAAAATTCCCTTTCCGGGTCCAATTTCAAGTACAATATCACCAGCGTGAATATCCCCCGCGTCAACAATAACACCAGCTACACTTTTTGATTTCAAGAAATTCTGCCCCAATGATTTTTTTGCCTTAATTCTCATATGTTGTTTTTACCAAGGTCTCCCCTTGGAAATTCTTGGAAATTTATCCACTCATTTATAAAATTTTTAAAATCATCACTTTTTTCAAAATATTTTGGGAAGACATCTTTATTGATAATAATTTTCTCTTCTCTATTTTCACCAAGGTACTCTAAATAACTTGAATATTTGTAATTTTTTAAATATTCTCTTGCTTTATCATCATTAATTCCAGACTCTCTCCAATTTTTATCTACGATCTTTAAAGGATTTAGGTGTATATATGAAAAAAGATATTTTAAATACTCATCATTATTAACATGAGTAGCCTTAAAAGCTCCCTCAAATAATTTACCAGTTCTTTCATATTTCTTATTAAAATACATAGAATAAGCTGTTAGTAATTTATTTATAAAAAGGCTTATTCCTCCATCAATTTTTTCTTTAATTAAAATATGAAAATGATTTGGCATTAAACAATAAGCCCCTATCTCAACTATATTTTCTGTTTTTTCGATTTCATCCAAGGAAAGATTTTTAATTTCTTTAAAGATAATTGGGTTTTTACTATTACAAATAAATAACAGTTTCATAAATCTATTTTTATCTGAGTTGTTTTTAAAAAGAACAGATTTATTATTACCTCTGCTATAGATGTGATAAAATTCACCGATAGAAAATTTAAACTTTCTCTCCATATAGAATTAATTTTACTAGATTAAACTAATTTGCCAAGGTGAGACCTTGGCAAATTATAGGCTTTATATACAATGTTTTTTTTGACTTTTTTAGTCTAAAAAGATAATTTTTCTAGTATTTCCAAAAGGTCTTAGTCTTTCTTCTTTTTCCACAAGATATTCAGGTATGTCGTATAAAAATTCAGAAGGAGTATTCATTTGTCTCATTCCAAACAATGTTCTTATTCCAGCATAAGATAGAAAAACTTTTTCTTTAGCACGAGTGATCGCAACATAAAATAATCTTCTCTCCTCTTCTTGTAAATCTTTACTACTTGCGTCGCGTGATTCTTTTTTATGAGGAAAAAGATCTTGTTCAAGTCCTGTGATAAAAACATAAGAAAATTCTAAACCTTTCGAAGCGTGTACTGTCATTAATTTTACTGAATTAGAATTTTGTTTTTGATTTTTATCGATTAAGGAATCTTGTTCTGAAGCAAGTGCTGCGTCTTCTAAAAGTTTATCTATTCCATCAGGTGGAGTCATTTCGTCATATTTAATTGCAAGAGTAACTAATTCTTTTATGTTTTCTAACCTCTCCAAATCTTCCTCAGTTCCAGCACGGAGAGTTTCTTCAATTTTTGTTTCTTTGATAATAAATTTTATTATTTCAGACGGTTTATTTTCTAATGCAAAATCTTTTATCTTTTCTAAAAGTTTATAGAAAGAAGAAACTTTTTCTTGCGTCGGTTTTGGTAATTCACTAAATTTATCTGCGAAAAGTTTTAGGAGTGTTGTTTTTCCAATTCCTCGAGCAGGAACATTTATAATTCTTTTTATATCTGATAAACTTTCTTTATTAAAAGATGCTTTCAAGTATGATAGTACATCTTTGATTTCTTTTCTTTCAAAAAATTTTACACCGAGTACTTGATAAGGAATATTTTTATCTAACATTGTTTCTTCAAGTACACGTGATTGAAAATTTGCTCGATATAAAACAGCAATTTCCTTTGGTGAAACATTTTTTTCAAGTAATTCATCAATCTTTTCCGACACAAAAGATGCCTCCTCTTTCTCATCATAGGCTTCAAATAAAGAGATTTTTTCACCTTCTTTGTTTTTAGTGAAGAGATTTTTTTCTTTTCTTAAGGAATTTTTTTTAATAACTTCATTTGCTGCTTCTAAAATATTTTTTGTCGAACGATAATTTTCTTCAAGTAAAATAACTTTTGCTCCTGGATAATCTTTTTCAAAATTTAAAATATTTTGGATATTTGCCCCACGCCAACTGTAAATATTTTGATCACTATCTCCAACTACACAAATGTTTTTATTTTTTTCTGCCAATAATTTTGATAATTCATATTGGACAGCGTTTGTATCTTGGTATTCGTCAATATGAATGTATTGCCACTTATCTTGATATTGCTCAAGAATATTTTTGTTTTTTTTCAAAAGCAAAACTGTTTTTAATAGCAGATCGTCGAAATCCAATGATTTTTCTTTTTTTAATTTTTCTTCATAAATTCTCCAAATTATTGCAACAATTTTTCTAACATAAGAATTTGTATCATTTTCATAATCTTCAAGTGTCACAAAATTTCCTTTTTCTCTGGAAATAATATTTTTCATTTTTCGTGGCTCAAATTGTTTTGGGTCAAGTCCGGCTTGTTTGATTGCTTCTTTAACAATTGAAACAGAATCATTTTCATCTAAGATTGAAAAATATTTAGTTAAACCTAATTTTTCGTGATTGTCTTTTAAAATTTTTACTCCGAGTGAGTGAAAAGTACTGACAAGAGGAAAAGAAATTGCCCACTCGCGTTCTCTTTTGATTGTCGCTTCAACTCTATCTTTCATTTCTTTGGCTGCTTTGTTTGTGAAAGTTATAGCAAGAATTTGATTTGGTAATACGCCACCGTTTATAAGAGTAATAATCCTTTCACTTATAGTTTTTGTTTTTCCAGCTCCAGCCCCGGCCACTATTAAGATTGGCCCTTCTTTGTGGGCCACTGCTTCCATTTGAGCTTGATTGAGTTCATCTTTTTTCATTTGTCTACCCAGCACTAAATTGTGCCTTGTGTTATATACTAAAAATAAATGATAATCTTTGTTTTTTATATTTTTATAATATAAAAATTACAAAATTGCACAATTTAGTGCTGGACTAATATTAACATAAAATACAAAAACAGCTTTTTAAAGCTGTTTTTGTATTTCAATATTAAAGATTATTCTGCGGAAAGGATTCCTTCTATTTCACTACCTATTCCTGACAATACTTCTACGGGGTTGAATTCTCTTGGCTTTTCTTCGTCAGGCATTTGCTTTAATTCATTGAATCTTTTCTTCCCAAACTCTGACTTGAAATCTTTTTCATCAAAATCGTAAACTCCTTTAGATTTCTGAACTGCTTTGTTGATCATTTCAATATCAGATTGAAGATTTTTTTGTCTTTCTTTTTTCTCTTGTGCCAACTCAGCCTCTGTTTTTCCTTTTTTGGGAGATAAGATAGCCTCTATTTCATCTCCTATATCACTTAGCACAGTTACTGGGTTAAATAATATCCCTTTGTCCATTCCCTCAGGCATTTGTTTTAATTCATTAAAACTTTTCTTTCCATATTCTGATTTGAAATCTTTCTCATCAAAATCATAAACCCCTTTGGATTTTTGTTTTGCCTTATTAATAAGTTCTAAATCATGTCTCAAATTATCATATTCTTCAGCTTGAATTGTATCAATATCTTCTAATTTTTGCTTAATAATTGTATCTGCATAAAAACTATCATAATCCAAAATTTCACCATCAGGACCAACATTTTTATCAGGAATAATGTCTACCCCACTTAAACCATCAATAGGTTCTACTACAGGTGTTGGAATTGGTGTTGCTCTAAACCCACCACTAACTATTGGGGCTGGAGTAGAAGCAGGAGAAGAAGGTGGTATAAAAGCTGGTGTTATAGCAAAATCTTCTAATCCAGTAGCCTTTTTTTCAATCACTCCATCACCAGCATATCCATGTTCTTTTAATGTTTCCGTGGGATTTCTTTTGTCTGGAGAAATTATTGGTGGCACGTCGGTAGCATAATTAACTAAAACATCTAAACTTGTTTCAGGTCTTAGTGAATGTACAAGAGTTTCAATATCTGATAATGCCCCATCGCCTGGTAAGGTTGCAAGTATCCCCCACCTTCCATCAGGCATTTTGTAAGCTACTTCTGCAAATCCTCCATGAAAATCAGCTATTCCATCTGCTCCTGTACCAAAAGCAATTCCAGCATCAACTCCGGGTGGGATTGATGTGTGTCCTGTAGTACTATACGGAACTTCAAAAAAATGATTCTGGGTTCCCCTAGACATAGAAACCAATAGTCGTAATTTCCCTTCTTTCATTAATTGAATTGGGTCAATTTCTGGCAGACCTTCGCCATAAGACCAATTTTTAAGCATATGACTTATTTCTAAATCATAATTTCCTTTAGCATCTATCCCTGTATAATTTTCTCCTCCCCACCACCCCCTGAGTTCGTTTTTATCAAATTCCACGGTGTTATTCCAATACCATTTTCGGCCTCCAGCCTCTGTCATTTTGTCAGAGTTTTGATCTACCCACTCATCAACTGGAACCCTTTGTTTTTCTATATGTTCAAAAACATCAAGTTTATTAAGAATCCCATTATTTCTTAAAGTTTCTACTGCGTCATTGGTCAATGTTCCGTTTGGATTGAAAGTTATATGTTTAGCTAAAACTTTATCTCCATACATAAAATCATAACCATCTCCATTTTTTACTAATTCTGTTCCATTAGGAATATTAAAATGATTTTTTCCAATTATAACTTCATGCATACCACCCGATCCAATTTTAGGAAAATCTCCTTGGAGTAAATGTTTTAAATATGTAGGGAAGGTCATAGTCTGTAAACCATGTGCTCCTTGCAATGCATCTTTACTAAATAAATCTTCAAATATTCCAATTCTGTGTTGAGGGTAGAGTCCAGCATTTTCTAACCCTAAAGTAATACCAGACCAAGCTTCTTGAAGCACTACACCAGTTATTGCTCCATATATGGCAGCTCTACGAGCGGCTTTATTGGATCTTCTTTTTTTCTCTCCTTTAAATTTTTTATCTTTGGTTGCTATGTCTCCTTTAGGATCATTTAATAAAACATTTTCTTGAGTCTTAGTTAATGATTCCAAATATTCATCAAAAGTTTGATTTTTTCTTGCCCCATTTACGATGATTTGTGGAATAGCGATACCTCTTGAGCTGTAGGATTTTTCGATAGAATCTTTTATTTTTGAAAGAGCTTGGTCTAGTTCTTTTCTTTCTTTTACCATTTTTGTTTTGTGAGAATAACCAACAAGATCTATTTTATTTATATCTGACAAAACAATTCTTGCTTTTATGCCAGATATAGCATTAAGGATTGTTGTTACATCTCGATCAGTTAGGGTCGGATCATTATTTTCAAATCTACTAACAATTTTTTCAATCGCTTTAGTTGTGTCACCGGCCGGAATACTTTCATATGTGAAGCTACGCATCTCTTTTCTGCGAGGCATAATCTTCTCATTAATTGTTTTTCCTTGGGTTTTTTCTCTGGCCTCTGCTTTTCTTTCTTCTTCGAATTTTTTACTCTCTCTTATTTTTGCAATACCAGCAGCTGTTAAACCAGTTCCCACAAAAGGAATAAGTCTTAAAGCCAGCCCCGCTCCACTTGTGATAGCTTGTCTTCCAAGCCCAAAAGCAATAGACATAATTATAGAAGTATTAGTTTCGTTTACCCATGCTCCTAATTTTGTTTTGGATAATTTATCAGCTAATTTTTCTATCTTTGTAAAATTAGCCTCTGTTCGTGCTCCTGCTTTTGATTTTCCGTAAATTAAATCTAGTTCGAAATCTTCGTTTTCTAAGAATTCTTTATTGTGTATCATCAACTTCATCTGATCACCTATCTTTTCTAAGTTTGAAAAATACATAGTCATATTTTTCTTTCTCAATTTTTGTTGATCAGTATCTTCTTTCAGAGAATAAAAAATTCTTTTTTCAATTTCTTTTAGGGCGTCCTTAGTCATTCTTCCGCTGGCGTATTCTTTGAGATAATATTTTACTTGATCTTCTATTATCTTATCTTCACGGTCACCTTTTTTCATTTCTCTTTTTACCTCTCCTGCTTTCGTATGGATTACTCCCTCTTCATCTGAAATAAATTGATCTACTAAGTCAGAAACAAATTGTTCATGAGCTACTTTATCTAATCCTTCTCCTATAAAAATATTTCCACTTTTAAAAATTTCTTTTTTAGCTTTATTTCTTTCTTTGTTTCTGTAATAATCTCGAGCCATACCAAATCTCCAAATTTGTTTTCCAAAACGAGACCAGAATTCTTTTTTACCAAACTTTTTTAATCCCTTAAATTCTTCGGGATTTTCTATTGGCTTTAATGTATTTCTTTCATCACCAATATCAATTGCTTGTTCTTTAGCGACATCAGTTATATCACCGATGACCACTTTAAATTTTTTCTTTTCATCACTATCAGGTGTTTTCATAATATTTTTTATTAAAAATTATAAAGTAAGATATCTGTCTCTAAAACTTACAAATTCGGCTGCTACTAATTCTGCTAGATTTGGGATATTTTCATTACAAAAATCTTGAGTAGCTTTTCCGTCTTTTGATTCAAGTAACTTTTGAAACTCATCCAATTTGTCTTCTGGCATTTGAGATAACATAGTAGCGTTTACCCTATTTTCTAGTCGTTCCCTAAGATCCTTTTTTAGTTGAACTAAAACATCCCCCTCTAGGCCTTTGTCCATTCCGGCCTCAATGATTAATTGATCAATGAATTGATCAGTCATTTCGTCTGCAGTTAACGTTGCATTTTTCGTCATATTTTTATTAAAAATTTAATATATTAATAGCGACTTATATAATTTACATTATAATGTATTTGTTTTGAATAAACCAATTTAAATACGCCTTATTTTACAACTCTCTATTTTGTTTGTCTAATTTTTTCTTATCCACCCCAGGTGTTGACTTGGCTTTCAGGCTTGGTAACATTAAATAGTAACTGAAATTAATGACTTTTTTATATCAATTTCCTTACAAATAAAGGGTTTTTATGAAAAAATACTGATTTTCTGTAGCAATTATCGAGATTATTCTTATTTTACAGACACTTTGGTCGCCCTGTAAAAATTTCGATAGTTAAATAAATTAGACTTATTTTACCCAAAAAACAAAGTCCTGATTCTAAAAAAAGCTTTAAGAATCAAGATAAAATATCGGAAAGCCGTTATTTCCCCGTTAAACTTCAAACCATGAAGGTTTTTTCCTTTTTGATTCTGACATCTTTTTTATTGCTTGCTCCTGCAAAATCTGAAGCTAGTCTTGTTTCTGATTTTATAAATAAAGTTTTTTCTGCCGAAGAGGAACAAGTAGTTGAAAATGAACAAAATTCTCAAACTGTCCAATTGCTTCAGCCGGTTTCAAAATTAGATCCATCTTCAAAAGGAACAAGTGATATAACAATTCTTAATGACTCTGCTTTCGCTACGGATACAGGGCTTTTAGGCTCATCTGCTGATTTAGAGGATGGGATTTTTATTGATAAAAAAATTAGCACCTACGTTGTTAGGAAAGGAGATACTATTTCAAGTGTGGCAAAACTCTTTGATGTTTCAGAAAATACCATTATTTGGTCTAACAACCTTAAAAAAGGGGAGGCTCTGAAAGTTGATGAAACCTTAGTCGTTTTACCAGTTTCTGGCGTTAAGTACACTGTCAAAAAGGGAGATAATCTAAAAAGTATTGCTAAAAAGTTTAAGGCAGATGTGGATGATATTGAGTTGTTTAATGGGTTAAACACAAATTCAAAACTTGTAGTTGGGGATGAGATTATTGTTCCAGATGGGGAAATAACAGAAATAGTTTCTGTTAAAATTATCCCTAAAAATATTGCAAAAAAGGAGAATATTTCAGTCAAAAAAGATACTTCAGGATATTTCGCTTACCCAACAGCCTCCTCGGTTAGAAGAACTAGGGGAATAACAAAAACTCATAAAGGAGTCGATTTAGCTGCTCCAGTTGGTACTCCAATCTACGCCGCTGCTTCCGGGAAAGTTATTGTCGCTCGTCCAGAGGGTTATAACGGAGGTTATGGGAAGATGATAGTTATTGAACATAATAATGGCACACAGACTATTTATGGTCATTTATCTAAACTTTTCGTAAGTAATGGAGACACTGTTTCTCAAGGTCAAAATATAGCTGCTATGGGGAATACTGGAAGATCTACTGGTTCACATCTTCACTTCCAAGTTCTTGATGATTCCAATCCTTTTTAATAACTGAATAATTAGGTAAAAAGAAAAACCGTAAAGACGGTTTTTTAATTTGGGTAAATTGGATAAAATAAAAGCCGCCTTTTTTAAGGGCGGCTTTTGGAAAAAAGCTTTCAAGTTTATAAGTCACAATCGAGCTAAGAAGTTATCTGCTATTTGTGTTTATAATTCTGGTCACCCTAACCAAAAACACTTTCACTAGACCCTCTAGATTCTCAAATTGCTGGGAAAAACTCAAAGTTCCAATTTTATCTCTCCACCCCTGTTCTTTGGGTAACTCACTCCTTTTCCTGTGGAATAAGCAAGAACAAAAACTTCGACGAGATAAGGGTACTTTAACCCAATTATAGGAACTCATCTAAAACCCTATTTGCCGGTATTTAGAACTATATTCACAGAGAAGTATATCATATTGGAATTTATTTGTCAAGTAGATATGTATAATTTTAACTAAATCCTTTGTTTTTAAGGTTTTTTAGTAAAAATAAACCGCCCCCTTATACGGAGGCTAAGCCTCCGTATAGTCTTTATTTGTAAGCCTTTAATTTTCCAAGGACGGTCCTTGGAAAGAAGGTGTTTTTAAATAAAAAAACCGCTCCCTTCAGAGGAGCGGCTAAGTAAGGTTGTATTCCCTGATGATCAAGTAAATCCTGTCGGGTACATTTTTGGGTGTACTGCAATAGCGGAATTTACGGCGGGCATTGGTCTTTGTATAACCAGACCCGGGATCAGGGGCAAAAAAATCTTGAAAATTACAAGGAGGAAAGGGTCTAAGCCTCTTACCTCTAATTTGAATATTTCTTTCATTTTGCCCTATATTTAATGAACTTGTTATAAGTTTAGCATATCAAGATTACTTTGTCAAGGGTTATTTACCTACTGATTTTTAGGTCTATATTGTAAGGCTTCTAAAATATGGTTCTCTTTAATGTCAGGAGAATTTTCTAAATCAGCTATAGTTCGAGCCAATTTAATGATTCGATGATATGAACGGGCTGATAATTTCAATCTCTCAGCACTTTCATTTAAAATATTTTTCACCTTTTGAGTAAGCACAATCAAGCCAGTTATGTCTTTCACATTCATTTCGCTATTTGTTTTGATTTTTCTTCCGGCTTTTATAAATCTTTCTTTTTGGATCTCACGAGCCATTTTAACTCTTTCTTTTATTTTCTCTCCCCTTTCCGCTCCCTCATCTTTTTCTCCTAACTTATCATAATTAACTGCTCCAACTTGAATCCAAAGATCTATTCTATCAACAATTGGACCAGATAATTTTCTCCCATATCTTTCAATATCAGACTGTCTACAAACACACGGTTTATTTTTTGATCCATAATTTCCACAAGGGCATGGATTCATAGCAGCGATTAAAATAAAGTTTGACGGAAACATTGCTGATCCTTTGGCTCGTGAAATATTTATTATTTTATCTTCGAGTGGTTGGCGGAGTGATTCAATTACTCTTTTTTCAAATTCTGGAAATTCATCCAAAAATAAAACTCCACGGTGTGCGAGTGTTACTTCACCGGGCTTTGGAAATGTTCCACCGCCGATCATTGAAACATAAGAAGAGGTATGATGAGGTGATCTAAATGGTGCTTCTGTAATTAAATCTTCTTTCAGTGTCCCGGCGATTGAATTTATACTATTAACTTCTAATATTTGATCCAAGTCTAAATCAGGAAGAATATATGAGAAGGCGCGGGCGAGCATAGTTTTTCCAGTTCCAGGTGGTCCATACATCGCAATATTATGACCACCAGCAGCGGCAATTTCTAAACCTCTCTTTGCTGTCTCTTGTCCGCAAACATCCGAAAAATCTATTTCATTTTTCTTATCTTTGTAAATTATTTCAGTTTTATTTTCTTCCTGTAATTTCTCCCCGGGCTTCTTGTCATTTTCTATTTCATTTAAATGCTCGATTACTTCTTTTAAATTATTAGCGCCAAAAATCTTTATTCCATCAATTAAACCTGCTTCTTTTACATTTTGTTTTGGCAAATAAACCTCTTCAAATCCAAGTCTTTTTGCTTCTTGAGTAAGGGGAAGCGCACCTTTTATACTTTGTAATTCACCATTTAATGAAAGTTCGCCAAGAAAAAGTTTTTTTTCAGGATTAAATTTTATATCTCCCGATGATAAAAGATAAGCAAGTGCAATAGCTAAATCAAAAAATGGTCCCTCTTTTTTAACATCAGCTGGAGATAAAGACACTACAATTTTTTGATTTTTATTTTTAGGAGATTGGTATCCAGAATTTTTTATAGCCGAACCAACTCTATCTTTTGATTCGTCTACTGCTTTATCAGGAAGACCAACAATAGAAAAAGAATGAAGACCTTTTGAAAGATCAATTTCTATAGTTATTATCTGTCCATTTAATAAATTTGTTTGAGCCGAATAGACTCTTGAGAAGCTCATTTTTTTTAAAACAAAGCGTTACAAAAATTATTTATATATTAGTTCTAGCTGATGGATTTGCTTCTAACCTCTCGATTTTTATTGGTTCTCCTGAAACTTCATCAGTTCCATAATTTCCATTTTTTATTTTTATTAGTGCGTCGTCTACATCTTTTAATCTTTCTTCAAGTTCGTGTAATGTCGCGTTTCTTTCTTCGTAGTCTTCAAATTTATCAGCTAAATCATTAGAATCTGTATTGTCGTCAATTTTTTCTGGGGTTGCTTCCCAGTCCCCATCTTTTGGATTTTCTATGCCTAAATCTTTTAGCTCATTCTCTAATAAGTTTTTTTCATCTATTAATTTTTGTTCAAAATGTTTTATATCTATTTCCATATTATTTAAATAATATCATCTTAATTTATAATCGCAATTAAAGTCTAATTGTTTTTGAATAAAGTCTATTTAACACTTCATTTAATGCATTTTCACTTTTTGTTATTACAATAGTGTTTTCGTCTGGGAACATATACATTAAAACTAAACTTCCGTTTCCATCACGAAGAGATCTTGCAGTTTTATTTTTTATAATATCGTCACCAAATTTTTTATTGAATAGTTTTACATTTTCTCCACTTATATCAACACTAAATAAATTAAACAAATCATCAAACATGTCGTTTTCCCAATTCTGCATTTCAGAAAGAGCTTCTTTGTAGGCATTTGTTTTAAAGATTATAAATAATTGATTATCGTCTAATTTATGAATACCAATCATAAACTTCGGATTAAGATATTGAGAAAGATTATTTGGATTAGTTCCTTTTACTAAATTCAAAAACAGAGCAGTAGTTAAGGTTTGTTTTACCCCACCTTTTACCTCAGTTAATGTAATATTTTCAACATCATCAACCTTTAAAACAGAATTTTTTATTTCATTTTTAATTAAAGTAAAAACTTTTTCTGGAAGAAGTGTGGTGGTGTCTATTTCTTTATTAGAATCAGCAAAAATTAATTGGTTTTGTGTTTGGCTAGTTGGTATGTCTACGGTATTATCTTGTTTTTGAATAAATCCAAAATAAATTATTAGCGCAATCCCTACTACAAAAAGAATTGCACTAGAAATCAAATAAGTCATGTTTTTTTTCTTTTCTACAATATCTCCCTCTTTTCCTTTTTCTTCTATTACGGCCTCTTTAAAAACTGCACCTTTTTGTTCTTTAACAACATTTGCTAAATCGGAAGCAAAAGTTTTTACACCCCTAGACGCTTCTAAAGAAGCGTCGGGTGATCCACCTTCGGCGGATTTAGCCTCCCCTTCCATTTTTTCATTTGGAACAGATTCAAATTCCCCGACGTTTTCAGTCGGAGTTTCGACTTGGGGCGTCGGAATTGGGAATTCAATTCCTGCAATTGTTTCTGATTCAAGTTTTTGTTTTTCTTCATCCATTGATTTTATTTTACTTCATTTATGGGATTATTTCCATTTTTTGGTTTAATGAAATTTGGATCAATAGCTTTTATAGAAAGACTAAGTCTTCCTCTGTCATCTACTTCTTTTATTTTTACAGGCACAATATCTCCTTCTTTCAAAAAGTCTGTAACTTTATCTACTCTAAATGGTGCGATTTCTGAAATATGCACTAAGCCTTCTGTTCCGGGAGCAATTTTTACGAAAGCTCCAAAGTCTAAAATTTTTATAACTTCCGCAGTCATAAAAGTTTCTCCGGCTTTGTATTCATGGGTCATTGCTTCAACAATTTTTATTGCTGCTTCTGCTGAACCATTTTTACCTGTGATATAAACTGTTCCATCATCTTCAATTGTGATCTCTGCGCCAGTTTTATCCTTAATTCCATTGATTGTTTTTCCTCCTGGACCAATAACAAGTCCAATCTGATCAATTTTAACTTTCATTATAAGAATTTTTGGAGCGTGTTCGGAAATATTTGGTCTTGGGGTACTTAATTCTTTTCCCATCACTTCTAAAATTTCCAAACGTGCTTTTTTGGCTTGATCCATTGCTTCGCGCAGGATTTTTATCGGTACACCTTCAACTTTCACATCAAGTTGAATTGCAGAAATTCCGTCTTTGGTTCCAGCAACTTTAAAATCCATATCACCATAATGATCTTCTGGTCCTTGAATATCTGTCAAAACTTTATATTCATTATCATTTTTATACATTAATCCCATTGCGATTCCAGCAACTGGCGCCTTGATTGGTACACCGCCATCCATTAAAGCCATACAACCTGCACAAATTGATGCCTGAGATGTTGATCCATTTGAAGCCATACTTTCAGAAACTACTCTCATTGTGTAAGGAAAATCTTCTTTACTAGGAATAACAGAGAATAATGCTTTTTCTGCTAACATTCCATGACCAATTTCTCTTCTGTTTGTATTTCCAAATCTTCCTACTTCACCAGATGAATAAGGTGGAAAGTTATAGTGATGGAAAAATCTTTTCTTGGTTTCAAGTTCCATTCCATTTATTGTAAACATATCGTCTGGTCCTCCAAGGGTAAGAATCGAAAGAACGTGTGTTCCTCCACGATAAAATATTCCAGTGCCATGAATAATATTTGAAATTCCACCAGCTTTGGCGTAAATTTCTCGAAGTTCATCCATTTTTCTTCCGTCTGCACGAAGAGTTTCTGCTACTGCTCCCCTATGAAGTTCTTCATTTATTTTTTCTTCAAAAATATCACCAAACAAAGAATAATCATTTAAGTCTGGATAAGTGGTTTTAATTAATTCATTCCATTCATGATGTAAGTCATGAATTTTTTCATTTCCAGCTTTTCCAGAAAATACTGTTTCTTTTAATTTGGCGTCAAAATTGTCTTTAAAAAGTTTTTCTGCGTCCTCTCTTGTTTCATGCACTTTTATTTCTCTTTTTGTTTTTCCAATTTCTTTCACAATTTGTTTTTGGAAATTTTCAAGCAAGGTAATTTGTTCTGATGCAATTTTAAATCCTGCTTCAATTTCATCTTCTGATCTTTGGAATGAAAGCGCTTCAATCATATTTATATTTCCGTCTTTTCCGCAAATAATTAAATCATAATCAAAATCTTGTCCTTCTCTTTTTTTTGAATTTGGATTTATAACCATTCCTTCCTTATATTTCCCAACCCTAACTGCTCCGACTGGTCCTGACCAAGGAATATCAGAAACACAAAGGGCAAGCGATGCTGCATTTACTGCTAAAACACTTGGGTCATCACCGTCACAAGCCAAAACTGTAACAATAACTTGCACAGCATTTTTAATTCTGTGATCGAAAAGTGGTCTGATTGTTCTGTCGATGACTCGACTTCCTAAAATTGCTTCTTCGGACGGCTTTCCTTCCCTTCTGTTGTATTTATTCCCTCCAATTTTCCCTGAAGCGTAATATTTTTCTACATAGTCGACTGTTAAATTAAAAAAATCTAAGCCTTCGCCTTTATCTTCTGACATACAAGCCGTTGCCAAAACCACAGTTTCTCCATATTTAAGCAATACTGAGCCATGAGCTTGTTCGGCTAAGTCGGAAAAAGTAGCGGTCAATTTCTTCCCGCCAATTTCCATAGAAAATTCTTTATTTTGCATAATATTTATTAGTTCGCCTGCAAACTAAAGTATTGAAACAGAGTTTCACTACTATCTGTTTGAAGACGAAACGCTAATTTGTAATGCGCTTATTATAACAACAAGCGAGAAGTGAAGCAAAAAACTTGTTTTTTGAGTTCATTCGAGTGCCGTTGTTATATAGATTTTTAATCTATATAACAACAAGCGAGGAGCAAGGCAAAAAGCTATTTTTGCTATTGTCAAATATTTTTGATTAGAAAACAGAAAAGGACGGTCCTTTTATAGGCTTGCAAATATCTTGAATTGTGGTAATTTTAAGGCAGAAAAGTAAATTTAAATTATTGATTATGAATCAAGCAGACAAAGATTTTCTAGAAAAAATGTCAGAGAAAACTTTTTTTTGACAAAATCCAACCTCTACCTTGGGTGGCAAGGCTATTTCTCAAAAATATATGGAGTTTACCAAGTATAAAATCCCTAAAAAGGAATTTGAAAAAATACTCCTTTTGATAAACAAGGAAAGGCTTCTTGTTATACCCAAAGTTTCCCTGTTGGGATTTATTGAAGGATATCAAATCTTTGACATAGAAATGATGACCAAAGAAGTTACTCTTATAACGGCTTTTGGGACAGAACAACTTCCTAAGGGAATTGAACCAAAAGATCTTTTTTACGCTCTTTGTAAATCTACTCAAAACAAAGAGCTTTCTTCCTTGATTGATAAACCAAAATTTAATATCAAAGAGGAATTTGAAGATTATGATTATTGAAAAAACCCCGCATTGCGGGGTTTTTTGTAAATAGCTTACTTACTTAAAAGATTTAACCAAGTAATCAAATAATCATGGGAAATTTTTCTGAAAGTTATTTTTTCCCCATCAAATCCTTCTACTTGAGAATCCGGAGTATCATTTTCACTAAAACATAAAAGTAAAACAGTCTCTTTTAATGGTGGACAATTGCTTGTTTCTAAAAACCAATACTTTTTTAGAGTTCTTTCGCGTGGAAGTTCTTCCGGAACTCCAATTTTATTTCCCTCAGAGAAAGCAATGTTTTCCAATTTTGGTTTTGTGGCCAAGTTTTTTAATAAAAAAGGTCCATACAATTTTTCTTTTTTATTGTCATAAACCATTATTCCGATCATTCTTGGGGTTTTTGATTTGATATCATAACATTCAATGATCCAAAATCTATCATCGTGTAAATCAGTTTGTCCTACTGGGCACATATTAAATAAACATGTTCCATGTATAAAATTTTCTTCTTTGCGAAGGGCTATATTTACCTTTTCAAGAAATGTCATTTGATGTTAATTTTAATGTTCAATTCTAATCCCACTTTACCATTTTCACGGCTATTGTCAAATAGTTTTAGTTATGGTAGTTTTAAAGCAGAAAACAAGTACTAATACATATTTATATGGGAAACATACCAAATTTTTTGCCTTATCACGAGGCGCTGATTAAAGTTATTAAAGAAACACCCTATACCCCTGATCTTATGGGTTCTATGCCAAACCTAATTAAAGTGGCAAAGATTCCACCGGAACATATTGATGAAGTCATCAATGTATGGAAACAGAAAATGAATAATGCAGAAATGGAATCTGACCAAGGGGTTTTGGAATACCTACTGCTTCAAAGAAAGGGCTACGTAGGAATACATGGAATTTGTATTATAAGCCAAGATGATTTCAGAAAACTTCAAAGGGGTTATGAAATAAAAGATAAAGATGGTAAGGTCTGGGCTGTTTCGATTGCAGATTGTGGTGGGCAGGGGAAATACCCAATGCATTATATGTGTAATGGTTTTGGAAAATGGTATTATTTGTACCACGACGGGACAAATATACGTATAAGTATCTTTATGGGTAAAGATGATCCTCTCGACGGGTCTATATGTGATGCCTTTGAAAAACCTATGCAATAATTTCACAAATTTGCTCTTTAAAAAACCCCTCCGACGCAAGGTCGGAGGGGTTTTTTTGTATGATACTTTTTAAATCTAGAACCTAGAAGCTAGCCACTAGCCCCTAGAGATTTTTTGAAAGGGTATCCTTTCAAAAAATCTCTAATACCCCAAAAGGTATTTTTTAGGTCCTTTATCGAGATCAAAAAAGTCATCTACTGCTTCTTTTAGTTTCAATGATGATGATTTTCCAAAAGAAACTGCTTCTACTTGAATGCCGTTAGTTTGTAGGTATTCAACAAGTGGAATATAGTCTCCATCCCCTGCTACTAAGATTACGACATCTAATTTTGAAGCCATTTTAATAGCATCAACTGCTAATCCGACATCCCAATCGGCTTTTTTGGCACCGCCGGAGAAAATTTGTAAATCTTTTGTTTTGGTTTCAATACCGACTTTTGTTAGTGCGTCGAAGAAATTATTTTCTTCACCTGATTCTGTTGAAATAACATAAGCCACAGCGCGGACAAGTTTTCTGCCGGCTACAGCGTCTTTTAAAATTGCACCAAAATTAACTCTTCTTTTGTAAAGATTTTTTGCAGTGTGATAGAGGTTTTGTGTATCAATAAATACTCCAACTCTCTGTTCTTTATGTTTAATTATTGACATATATTTTTTAGTATAAAATTGATATGAGTTTTGTTCTTTGTGCCTGCCCCGTAGGATCCGACCTGTGTCGGATTCCTTCGGGGTTTAATTATGCTCATATATTAAAAATTATTTATTATTAAAATTATTTATTTCTACCAAAGGTGGAAATAAATTTTTCGACCTGATTTCTTTACCAAACACTAAAAACTTAGTGCTGGATTAATTTTATCATAAATAAAAATTCCTTCCGATATAAGTCGGAAGGAATTTTTATTTTTCTATTTTCATTTTCTTTACGATCTTTCCGTGTCTTTCTTTGCTTTTCTTCTCTATAAATTTAAGGTGTGTTCTTCTGTCGGCTACCATTTTTATTAAACCTCTTCGTGAACTGTTGTCTTTCTTATGTTTCTTTAGATGAGTAGCTAATTCGTCGATTTTACCTGAAAGAATAGCAATTTGAACCTCTGGAGAACCAGTGTCCTTATCATGAATTTGAGCCTTTTTTATAACATTTTGCTTCTTTTTCGTTGTTAACATATGGTTATCCTAACATAAAACCAATAAAATTACAAGTTTTAAGGTTTTTGACTGTAAATACAAAAAACCCCATTTATGCTTATGCATAAATGGGGTTTAACTACGTTTCTTTAGAAAAATTGAAGATTTTTAATTCTAATTATTCCATCGTCTCCCATTACAGGAACAATGTTTATTTTATTAGTATTTTTTGCTATCCATTCGATATCTAATTTACGGCAATTAGTTTGTTCTTCAATATCAAACTTAAGCATTTGTTTTCCCCATCTTGATTTTAAGAGTGAATCTTCGATTTTTTGGGGACCACTTAATAAATATCTTTCAGAAACTTTTTCTAAATTTTTTATCCAAAATTTTTTAATTTCTGGATAATCTTTTAATAAACCTTGGAGAACAAAACCACAACCAATAACAACGTCCTCTTTTCCTCCGCAGTGTTCCCTTTTTTCTTTAGTGTTTTCATTCATGCATATACTACCTGATGCTGCGAGTAGTATGTCACCTCCTTTTTCTTTTAAATAATTACCAACAGCTGACGCATTTAAACAGCTTGCGATTATAATTTCTTTTGCGCCATTTGCAGATTCTACTGTTTGGGTTCCATGACTTGTTGTAAGAATAATAATTTTATTTTTCACTATCTCTTCTTTGTATTCACAAAGAGAAGTTCCAATACAAAATCCCGGTAGAATTTTTCCTCCGCGTTCTCCACACAACATAGCCTTTTCTTTTAATTTATTTTTTATTTTAAATGCGTGTTCAATGGTTGAAGTAGGGATAATCCCACTTGCTCCATTTTGTAGAGCGGTAATCATTACTGATGTTGCGCGTAGCACATCAATAACTACAACTAATTTATTTCTTAATTCACCGTTATCTCTTTTAATCTCTAATTCTCCTGGTGTTAATGTAATGTCGATACTTTCTATTTTGTTTTCCATATTTATTATTTTTTTATTAAAGAACTATCCCAGTACTTACAAAGACACTATTATCTTGCAATCTGGCCCTTAAATAGAAATCTTCTACACAACAGTCAAACTACAAAACAAAAAACCCCTTGAGGGGTCTGCTTTGTAAACTGACTTTTAGATATTTAAATCAAAAATTAACAAGCAAAAACTCCCTCGGGTGGTATTGAGGAAGATGAGGAACTATTTTGTTGTTTAATTTTTAATCTATTCACAATTATTAATATATCAAAATATCATTATATTTTCAAGTAAATACAAAAGCCCCGACTTGGTCGGGGCTTTAAGAATAAAAAATAAGAGGTTTCAAGTGTTTATTAAATTCAATTTCAAAATAAAATTTACTATTGAATTGTAATCTTTGGTATTACACAGGTTAGATGGTTTTTTTATATAACCATCAAGAAATTGGCTGTATTCTGGCATAGTAGAATAAAGATAAACTTTAATTTTACTATTCCGCATTTCTAACGTCTCATCCAGTTTTGTTCCAGTTTGATTACATGGAAATATTTGACCAGTAATTAGAATTATTTCTTCGCCAGGGTGTAAAGAAATTAATTTTTCTATCTCTCCATAATAACTAGAGAAATGTATTTTCTCTAACAGGCTTGGATTTTTTTCAAACAAAGCAAATTTAATATCTTTGATATTACCTTCAATGCTTTGTAAAACATAAACTTTCATAATCTTTCTTTTTTAGTTAAACAATTTTTGAATTTTAATTTTAGGGTGGGTCGCGATAATCGCGACCCACCCAGGTTTAATTTAGGAATTTAGATACCTTTGAACATCAGGTCTTTTCAAGACAGCATCAAGTATTTCTGACCCTGTTTTTTCTTTAGCCCAAAAAATAGCTTTTTCTGGGGCAATGTCTGGTCTCATTAATAATGCCATCCAAACTTCATCTCTATGCCATTTTTTTGCATAATTAATTGCCTTATCTTGATCAACATCAGTCCTGGATAACACAACCACAACCATTTCGAGACTTTCCATTTTTTCCAAATAGGAAAAAGCTTTTTCTGGTTCAATCTCACTCTTTACATATTCTTGCACAGACAGATTATTTGATGCCATAAACCATAACGGCCAGAAATCAAATTCTTCAGCCAAGGATAATAATTCTTCAGGTGGAAGTTTTTTTAAATCATCCCTTTTTACAACATCGGGTCCAATATGACTCCACGGTAATTGATATTTTTCAAATTCTTTGGCATATGGAAGTGCTTGTTGTATGGGGAAATCTGTCTTACAAAGTGTTGATCTCCATACTCCAAAATGATTCCCTAGTCGTTTAGCACACTCTAAAGCCATTTCCCACGGAACCACCTTCTCAATTACAAGTTCTAGGATGTGATCATCTTTGCACTTCTCTGCGCATTTAAGAGCTTTTTCAGGAGAGATGTCTGGTCTCATTAAAACAGTTTCTCTTACTTTTCTTTTATAGCTATGTTCACTACAACCATAACCAAGTTCATCATTTCTTGAAAGCCAGCAATTCTCCGCATATTTTAGCGCTTCATCGGCTGTACAAAACTTTGGATTTCCTAAAAATCCGATTTCTTTAAAACTAATTTGCATTTTTTTTTAATCTCCTATTTTAGTTAAACAATTTATTTTGATTATTTTTTGTGAGAGGTTTGCGAGAATTTTTCTCGCAAACCTCAATTGTTTTACAGAACTAACATTATTAATTTTTTGTTCTGTTTAAGACAAAATTACAATAATCAGCTACGATATCTTGCTGGTCTTGTATCAGGATAATCTCTACGGTATCTTAATGGTCCCTTTTCGTAATCTGGGTCTATATAACCCATGCGATTACGGTGAAAACCACCAGGAACAGGGTCATATTTTTCAACCCTTGATTCATTTTTTTTACCTTCTTTTTTACTTTGATCATTTTCTTTTTCTTTCACTTTTACCTCCTATTTTTTTGTTAAAGAACTATTCCAGTACTTATAAAACTTGGTGTTTTATAATCTGGCTTTTAAATAGAAATTTTCTACACAACAGTCAGGCTACAAAACAAAAAACCCCTCGAGGGGCATTGCTTTGTAAATTGACTTTTAGATATTTATATCAAAATTAACAAGCAAAAGACCCCTCTCTTGAGGTTCTTCTATTCCATTTGTTAAATTTTGACATAAATGTATTCACGTTTTCAATATAGCAAATAATGAAAATTTGTCAAATACTATAAGTTGATTATTTTTATTATTAAAAAATAGCCATGTTATAATGTTGAAATGAATAAAATTACTAACTGGATTAAAGGAATATTTTTGACCATCTATTTAATCATTATCGTTATTATTCTTATACTTAATCCATCAATTTCTTCTGTTTATGGTTTACCAATTTGGATTATTCCTACTATTGCCTTTGTTAGTGTTATTTTATTTGGTTATTCATATACTAAAACATTGTTAAGTGTAAATAGTATTGAAAATGAATTTACCTCCATAGTTAATCATGTTTTTCGAACTCCTCTTACTCGGATAATGTGGCTAGAAAAAGAATTAGAAAAGGATTTACCAACACAAGAAAGACTTTTAAATTTACAGAATTTAGAAAATGCAGGAGCTAGAGTTTTGGAAATAATAGATATTATCGCTGGGATAAAAGATGTTAAAAGTAGAGCAGGATATCTCTTTAAAGCCACTTCCCTAAGAGAAATTGTTGAAAAATTAATAATAAAATATCATGGAGAAATAGATAATAAAAAAATTACCATGAGAATCCCTACTTTCAATAATATTCCTATGCTTACCTTAGATCTTAAGAAAATTTCTTTTGTTATTGATGTTTTACTTGAAAATGCAATTTTTTACACACCAGAGGGTGGAAAAATTTTTATGGATTGTGTAGTAAAAGACAAAAAATTATTTCTTTCTGTTAGTGATTCAGGTATGGGTTTAAGTTTTTTGGATAAAATGAGAATTTTCTCAAGATTTTATCGAAGTAAAAAAGCTAAATTAATGAATACCGACGGACTGGGGCTAGGACTTTATCTTTCTAAAATTATTGTTTCCAGACACCACGGGAAAATTTATGTTACTTCAAGTGGAGTAGATAAAGGAGCAGAATTTGTTATAGAATTACCTTTGAAATAATATTGTGCGACACAAAATAATGGTAAAATGATTGAATGACTACCGAGATTGAAAAGCTAAAACGTGAATTTTTGGAATATATGGAAATTGAAAGGGGTTCTAGTTTAAAAACGATAGAAAATTATGATCGCTATCTTTCTAAGATTTTTGAGCATGGGAAATTTACAAAAGTAGAAGATATTAGCGACGATTCAATACGAGAATTTAGACTATGGCTTAATCGTCAACCAGCATCACATGTTGGATCAAGACGTCTTCCAGGAAAAACAATTTCAAAAAAGACTCAGAATTATTATATGATTGCACTCAGAGTGTTTCTTAGATTTCTTGCTCGTCGCGGAATAAAAAGTATGTCAACTGAAATGATTGATTTAGCAAAGGTTGGAGAACGCTCACTTGATCTTATTTCACAAGAAGAGCTCGGTCGCCTACTCTTAGCTCCAGAGGGGAACGATTTAAAAACACTTCGCGATAGAGCAATTTTACAATTACTTTTTTCTACTGGTCTTCGTGTTTCAGAACTGTGTTCACTAAACCAAGATGTAAATTTTTCTTCGGGGGAATTTTCCATTAGAGGTAAAGGTGGAAAAATTAGAGTAGTTTTTATTTCAGATGAAGCAAAAAAGGCAGTAAAAGACTATTTGGCAAAAAGAAAAGATATGGATGATGCTTTATTTGTAAAAATGGGAATTGAAAAAGAAAGTAAAGAAACAAGAGACAAGAAATATAAAAGCGGAGATGGTGATGCTCTTACTCGTAGGTCAATCGAAAGAATAGTTAAATATTATGCAGTTAAGGCTGGAATTTCAAAAAAAGTTACACCTCACACAATCAGACACTGTTTTGCTACAGACCTTCTTTCAAATGGTGCCGATATCCGCTCTGTTCAGATAATGTTAGGGCACTCAAATATTGCAACCACACAAATTTATACTCACGTTACAGACAAGCAGTTGAAAGATATACATAAAAAATTTCATTCAAATAAATAATCTGCTATTGACTAAATTTAATAATATGCTATTCTTAGCACAGAAATCAGTAAATTAAATATTTATGGTAGGTTTAGGAATGTCTATGTCTTTGAGACAAACACAAAGAATTACTTTATCTTTAAGCCAAAAGGCTGTTTTGAAGGGTTTTGAATCTGTTTTAAAAGAAAGGATTCATGGACCGGATTTAATTGTTAAACGTAATCCAAATGCAGGCAAAAGTGGAATTTCTGGTTTGGAATTTTTGTCAGCATCTGGAAGTGCTTACGTTACCCTTTTGTCCAAAGAAGGTTTGGATGAAAAAGTTTTATCATTGCATTCACAGACCACAGCTGCTTCTTTATATATGAATGATCTTAATACTTATATCAACATCATTCATTATTATAAAACTTTAGCCAATGCTTTTGCGTCTAATGGCAGAGTTTTTAAAAACGCTGCTTTGGAAAACTGGCAGACCAATGTTATAGAATTTTTGGGAGTCCTTCCTGATTCTTGGATAGGAAAAATTGTTGGAAAAACAGCCTCTGCTATCGGGGCTTACCGCACAATGATTGGGATTAAGTCTTGCCGGAAGAATCTTGTAGAATTAGAAGACGATGAAGATATTTTTCAGTCAGAGATTTTAAAAATTCAGGCAAAAAACCTTGATAAACTCAGGAATTTTCAGGAGACTCATTCTGGTGAAGATTTCACTGATACTGTCAGGGTTGAGATTAATGATTTCATTGCAAAAAATCATGACAAAATGAATGACGGTCAAATGAATGTAGAATTGTTTGGAATGGGAATAAGTATTTCCAGAAGAACAATCACAAAGTATCGTCATCAACTTTTTCCGCCGACAATAAAAGTGAAGCCTGCCTAATTTATGACAGACATTTAAAAATCCCCCAGAACTTGATTCAGGGGGATTTTTTATTAGATTTTTATTTATTTCATTAAGTCTTCTTTTTTCTCTTTTTTAATTAACTTTTTGGGACTTAGAATTGCTTCTGTTATTGCTTGTTCGTCTAATTTTTCTTCTTCTCTTTTTGGTTTCTTTGCTTTTCCCCATGCTGGAGTGTGTTCATCTTTTGTTTTATAAGGTTTTCTCAATTTAATGTAAAAAATAGAAAATTTTGTGTTAGGTACATCAAATGAGTTAGAA
>Ga0172379_10002671_pt1 | contig 30823 bp, 27 predicted proteins | sample GrowelOW334metaG_FD_119756 | JGI IMG/M metagenome (GOLD analysis project Ga0172379, IMG submission 119756) | Groundwater microbial communities from an aquifer near a municipal landfill in Southern Ontario, Canada - Groundwater well OW334 metaG | ecosystem: Environmental > Aquatic > Deep...
AAGTTGTTTTAGGCTTTATTGATAAGACTGGACGTTGGTGGTTACTTGAATCTCTTGATAGTGTGGGTGATACAAGCAACTACGTACAGTTGATTCCGGTAATGGGTACAAAGAGTTTTGTTACATTGCCTAGCGGTGAATTTGTAAAACCAGATGTTATTTTGCCGATTCTTCATGGTGAAAATGGCGAAGACGGTACGGTCCAAGGCTTAGCGCGATTAATGCATATCCCAATTGTTGGCTGCGGTGTGGCTGCCTCGGCTGTCTGCATTGACAAAGTGTTAACCAAGCAATTGCTAGAGTATAACGGTATCAAAACTACCCCATATGCCTTTCACGAGACTGGTGATCCGGCGCCAAGTTACAAGAAATTATCCGAGGAATTATCACCAACATTATTTGTAAAACCAGCTGGTTGTGGCAGTTCGGTCGGTGTCAGCAAGGCAAAGAACGAGGCTGAATTAAAGACTGCACTTGCCGAAGCGCACAAATACGACCAAAAAGCGCTGATTGAAAAAGCGATTACAGCTAGGGAATTAGAAGTCGCGATGCTGGGCAATGGCGGTCATGCCAAAGCCAGTGGCGTCGGTGAAATTATACCTGACAGCGAATTTTATGATTTTGAGTCAAAATACAGTGCCACCAGCCAAAGTAAGGTAATAATCCCAGCCGAATTACCAGAAGATCTATCCGAAGAGATTCGCGCAATTGCCTTGAAGGCATATCGTATAGTTGGCGGTGAGGGTCTTTCACGGATTGACTTCTTTTTGGCCGATAATGGGGAAGTGTATTTAAACGAAATCAACACCTTGCCTGGCTTTACCAATATCAGCATGTATCCAAAATTATGGCGTAAACAAGGCATGTCGTATTCTGAGCTTATCGAAAAACTGATATCACTGGCATTGAAACATTAAAATAAAAGCAAAACTTCAAGTATAAATAAAATACCCGACCAAAAGGTCGGGAATTTTATTTGGTGGCTCCTCCCATCAAGCGGTCGCTTTGCTCCCTATATCCGCTCGTTTGTAAAAATATGTAAACACATTTTTACTGCGCGTCGCTTCATGCACTGGGGACTATTGTCGCTTTGCGACAAGTCCCCAGTTCAAGCTGGTAGAATCTCATTCAAAGAAATAACCCCATCGAATGATGGGGTTATTTCTTTGGTGGCTCCTCCCAGACTTGAACTGGGGACACAAGGCTCTTCAGGCCTCTGCTCTACCAACTGAGCTAAAGAGCCACATCGGTTAACGCTCTGTATATTTTACTAGAGTTGAGTGAATTCTACAAGTTACTTCTATTGCGCGTTATCTGTAATAAGCCTACAATTAAACTAGTAATTAACGAGGAGGCATTATGGAATCGTTCTTAATCTTTATCGGGGTAGTAATAATAACTGCAATTGCTTATGGCATTCGTATCGTCAATCAATACGAGCGCGGAGTGGTGTTTCGTTTGGGCCGGGTAATAACAGAGATAAAACAGCCAGGCCTTCGCTTGATTATTCCAATTATTGATCAAATGCGAAAAGTGCCACTTCGTACGGTTACGTTACCTATTGAAACTCAAAAAATCATTACCAAAGATAACGTTTCGATTGATGTTGCGGCGGTTGCGTATTACCAAATTGTCGACCCGATTAAATCAATTGTCGAAATCGAGGACGTTGTCTCGGCAACTTATCAGATTGCTCAAACGACTGTCCGAAACGTCGTTGGTCAAACTTCGCTTGACCATGTCCTTAGTGAGACTTCGGCCTTGAATGAAAAAGTCAAAGCAATCCTTGACCAAGCAACCGAAAAATGGGGAATCTATGTCAGTAATGTAGAGTTAAAAGACATTCAGTTGCCAGATTCAATGCAACGAGCCATGGCCAAAGAGGCTGAGGCCGAGCGTGAAAAACGCGCTAAGATTATTGCCGCCGAGGGCGAAGCGCTAAGTGCCGCAAAATTAGGCCAAGCAGCTGATATAATTTCGGCCCACCCAATTGCATTGCAACTTCGCAATTTGCAGGTTCTTTCAGAAATTGCAGTCGAGAAAAACAGCACAATTATTTTCCCAAGCCAGTTCATGGATACAGTCGACAGCGTCAAAAAGTTCATGGCTAAAGAAAAGTAAATAATATCTTGCGGGTGAAGAGACTCAAAACTCCCGGCGCCTGTAGGCAAAAGTGTTAAGAGACTCAGTCACGATAAATTTTCTCCAAAAATTTTCGCGGTCACGTTCCGCGACCCCGAAACTTCACGATTGGCAACCAGTTGCCATCGGAAGGTTTCCTTGCGATAGTCCACAGGACTATCTCACCCGCCTCAGTCGGTGACATTCGTCATCCGGCTTCCGGCCTTGCGAACCGCCGACATGGCGGTTCTCACTCTCGACCTCAGAGGTCAAGAATTAGAGTCTCATACCATAAGAAAAACCCCACACAAAGTGGGGTTGTTCTTATGGTGCGGGTGAAGAGACTCAAACTCTCGACCTCTTCCTTGGCAAGGAAGCGCTCTATCAACTGAGCTACACCCGCGTACCTTCTAAAAATTATAGGCAAAAGGGTGCTAAATTGCAAGTTACATTTCATTTGCTATTGTCTCTGAAGTATTTTTATCTACCTTGTCGCTAACCCGCCCTTAGTATAAAATGAATACAATATGCGAAAGCTAAAAATTGCTGTCTTGTCGCCGATACAATGGCGAACACCACCGCGCAAAATGGGGGCGTGGGAATTAGTAGCCAGTACGATTACCGAAGAGTTAGTTAAACGTGGTCATGACGTTACGCTTTATGCGTCCGCTAACTCGGTTACTGGTGCCAAACTGCGCTCGATTGCGCCATATCCTATCCAAGAACCCGAAGGTGTGCCACTAGAGGAAAAACTATATACATATCTGCACAGTGCTCTCGTATTCGAAGAAGCCGACCAATACGATATTATCCACAATAACTTTGATGGCTATCCATTGGTATTCTCAAAACTAGTCAAAACACCAGTCATTTCGACAATTCACGGCTTTTCGTCGCCACAAATCAAGGATTTATACACCAGATACAATAACACCAGTTATGTATCCATCAGTCATGCCGATCGCCGCAACTGTCCTGAAATGAATTGGGTGGCCAATATCTATCACGGTATAAATGTCGACAATGTGCCATTTGGCGCTGAAAGCAAAGGCTATTATGCCTATCTTGGCCGTGTGCATCCAACCAAAGGCGTACACCTGGCAATTCAGGCTGCCCTGAAGGCTGGCGTAACACTTAAAATCGCTGCATACCTTAACGAAAACGACAAAGGCGAAATGGCCTATTGGAACGAGCAATGTCTGCCATATATTGATGGACAACAAATCGTATATCTGGGCGAAGCCGACGAAAAAGCTAAGTATGAATTATTATCCGGCGCCATTGCTACGCTGTGCCCAATTCAATGGGAAGAGCCATTCGGCCTAGTGTTTATCGAATCAATGGCAACCGGTACGCCTGTGATTGCTTTTGGGCGCGGCAGTGTGCCAGAAGTCATTCAGGATGGTATTGGTGGCCTGGTTGTAGAGCCCGACAACATGGAAGCCTATGTTGATGCGATTAACCGCGTAAAATCCCTGGACCGTCAAGCAGTGCGTCACTATGCCGAAGAAAACTTCTCGATTAAACATATGATTGATCAATACGAAGAAACGTACTACAAGATACTAGGTATCGACCCAAATCTTTAGTGTTTGTCGACCTCTGGGTCGTCCCAATCCAAAACATGCAGTCCATCACGATTCGTTGATGGGTAATACAAATCATATATCTTGTCATCAAACATCTTGTCCAATACAAAGTGAAAGTCATACCAATCATCACCAACCACTTCGCCAGAATTGTTTTTAAACTCGGATACTGAGGTTGATTCGATTGCCCAACCGGTATTTTTGCTGGCCCAAACTATCACCCAGGCGTGCTCGTTGGTGTCATCGCCAATTATTGAAGTGTGGTAGCCCTGCGTTTCTAGGTACCTGGCTACTTCTTTGGACATGTCCGAGCAATCAAAACTGCCTTCTTTGTATTTGTAGGCATAAGGATGGTGGTCAAGAAGTGTTTGAATCTCGCCAGGTTTGACGGACTTTTTGTAAGCCGTCTTGGCGTGCGGGTCATTCAAAACTGTAGCAAAAGGCTTTTCATTGTAATAAGGCTGGGGTGTTTTTACCCCAAACAACATGCCAACAATCGCCGTCAGCAATAAATAACTGAACGTCAGTCCCAAAATTGCGCCAATAACATTCTGGATGGTTCTGGATGCATGTTCTTTCGTGATAACCATTATTTCTACTATATCATCAGCCAGATTAATATCGATACGCCTATAAATTATGGTAGTGCTTAATATTGAAAAACGATTATAATTAAGTTAAGCAAAATATAATCGTGTGAGGGTTTATGTCTGATATTAAGAATAATGATTTGAGTCCAGATGTACTTAATGATGTGGATGTAGAGAATGAATTGCACAAAGTTCCACCGCATAAGCCGTCGGTTAAAAAACACAAATCAAAAAAAGTCTTAGTTTTGGCGGTCGGCGTGATTGTAATTGCACTTGTTGGAGCTGTTGCCTGGTACTTTTTTGGAAGTACAAATTCAAAGACAAGCAATAATCAGACCACAAATACTAAATCAACAGACGGTGGCGAGACTATTGACCCTGTTATCGCTAAAATTATCACCCCAACTACGGGTGAAGTATGGTTGGATAAACCAATTAAAATAGCAAAACAAGGATACTTTTCATCAGATGAATCTGACGATGAAGACAGGACTGACTATTATCAAGTTGGCAGTAGGGAAAAAAATACTATAATTATGACATCGACTGTAGGCATTGGGACTACATATAGATTATTCGAAAAGTTACCAGACGGAAAGATTAATTATATTGAACAGCCAAATCCTTTAGGCGTTCTTAGCCGGCAACAAAGGGACGATATTTCACAACCACTTAATCCCAAGGTGGCTATAGCCGATGATGTACATTATGACTCCTTGAGCATCCCTTATAGGTTACAAATTGACGATAAGGGCGGCGTGGTATACATGCCGAGATACGAAACTATTGGCAGTAGTTATGTCACCCCAAAAGACTCCAGCCAAAACACCGTCAAACAGACGGTAGTAAGGCAGCTTGGCAGAAACAGCTTGGTTAAGGTTGAGTCTACTAATGTAGAGACTAATCTTGTATCTATTGGCTACATAATCAAGACTCCAATGGGTACACAAATTGCGATGAGATATGAGCCCTTGAACCCAGAAATAGATAACTACCGATGGAGTGTTGGCGATCCTTGGTCTAGCGGATCCTTGAAGTCTATTACGCATGGTTGTAACGTTTCTAACGTATCTGTGACAATGGCAAATTCGCTAACGGATAGCGATGTCCAGCGAGTTGGAACATCCGACGATGAGCAGATAATATACGAGTTCAAGGATTTAAATAACACACTGCTAAAAAAGGCCTACTCAGAGTTTAAGGATTATTACAACAACTTCACGGACAACTATGATAGTTATAAGGCTATGTCTTTGGAAACTTTTGTGTATGATCATGGCGTTGTTTTGTACAAAGACATATACGGTCAATGGCTCGTATATGTAAGAGACGAATACGCTCCGTCATATGGGTGCGCAAAGCCAGTAGTTTATCTTTATCCGACGGCAACACAAACGGTAAGCGTCAAAGTGGGCGCAGACGTAAAAATATCTGATCCATACTATAATCCAATAACGGGCTGGAAGGCTGTGGCAAATCCAAACGGCCAGCTGACTGTAAATGGCGTCAACTACGATTCATTATTCTGGGAGGGACCAGGCCAAGGTATCTATCCAAATATTTATGAAGGTACGGTGGTAAAAAGGCAAGATGCGATATCAACAATTAAATCTCAATTAGCCCAGCAGGGTTTGAACGCGAAAGAAACCGCTGATTTTGTAGATTATTGGCAGGATAAGCTTCCGAACCAACCATATATCAGGTTGACTTGGTTTAATACAAGCCAAATGGATCAACTTGCTCCGCTGTATATTGTGCCTAAGCCAGACACGGTTATTAGGGTGTTTTTGGATGCCAGCGGTTTAGACAAGCCAATAAACATACCAGCACAGCATCTAGAAGCTATCCCTAGGTCTGGATTTACGGTTATTGAGTGGGGTGGTCTTCTGGGTACCAGTAAAATGGTTGTGGACTGATTTTGCCTCGAGAGTATAATTGTTTAATATGAGTTTTGTTATAGCTATCACTGGTCCGGCGGGGGCAGGTAAAAGCACGACCGCCAAAAGAGTCGCTCGCATCGTCGAAAGATGCGTCAATATTGACGTTGACCATTTGAAAGCTTTTATTGTAAACGGTTTTATCTATGACGATACGCCCGAAGGTATCAAACAATGGCAACTGCTGGGTGATAATATCGGAATTGTTGCCAAAAACTTTGTTGATAATGGATACAATGTCATCGTCAACGGCTATTTGGACGAGTCTGCCTGGAAAAATATCGACAAATACGTCACTTTTGACCACAAAGTGTTGCTGATGCCACATATCAAAGTAAATATCGATCGCGACAAAGAGCGACCTGGTGATTTTGTGATGGGCGAAGATACAATATCCCGCCACCAAGAATATTTTGCCTCTAACAAGTTTTATGACGACTACCAAATGCTTGATACCACCAATCACACCGTAGAAGAAACAGTAAACAGTATCCTTGGCATAGTCGGCTGATATATCCCACTTGTGCTATACAACCGTGTAAAAAAATGATAATGTGTGTTCAAGAGCAAAAGATTATTATCGGTGCAGCGGTAATTGTCGAGCAAAACTTGGCAATTGTCATAGCCACGATATAATCGCGTTCCTTGACAACGCGAGCAAGAAATAGGTGATAGCGGACAAAGTTCCGTTATTGGTTTGGTGTAATCTTGGGGCGAACAATCGTGTTTTGTCCTGGGATTTTGGTAGGTAGTATTATACTTTTTCAACCTTTAGGAGGTACTAGTAAAATGTCAGTTCACCATCCATCATGTCCAAGCTGTGCTATGCCCATGTCGCACGACGGCGAATCATATCGCTGTCCCAATTGTCCGACGCGAATTTTCGTGTCTTTACGGAATGTAACCGAAAACTTCAGGGTAGAGACAGCTCCACCGCGAAAAAAGCGGTACCCGTTCGGAATGCTGCCTGCCACCAGTTACGCGACTTAACTGATCGGTTTTGATCTTGCTTGCTGGTGCGTTAACATACGCCGCAAGTGACTGCTCTATGAGCAGGACTAGTCTAACGACAGTCCTGCTCATTTTTCTGTCGCGGGCTTGCGGGTAACATATAATACATATTAAAAAATGAGCGTATAATACAATCAAGGCCACCAAAACATAGTTTTTGGTAACCAAGTTCTTTCTCTTTTCGTCGTCTTCCTCCACGTTATATTCTTGTATCTTATCGATACTCAACATAATGAGAGGTGCATATGAAAACAGCCGCATTCTGTCTAAAATGTCATAGCGAAAGGGATGTTGCGTCAAAGCGACATGTTTGTTCCAAACATTTTTACGGCAAAAAGAACGATCCGGTTTTGTATCTGTGTGACAGATGTTACGCAGAGTTAAAGGAGGTTCTTTCTCGCTTTAAGGAGCTTAGAAAAGGCCTGTATCTGGCTATTTCGAAAGCATGGCTAACGGGTATCACCCCGTTTGAGGTTAACCACATGGAGGTGAGATATGGCGAGGTGGTGTCCTAGGCACTCAGCAGACAACTGCACAGACATGTGCATAATCTGCGTCGAGTACTATCAGCGAAGGATCGAACATCATTTCAACGGGTTGCATGTATATTGCTACCTCAACAAGTTTTTGCCAAGGCCATTGGCACTGAAGTTGTCAGGGAAGTGGGAAAAAATCGCGCATCCGCTGATTTACGGCAAGCCAAAGCCTGCTGTAGAAGTAGTTCAGACATCGACCTCGGCATCGGCATCAGAATGAACGCAAAGAGAAAGGTATCACCGGGCAGAGAGCTTAACGCACTCTGCCCGCTTTCCTTAGTATTTTATGAACTAGAAAAATACACAAGATTATTGTATAAAAATCTAATTTTTAGTGTTATGATTATGCCCAAGGAGTAGCAAATGCCATCTTGGCAAAGCTATCTCAGTACATCTGAGGCAAGCGTCTAAAAAGCGCTTTTATAAACCACTTTCTCTCGTACAAGGAGGCTTTATGTCATCAAACGAGAGCGCATGCCAAAGTTTTGTCGGCGTCGAGCTGGCTGTGCCATTGGTTTGCATTTCATGCAGCCCTAATGGAAGCGTTCCGCCGGGATGCATCATGCCGCCTCATTACATCAGAAGACGATGTGAAGTAGGTGGGTGCAACAAACGAATGAAGTGCTCTGGCATCGCCGGAGAAAAATTTCGCCTCGTGTGCCCCAGTGGTCACGAAATGCTATTCCACAACAATCCGCGACCCTAACCAGGGAAGTGGATAGCTCGCCAAAAGTGAGCAAACCCCAGGCAGGATACCAACCAGTATCCTGCCTATTCTAATTTAGGATATAATGAAATTACGCGGGTGAGAACTGCCCAGAATGGCAGTTCGCAAGGCCGGAAGCCGGATGACGAATGTCACCGACTGAGGCGGGGCTGCGAAAAATTCGGAACGAATTTTATCGTAGCTAGCTCAGTTGAAGTGCCTTTCTGGCTAAAATTTACAAAATACGCGGGTGTAGTTCAGTGTTAGAATGCTTCCTTCCCAAGGAAGAGGTCCAGGGTTAGAGTCCCTGTACCCGCACCATTTAAAGCTCCGCATGTCGGAGCTTTTTTGTTCGAACCTAAAAAACTAACATAAAATCCTCTCTGTTAGAGGAGTCTCCTCTAGAATCTAGCAGCCATATCAAAATTCAGTGGTTATTTCTAATGGTTTAGCAAGTCCCCCTCTTTTAGAGGAGACTCTTCTAGAATCTAAACATGAAAAACTGACAGTAAACTCTCTCTATTAGAAGACTGTCTTCGGGAGTCTCTTCGTTAGCGCTCGAAAAACTGACAGCAATTTTTCTCTGTTAGAGGAGAGTCCTCTAGAATTCCCTCTCGCTGTTGGTTCATGATAGTTTTTTGCACCTTGAACATAGTTTTGGATTGCAAGGATTATCCTTGCAGTCCCAAATATCTAGCACAAAGGGTAGTATACTAATGCTATGCCTGCAATTGATTGGAATAAGTTTGGAGTGACGGGAGCTAGTAAACGAGACTCTTTCGAAGAGCTTTGCTTGCATCTATTTTGTCGAAGACACAAATTATCAGAGGGGGTATCGGGTGACTTCAATCAGGCTGGTCTTGAAACGGAACCGGTTAAGGTTGGTAAAAAGACGTACGGATTTCAGTCCAAGCATTTTGATAAGAGACTTGACTACTCGCAAATAAAAGACTCTATCGTCACTTCTCTGAATAAATATGGAAGTAAACTTGATGAGATATGCGTTTTTATTAATCTCGATGCAAAACCGAATAACTCGAAGAGCGGTAAAAAGATTGCCAAAATAGCGAAAAAATCTGGTGTGAAAATAAAGTGGTATACTCGAAGAAACTTCGAGGTGGCATTAACAAAGCCAAATAATCTCGACTTAGCATTTTTTTACTTTGGATATGGATCCGAATTTAAATTCATAGAGGACAGTGCAGACCATACTAAATTAACATTAATAAAATCAAAACAATTTTTAAAATTACATTTCCTGGACTCGAAAAATAAGCGTGTCCAAAACCTGGAAGAAACTATTCTAAGGCTTTCAGAAAAACTAGTACTTATATCAGGAGACCCCGCTTCTGGTAAGAGCACATTAGTGCATCGGCTCTTCTATTTCTATTCAGGAATGAGTGAAACGAGCCAGACTAAAATGGTGAATAAGATTATCTTGACTGGTGCAGTGCCTCAAGTTGTAAATCTCAAACTTTGTGCAACAGACAGCTTAGAAAATATAATACGCACTAGACAGAGCGTCTATGCTATCCAGGGTACCGAATTAAAAATTATCTATCTACTTGATGGACTTGACGAGATTAGCGAAGACAGGGCCGACCTTATCTTGCTTCAAATGCTCGAATTGTCCAAAAAGAAAAACACTCATAAAATTATCGTGACTTGTAGGAGCGGAAATTTTAATAAGATACAACTCAAAAACTATTTTAAGAACTGTATCGAACTTAAGGTTGGGCAGCTGGGTATAAAGGATATTGATAATTACTTTAAGGCAAGAGGCGATGCCAGTAGACAATCGGCCTACGATTTACTAAAATTATCAAACCCAAAGCTCGTGTCTTCCATAACAGACGTATTGGGGCTGATACTACTCTGGGATTCAATCGAGCTGCTCAATAACGATAGTACCGTTTTAGACTTGTACGAATTAAAGGTAAAACGCGTCTTATGTGACCCTGCTCATTATAAGGATCTGCCAGGCCTGAATCTACCAAATCCAAAAAACGAAGCCATCCTCTCGGTGAATGAAACTATTTCATATAAATTTCACGAAAAGTTTCAGTTCTTGCTCCCACTGCATGAATTACAAGAAATAATCAGCGAAGCTTATCCTAAAATTGATTACAATGCAATCAACTCTATTATCAACTATATAGCGAGCCTATTCTTCGACATATCCCCCGCAAGTCACCAAGAGGCATACTACGTATATAAGCACAGACGCTATCAAGAGTACTTCTTCATTACTCTACTTCAAAAGCGATATGCCATAAATCCGAGTATCCTTAGAGAACTGTCTATTTTGTCCAACCTAGAATTATTCCAAACGTTCTTTATAAAGGGACTACGCAAGAAGTATGTTGAAGAGAATAATTTAATTGGGTGCCTTGACCTAAGCCTCCTAGACGTCTATCTAGGGAACCACTCTGGCTGGGGTGTAGATAGTCCGTATTATCTTAATTCCCCTGACTTTATAAAGACTCTAGTAGACCAACAAGATGCCGTCTTCAACATACTTTTTGAAGATGATAATCTGAACATCAGAAGCAAAATTTTTGTCGATACCCATTTGCTAAAAGATAAATTTGAGGAATGGAAGAAAGATAGTGATAACCTGACTCATTATCGAGCCGAACAGGTACTGATTGACGGCTGGCAAGAGGGGCGTTCGCGTTTAATGAATCTTGTTGTAGACTTTTGGCAAGCTGGCCGAAAAGACATTGCGAATGAAATAATAAGCAATGTACGAGAGATTCAAACACTCTATAAAAAGAATAAATTCTTTGAGTTGTTAGGCAAGGAGCAACGACAGCATATTAGCCACTCGTCTCAGAATACATACAAGTCTTGGATTTTTTATCTCATGAATATTCTTGAAGATAGTGCCGAAAAAATACTCAATGAAAAAATTTTACCCATTATGGACGATAATGATGATGATTTTGGATCAAAACGTGGCGTCGGTGATGATATAAAATCCTATCTATCCGTTCTTGTTAGTAGTCAGCCGTCTCAATTGGTCGATCTTATTGATAAATTGCCGCAGCCAGTACTATTGGAGCTTCTTAGAATTCTAACAAGGCTACCTAGCCTAAAGCTATTTATTGAATACACGGAAATATACGATACTGTTAAAAAAATTGTCGCCACCTACGACTTTGAACTGAACGAAAATAACTACCATATTCTGTTTTTCAAGAAATATTTTTCACTAGATATTACAGAGCATGAACATAAATATTTAAATAAACGAAAAGATAAGATAGTACAAGAAAGAGATATTGACTGGCGAACACACGGCTATGAAGCCGAGTTCGCACTAATCGCGTACATTATTGGCGACTATTCACTAGAACAAGAGACTACGCAGGCCAGAAGTGAACACGGACTTGACTTTTACAGTGAGCGTGTAGCGTATGCGGTCCTTTATGTTGCATATATTTCTATGCTTAAAGGCGACACTAGTTTTGAATATATTTATCGTCAATATGCAAAATATTGTGAACTGAAAGACGATACGCGGTATACGTCCAAGGCCTTGCTATTTCCAATCACCGTGCTTTGGGCTTACATTTATGGCCATAGTACTGTAGACAACTCGACAAAAAAACTACTCGCAAAAAGACTTGTCGAAGAACTGCATATAAATAAATATAGTTTTTATCTTAATCTTAATACGCACTTTCCATCCCTGTTCAGCAACATTGTAAGTGAATCCGAAATAGCGTCATTCGAGAGCGACCTGGATACCTGGAAAGACGATTTTCAATCCAAGGTAGACAGGTATCTTGACCTTAGTCGGATGTATAAAGAAGTTAACCCGCAGAGAGCGTCCGAATTATTCATTAAAGCCATAGTAGACGGGACCCTGCGACACGGCTGGAGAAAAGACCCGATCGTTCATTACGATCTTGTGAATGCATTAGGTGTATTACTCGAAAAGCAGTGGTTAAAGGAAGATGAGTTGGGGCGGGTTCTCGATGAAGTCTGGGATTTAGTACTCAGAGCCTATGAAATATCAGATGGAAGCGGGACGTCTCGTGGGCCGTATCGCTTTATTGAAACTGTGGCAAAGTTTGATAGAGATATCGCCATTCAGTATAAGGATAGGTATGTTAAGCGAGAAGGCAGATATAGTGTCTCAAACTCTTTGTATACTCCGATTTTATTATCTAGGTTACGAGCAGGTCTTTCGATTGAATCTATCGAAGAGGGATTTGGTGAATTTCATATGGATTATGACTATGAATCAAAGCCCCACGCCGAATACTATGAGCAAAAATTTGTTGTATACCTCGAAATCGCTAAGTCAGAATTATACTCTGACGAAGAGAAGATTGAGGTACTAAATAAAGCCAATGACCAAATTTCAACTATGCAGAATCAGGGACTAACCTACTATCTTTCCGATACTTATTATGAGAACGAAGTGCAAGAATTTTTAGAGCTATGCAAGAAGTTTAATATTACTTCTAATATTAAACTGGGGCAAAAGAGCAACCTAACACCTACAAGAAAGTATTCGTCTAGTAATGAGCAGAAGTTCCGGAGCGAATTAAAAGATGCAAAAACTAAACAAAAAATACGAGGTGCATACAAGAGACTTCGAAACTACAAAAATGAAATATCGCTCAAGGATAGTGAGTCATGGCAAGTTCTCATTGATAAGACATACGAACTATTCGGAAATATTAACCTATTCATAGAATATCTAGAGAGTATTAATTATCCTCATTCAGACTATTACTCTTCTGCTGGGGGTGGCGCACATTTAGGCCTTGCTTGCGCCCTTGGAGACTCCAATTACAAGCAAGAGATGCTAGACTACCTATATGTTAATGGTGGACACGGAGGTTTTAGTAGTCTCATTAAAACTTATGCCCAACTAAATGATCGAGAGATGAGTATAGATTTATTTAATAGATATGTAGCCCTCTGCAAGTTACTGACTGAATAAGCTAAGCATTAGAAGACAGTCTTCTGACAGATAGGAATCTGTATTGCTTTCAAAAATCAAAAAGAGCAGGTATAAAGCGCCTGCTCTCGCTGTTGGTTCATGATAGTTTTTTGCACCTTGAACATAGTTTTGTTTCGGTCTGATCGACCGGGTTGTTTTGCAAAACGCATACTTCGCGCATGCAATTTACGCAATGCAACTTGATCATTAAAAAGATTAATCCCTTTTTTACCGACTCATCCGCCTGGTACGTTCTGGCGCACCCAACTAACTTTCCGCACTTGCAAATTAACTTTGTTAATCTCAACCCTCCACCCCCTATTGGTAAATTGTGAAAACTATGCCCGAACTATTAATGAACCTTTCGCCACTTGGCCGCGCCTCGATGGGTGCGGCTGACGTAGGTTTACGCCGACAAAATGACTGAAGTAGTATTATGACACAAAACATGTTACAATACAACTTAGTTCAGATGTCAAATACAGCAGGTTGGCGGAGGTGCCAAATGGTAGCAAAAGCCGTAAAGGCGAAGGACCGTATCGAATGTGGCGTGTGTCACAAAACAAAAGGCTGTATTCAGACGTTCGCCGAGCCCAGCGAGGACGGTAGCACATCGGACAGGAAATCCTGTTCAGATTGCAATGAACGCGATTGCGTTTTTATGAGCCCCGACAAAAGGGACGATGAAAAATGCAGTTGTCGTAAATAACGGCAACATCGCAGCGATGGCAGGCGCTATACCCTGTCTTTTTTATTTACCAAAACCTTGTAAAACATAAACAATTATGATATAATAAACAAACCAGTCAAAATCTGGCACTTTTGTAATTTAACAAGTCAACTCATTTTAAAGCGTGTTGTGAATGCATTTTTTCATTACTAATTAAATAACTTTAATAAATATGGAAAAAAACAAATGGTTTTGGTCTTTGGCCACGGTAGTGATCTTTTTCGCGCTGGGCTGGTATCTAAGTTTTAGAAACTACGACCAAGCGCACAAGAAAGAGGTTTTAGCGACCAGTCAGCAGATGTTGTGTCAATTCAATCAAATAACAGAGGCGAATAAAGTAACCCTGTCCTTGTTGAATGACAAAAAAGATTTGCTTGAGGCAAAGCACGACCTTGGCGAAGATACGTTTAGTATGCTGGGTGGCGATAAAAAGCTTGCCATTACAGAAAAGGCAATCTTTTTGTCCAAACTATATACGCAGGCTCAAGAGATGATTTATAACGGCATGGCGCAAACAGCTGACCCAATGGTATTTGAACTGGGCTTTCCTACACATATAGGAAACCAGGATATCGAAGTTAGTGATGCAGTCTAACGTTATTCGGTACGCGCGTGTCCCTTTGGGATATGCGCGTACCGGCCCCCCTGGCAATCCAACACGCTTATAAAATGATTTGATTTAACAAAACCATTTAGTCCATCTGCAAACAAAGTGGTATAATATGCCCAAGAACGGAGGTTACATATTAACCATCGTTTTAGTTTTTTCAACAGAGGCAAAGTGTGTATCAACACAACTTTTGTGCCATCGGAGGTGGACTATGGAAGATTGGCATACATGCTGCCCACCAAAAATGGCAAGGCGGCGCAACAAATCCAATGGAGTCCGACAGGTCACGTCAGGGCAAAACTTGCCATCGATACGTATTGGAAGACAGCCCTGTGTTCAAAGGCTGCATACGCCATAACTATCGGTGAGCGCTTGATTGCACAAGGAGGTAGAAATGAAGTACGAAGCTTGCAAAAAAGGCAATAACAGCTCGCGCAGATTGGTGAGGTACTATACGTTCTTGAAGAAGATTCTTGACCGAAAAAGCTACGCCAAACCTATCCCCGGCCACTCACGTTGATGGAAAAACTGCAGGGTCAAAGACCTTGCGGCCTAACGGCAACAGAGCAGGACGCTTGTCATCCTGCTCTATTTTTTTGGAATCTGATAAACTGATTAGTAGGGGGATAAGTTTATGAAAAAAACGACAAAAGAAGATAAAGAAGAAAAATGTACTTTTGATTGTCGCGACTGCAAGTATTATCGCAATCGCAATTACCACCGTGGCGAGGCGGTATACGGACTGGGCATGATTGGTGCCTTGTTTTATTACTGGGGAATGGCAAGTAGTTTTTGGCTATTTGTTGTAGGATTATTCAAAGCTATATTCTGGCCAGCATTTATGGTGTACGAGCTGTTGAAGTTCCTTCATATGGCGCTATAACAAGTGTTATTACAAAAAAACCCTCAATATCGAGGGATTTTTGCTATTATAGATGCATGGATACGGCGGTTCGAATCGAGAAATTGTCTGTAACTTTAGGCGGAAACGTCAAAGCCTTGAAAAACGTGAGCGTCGATTTGCCGGTTGGCAAAACGATTGGATTTATTGGGCCATCCGGCGCTGGCAAAACAACCTTAATCAAAAGTATTGTTGGCATGTTAAAGATTTCTAGTGGAACGGTAGAAGTTTTTGGCAGAATGGCTGGTTCGTCAGAGCTGCGAAACATCGTGACCTATATGGGCCAAGAATTATCAGTCTATACTGATTTGACTGTGCGCGAAAACTTGGAATATTTTGCAACCATGTCTGGGCAAACCAGGCGTGAAGTTAAGGCGACTGTCAAAAACGTGCTGGATCAAGTTGATATGACGGACAAGGTCGACGCCCTAGTCGAAGATTTGTCTGGCGGTCAAAAACAGCGAGTCTCGCTGGCCCTGGCATTAATTGGATCGCCAAAATTAATGGTGCTAGACGAACCTACGGTTGGTCTGGATCCAGTACTTCGCGACAGGCTGTGGACGCTGTTTGATAAGTTATCTGGTACTGGCATTACGATGATAATATCCAGCCATTCGATGGACGAGGCCGAGCGTTGTGACGATTTGGTGCTGATTCGCGACGGGCATATTATAGCGCATGATTCGCCAAAAGGATTGTTGGAAAAGACTAATACCCGCAATGTCGAACGTGCCTTTTTGAAACTAGTTGGAGAGCGCGAATAATGAGTGTCATAAAAACCCTTGCCACATCAAAAAGAGTCATCAAACAGCTTTATCACGACCCTAGGACGTTGGTGTTGTTATTCGTTGTTCCGTCAATCCTGATTGTGATATTGCGCTATGTCTTTGAAAGTCAAAAAGTAGTATTTGATTCGTTGGTACCGATGTTGTTGGGCGTCTTTCCGATGACGATGATGTTTTTAATCACTTCAATTGCAACCTTGCGCGAGCGTCGCAGCGGTACATTAGCGCGCTTAATGACAACACCAATGTCAAAACTAGACTTTATTATGGGATACGCACTGGCGTTCTTTTTGGTGGCATTCATACAGTCATCGATTACTGTATTTATCACGCTGAGCCTACTGGACGTAACGGTATTAGGCGGTACGTTTGCTACGGTTGTAGGTGCAGTGACATCAGCAATGCTGGGTACGTCATTGGGACTTTGCGCCAGCGCATTTGCGACCAGCGAATTTCAAGCGGTCCAATTTATGCCGGCAGTATTGTTCCCTCAGTTGTTAGTTTGCGGGTTATTTGCTCCACGCGACCAAATGTCGCAGTTGCTGCAGTGGTTTTCTGACCTTATGCCGCTGACATATAGCGTTGACGCGATGAAACAAGTCACAATGAGCGCCAATTGGACTGGCGACCATACAAAGGATTTGATAATTGTGTTAGGATTTACATTAGCGGCCTTAATATTAGGTTCACTGACGATTCGTCGTCAAGAGAAGGGATAAATTATGTTCAGAAGAATAGCTCCGTGGATAGGTTATGTTGCGATACTGGTCATTGTTTTTTCGGCCATTCAGGCAACAGTTCAGCAATCTGTCAGAAATGATGCGAACTTTCCGCAAATTCAAATTGCCCAAGACACCGCCTTGGCCCTAGACGAAGGTAAAAGGCCAGATACGCTGGTAAGCGGCAAAGTTGATATGAGTAAATCCCTGGCAACTTTTGTGAATATTTATGACACATCGGGCAATCTAGTCATCGGGTCTGGTTATATTGGCGATCAAATTCCAACAGCACCGATTGGCATACTCAGCACAGCCAGTGATAAAGAGTACAGTGCTGCGACTTGGCAGCCGAGTGACGGCGTGCGCATCGCGGCCGTAACAGTCGCTGCCGAAAAATACTATGTTTTAGCCGGACGTTCGTTAAAAGAAGTCGAAAAAAATATCAATAATGCTTCTCAAATATCTTTGGCGGCTGGCGCGATATCAATGTCGGTGTTAGTGCTTGCATTTTTGATTTCATATAGGCGCAGACCAAAGAATATCTGACATGGCTTTTGAAGATTACAAGCAAAAGGATAGCGTCATCGTTGTTTATACTGGCGACGGCAAGGGTAAGACTAGCGCTAGTTTGGGGTTAATGGCCCGAGCGCTTGGCACCGGATGGAAAGTTGCTTACGTTCAATTTATTAAGATGTGGGAAGTTGGCGAACACAACTTTATTCGCGATATAATGCCGATTTACAGAGACAAGTTGTCATTTTATAAAGGCGGATTGGGCTTTTTTGATGCGGGCGAACTAAGCTCGAAAGCGACCAAAGAAGAACATATTGCCAGCGCTCGCAAGACTTATGATTTTGCGTACGAGGCGGCAACTAGCGGTGAATATGGATTGGTGGTTTGCGACGAGATTAATAATGCCGTTCATGATGGTTTGCTAACAAAAAAAGATCTTGAGGTGCTCATCAGTGATAAGCACACCAAGACCAGTTTGTGTCTAACCGGCCGCAATTTCCCTAAATCATTGATTGAAAAAGTGGATATTGCGACCGATATGACCAAGTTAAAACATCATTTTGATGATAAAAACTTAGCGAACAAGGGAATCGACTACTAGGTCTTTGCTGGCCAAGCGAACACGAACTAGTTGCCATGCGCCAACAGCTGCTGGTACTAAAATCATATTGCCGATTAACATCGTGCGGTAAAACGGAATCGCCATAATAAAGCAGTCCATTAGGCCCGCCCAGGTTGCTGGATACCAGCCTTGTGCCCACACGCCGAAGTTAGTTACGATAAAGAATGTAAACGAGCTGGCAATCGCAAATCCAAACGAATAGACGATTTGTTGAGCTGGCTTTTTATTAAACTTGCGTAACAACGAAGCCGACAGGCCAATTATTACGAAGGCACTCCAGGTAAACATGAATATCGATGTGTTACCGATTATCAGGTCCGACAGAATCATGGTGGCAAGCGGTACGATGATACCGAATCGCAAACCCAGGATAATTACTGCTAGAACGCTGACGGCGGTGACAATCTCGAGGTTTGGAGCGATGTGGTAGTTAAAGTTGATGACTCTCCAGTCGACAGCCAAACCAATCAGCGCGACTGCGATAGCGATTTGTTTGATGATTTTAGTGTTTTTCATTTAAATCCTTTTAGTATGTGCTTATTTTTAGAGTCAGGACATCGCCAACTTTTGTGGTGTAGCTGCCTGCACCAACACTTGCCATTGTCCCGTTGACGTCAAATTCCCAAAATTCGTGCTTGGCAGTGTCTGCTGTTACGCCGTTGACGGCAGTAACATACGCATTTTCACCTGTCCCGCTGGTAACTATTGTAGCATTTTGTTGCATCATCTCGAGGGCATTTTTTGCCTCGGCAACATTGATGGTCAAAACTTTATTTTCCCATGTGGTTGTGTTGGTAACTTTTGTTGTTTCGGGTGTTTTGTCATTAGAGCCGTTGTTTTGGATAACGGCATATACACCGATTCCGCCACCAACTACGATGAGTACGCTAATAATGATTGCAATTAGTTTTTTGTTCATTTTATTTAATTCCTTCTTATATTATTTTTTTATTAACACTTACTAAATCCGCACAATTCGCACTTTTGGCATCCTTCGATAAAGCGCAAGCTGGCCGAACCGCACTCTGGACACATATCAGTTAAAACGTGGGCTGTTTCGGGTTGGAAGAGCGGCAGTGGAGCTGTTTCTTCGGTTTCTGCTTCTTCCTCGGGCTCTATCACGGTTTTGGTAGCCTGGTGTTGTTCAATAACCTTGGCAACAGCGTCAGCTAGCGAGCGAACTCTTTCGGCGCCAAATCCAGTCGAGCTTGATCCACCAATACCGCGCAGTTGAGAAATAACCTTCAATGCGATTTGGTCTGATGAATAGTCGGATGGAATGCGGAAGGTCAGTGATATCAAGCGTCCAATTGCTTCAGCGTCAGCAGTAATGTCGCTGCCGGCGCGGCCGACGTTGATGAATACCTCAAATATGTTTCCGTAGACATCTTCGTTAATCGAGACGAACGCTTTGCCCAGTGGGGTCATGACTTTATGGGTGCGGCCGTTGAGTACGCTTGGTCGTTCACGTAAGTTCATGCGTGCTGGTGGGATTAGCTCGCCAGTTACTGCTGCGGCACCAGTTGTTTTGCCCGCCAGTTTGTCATAGTAAGATCCCGACGATTCTTTTTTAGTTTCCAGGACTTGCTTTTCACGGCTGCCGTCACGATAAATCGTGATTCCACGACAACCGGTGTCATAGGCCATCAAATATGCGTTTCGGACGTCATCAATTGTGGCAGAGTTGCTGAAGTTGATGGTTTTTGAAATAGCATTGTCGATGTACTTTTGGAAACCAGCTTGGATTTTGAGGTGCCATTCTGGGGCGATGTCGCCGGCAACTACGAAAGTCTTTTTCATGTCGTCAGGAATCAAATCAATATTTTGAATCGATCCGCCGTTGGCTTGAATTTGTTCAAGTAGCTCTTCTGAATATAGGCCACGCTCTTTCAATGCCTCTAGGAAGTATGGGCTGGTCTGGAATATCCTTTTTCCTTCAATAGTGTTTTTGGCATATGTCAGGCCGAACAATGGTTCGCAACCGCTGGAAGTTTCTGCCAACATCGAGATTGTTCCGGTTGGAGCAATTGTCGTTCGGGCACCGTTGCGTGGTTTGATTTCGCCTGGTTTGTCATAGATTGAACCTTTGAATGCTGGGAAGACGCCGCGTTTAACCGCCAGTGCCTCGGATGCATTGTCTGATTCTTTCTGAATAAACTTCATGACTTTTTCGGCCATTTTGACACCTTCTTCGGTGTTATATCCAATTTTCATGTCCAGTAGCGCGTCGGCAAAGCCCATGATACCCAGTCCGATGCGTCGGATTTGTCGTACCATTAGTCGTACCTTGTCGATTGGATACTGATTCATATCCAAGACGTTATCAAGGAAGTGAATTGATGAGTGGGTGACTTCTTTCAGTCCATCCCAGTCAAAATCTTTGTCCTTTACGAATAGTGCCAAGTTGATGCTGCCCAGGGTACATGCGTCGTATGGCAATAGTGGTTGTTCGCCGCAAGGGTTGGTTGCTTCGATTTGCCCCAGCTGTGGTGTTGGGTTTGATCGCGAGTTGTTGATTCGGTCAATAAAAATCATACCTGGGTCACCGTATTGCCATGCAAAGCGGGTGATTAGGTCAAAGACTTTTTTAGCATTCAATCGACCACGCTCTTCTTGGTTGCGAGGGTTGATTAATGGGAATCCGTAACCAGGCGTTTCTTCTTTGCACCAGTCGGTCAGTTTGGCAACTACTGCGTCAAGTCGGACGATTTTTAGGTCGACGTCGCGGGTTTGGTGAGCTTCGCGGGCCTCTTGGACTATTAAATCAAAGTCAAAAGCTTTTTCGTAATCAGCATCCAACAATTGTTTGTCGATTTCGATTTGCTCAAAGAATGCGTGGTCGGTTGTGACTGAAATGTTGAAGTTAGTCAACGAGAACTCATCTAGTTTGTAAATCACGAATAACAAAATGTCAGGGTGATTGTAATGCAAAATGCCCATGTTGGCACCGCGTCTGACGCCACCTTGGCGAATTGACGATGTCATATCGTTATACATCTGCATAAACGAGATTGGGCCGGTTGTAGAGCCACCTGATGATGACAGGATGTCATTCTTCGGTCGCAGACGCGAGAATGAGAATCCGGTGCCGCCACCTGATTTGTGGATGCGGGCCATGTCGGTTGCTGATTCAAGGATTCCTTCCAAGCTATCTGGCACTGGCAAGACGAAACAAGCTGACAATTGTTGTTTTGGTTTTGCTGTATTCAACAGGGTAGGAGTGTTTGGCATAAATTTGCGTGAAGCCATCAAGTTGTAAAACTCGGTTGCTACTGCAATATGCTCTTTCTTTTCGCCACCATAAAGTCGCTCGGCCGTTGCGATATTATATGCAACTCGCCAAAAAAGCTCTTTTGCGGTCTCGACTGGCTTGCCTTCGCTGTCGCGCCTGGCGTAGCGTGTTTTGCCAATATACCAAGCATTTTCACTTAGTTCTGGATCCATCAAACCACTTGGCGGTTTTGGTATTTCCATCCCGATTTTATGAATTTCGGCTAGTTTTTCTGTCTCGTCTAAATCAAGCGAGCTCTGAACAATATCTTTCATTTAAACCCTCTCCATCCCCATATGTTGTGTTATAGACCGTAGTATAGACGCTATATGTTGCGTATGTCAACAATAATTGTTATTATTACATTTATGTTAAACCAAATAAAAGATAAGGAATAGTATGAAATCTACAACACAAGCTACTTTCAAAAAAGATGTTCTAGAGGCGGACAAAGTTGTATTACTTGATGTCTGGGCTCCATGGTGCGCACCATGTCGTGGAATGAACCCAATTTTGGAAAAACTTAGCGAAGAACAAAAGGACAAGATGGAATTAGTTAAACTAGATGCTTCGGTTGAGGAAAGTTTGGTCCAAGAGCTTGGCGTAACAGGCTTGCCAACATTTTTGGTATTCAAAAAAGGCCAAATAGTCGGTCAAGCAATCGGTGCGACATCGAAAGCAAATCTCGAGGGCTTAGTGCTAAAAGCCGCCTAGTCCCATAACCTGCAACTCCATGTTGTCCCGTCATAACGGCTTCGCTCCGGGTCTGACAAGGGCCCCGGCGCCTGGTCAGCCTTGGGCTGCAGATGTCATGACAAAACAACAATTGGGGTTGCGGCTAGCGAGTGGCGATAAAATACTGTCATAAAAAAGCTGGTTTTAGCTGTCTTTTCTCTGCTATAATGAAAAACGTATTGTCGAATACGGCGCGTTGGCGGAGCAGTTACGCAACGGTCTGCAAAACCGTGTAGATGGGTGCAACTCCCATACGTGCCTCCACGTCAGAACTGATTTTGACATATTGGCGAACAAAGACGGAACTTTTTGTTCGCCAAATAGTCTTCATCGTTCTTCCTTTCAATTTTACAAACAGCCCAGGCTTGGTTTGCAAAATTGGATAAACACATTAACAATACGCGCGGATGGTGGAATGGTATACACGAGAGACTTAAAATCTCTTGGCTTCACAGCCTTGCGGGTTCAACTCCCGCTCTGCGCACCAACATAAAATAGTCCCTGAAGGGGCTATTTTATGTTGGTAACGCAAACGTGATTTGAGCCCGCAAGGGCCTTGCGGGTGAGAACTGCCCAAAATGGCAGTTCGCAAGGAAACCTTCCGATGGCAACTGGTTGCCAGTCGCGAAGTTTCGGGGTCGCGGAACGTGACCGCGCGCGATTTCAAAGAAATCGACGGGTGACCAACTCCCGCTCTGCGCACCAAAGTAAAATAGCTTCCCACGGGAGGCTCTTTTTATCTATTTTTTTCCTTCAAAACTTGCTATAATATACACAGTAAATCGTAACTTATAAAAGGGGATATCAGATGGAAATCGTATGGATTATTTTGGGAATAGCAGTACTGGCCGCACTTTTTTTGTGGGGCGCGTATAACTCATTAGTAACTCTTAGAGTTCGTGTAGACGAAGCGTGGAGCGACATTACCGTTCAATTGAAACGTCGAATAGATTTGATTCCAAACCTAGTCGAAACAGTTAAGGGCTATGCTAAACACGAAAGTGGCGTATTTGAAGAAGTCACCAAGGCTCGCTCTAACTTGATGAACGCCAAAGGCGTCAAAGAGACCGCTGCCAGCGAAAATCAATTTGAAGGTGCCCTAAAAAGCCTATTCGCCGTTGCCGAAGCTTACCCAGATCTAAAAGCCAATCAAAACTTTGCTCAGTTGCAACAAGAATTAGTCGACACCGAGGACAAAATCCAAGCGTCTCGCCGATTCTATAACGGTGGCGTTCGTGATCTTAATACCAAGATTCAAACTTTCCCTTCAAATGTTGTTGCCGGAATGTTTGGTTTTAAAAACCGCGACTTTTTCGAGCTTGACGAGTCCGAGCAAAAAGCAGCCGAAAAACCAGTAGACGTCAAATTCTAGAAGGCCAACTCATCAATGTATAAAGCGATTGCCGATAATAAACGCAACACCGTCCTAATTATGGCGGTGTTCGTTGGCTTGATTAGCGCTATTGGCTGGGCGGTCAGCTATTATTACGGCAACACCAACATCACCTATTATGTAATAATCGGTGCGGCTTTGTATGCATTGGCACAATACTTTATTGCCTCAAAACTTGCCGTTGCTATGACTGGCGCTCATCAGATTGAAAAGCGCGACAACCCACGCTTTTATAGGATAGTCGAAAACTTGGCAATTACCGTCGGGATGCAAACGCCAAAAGTTTATATAATCGATGACCCAGCGCCAAATGCCTTTGCAACCGGGCGTGACCCAAAACACGCGATTGTCGCGGCAACTTCGGGTCTTATCGATATGATGGACGATTCAGAGCTCGAGGCTGTAATGGCGCACGAGATGGGACACGTTCAAAATTATGACATTCGAGTCAGTATGATTGCTTTTGGACTGGTCAGTGCGATTGGCTTTTTGTCGGATATTGTTTTTAGAATGATGTTTTTTGGCGGTGACCGACGCAATAACGAAAATCAATCACCAATTATGATGATTATCGGAATAGTTGTTTTGATTCTGGCGCCAATAATTGCCGTAATTGTTCAAATGGCCGTCAGTCGTCAAAGGGAATATTTGGCTGACGCTACCAGTGCTATGACGACTCGCCATCCTGATGCTATGATTTCGGCGCTTGAAAAACTGAAGAAGTTTGGCAAACCAATGAAAATGCAAAACAGCGCAACAGCGCACTTATTTATCGCAAATCCTCTAAAAGGCGGTTCGATTAACAAACTTTTCAGCACACACCCACCACTTGATGACCGAATAGCGCGCCTAAGGAACAATGCCAATAAATTTTAGTTATGAAAAAAGTCCCAATTGTTTCTGCCGCAAAAAAACGTGTTGATAATTTAAAATCCAGGCGACCGCATCGCAGTTTCGTCAGAACTAAACGGCGTGATTATGCCAGGACACTCGATTTGCCTGGTTATATCAGTTTTACAAATTATGTCGGCAAGACTATCTGGAGTAGTCGAAAAATGTTTTTTGTTTTTGGACTGGTATATTCGTTGGTAACGATTATTTTAGTCGGCATGGCTTCGCAAGATGCTTTTTCGACTTTGGTAAATACCCTAAATACAACCAGCAGTGATTTGTTTAATGGTTTTTGGGGCGAAATTGGTGGGGCTGGATTGTTATTCTTGTCAGCAGTTACCGGTGGATCGTTACAAACATTAAGTGAAGTCCAGCAATTATATGCTGTACTGCTGACATTATTCGGTTGGCTGACAGTGGTCTGGCTATTGCGAAACGTTATGGCTGGACACAAGGTCAAGGTGCGTGACGGTATTTATAACGCTGGGGCGCCAATTGTGCCAACCATGATTATTTTATTACTGGGACTATTTCAATTGCTACCGCTAGCTTTAGCGTTGATTGGGTATAGTGCCGCTAGTTCTACTGGGCTGCTAAATAGTGGCGTAGAGGCCATGCTGTTTTGGGTATTTGCGGCTTTGATGACAGGTTTGTCGCTTTACTGGATAACTAGTACATTTTTTGCGATGGTAATCGCAACTTTGCCGGGGATGTATCCATATCGGGCTATTAAAATTGCTGGTGATTTGGTAATCGGTCGCAGGCTGCGAATATTGTATAGGATATTGTGGATGGCGTTGATTTTGGTGATAGCATGGGGCGTCGTGATGATTCCTTTGATACTATTTGACGGTTGGGTAAAAGGGCTATGGCCAGCTGTTGAATGGATGCCGTTTGTGCCGATTGCATTATTAATCCTAAATACACTTACAATTATTTGGGTGTCAGGCTATGTTTATTTGTTGTATCGAAAGGTAGTCGACAGTGATGACGCCAAAGCCTAATCCGTTTTTTAATTTGAAAACCGCAAGTGACAGACAAGAGCGAGCAAAGAAGCTTCGCGATTTGATTAACGATTATCGCTATCACTATCACGTATTAGACGAGTCAATTATGAGTGAAGAGGCCGCCGACAGTCTCAAGCACGAGCTTGCGCAACTGGAAGAACTATATCCAGACCTAATTACGCCGGACAGCCCAACTCAGCGAGTTGCAGGCACGCCGATATCTGGTTTTACGCAAGTCCGACATAGTTCGCGAATGCTGAGTCTGAACGATGTGTTTGGAGAAGACGAGGTTGCCGCCTGGATTAAACGCACACAGAAATTGCTGGATGGTCAAAAACTAGAGTTTTTTGCCGATATCAAGATGGACGGACTAGCATGCGCGTTGATATACCAAGACGGCTTATTTACACAGGCGGTAACGCGTGGCGATAGTTTTGTTGGCGAAGATGTGACCGAGAATGTCAGGACTATCAAAAACATTCCACTTCGCCTGCGTAGCGCCAAGGGTTTTGAAAAGTTTTTGACTGGTCGCACCGAGCTACGTGGCGAAAGCGTTATGCTGAAGGCTGACTTGGAAAAACTAAACGAAAAAAGGCGAGAATCAGGCGAGCCAGAATTTGCTAATCCTCGCAATTTGGCAGCCGGTACAATCAGGCAGCTTGACCCACGCTTGGTCGCCGAAAGGCCGCTGCACTTTAGAGCGTATGATTTGCTGCGCGAAGATGCGGCAGATGTGCCAACGAACTCATTTGCCTATAAGGCACTGTCGGCACTTGGTATAACTTGCAATCGCGATACCAGTGTCCTGGACAAGCTTGCTGATGTGATGAAATTTGTCGGTAATTGGGATAAAAAGCGCAACAACTTGCCGTTTAATACTGATGGGATAGTTATTAAGGTTAATGACCGTGACCAATTTGCACGATTGGGTGTTGTTGGCAAACAGCCACGGGGCGCAGTCGCCTTTAAATATATGGCCGAAAAAGCTACGACGACCGTTCGCGATATTATTATCAGTCTGGGACGAACCGGTGCGGCAACGCCAGTAGCGGTTTTTCACGCTACGGTCGTGGCCGGTACTACCGTTACGCACGCCAGTTTGCACAACGCTGACGAAATTGTCCGCAAAGACGTTAGAATTGGCGATACGGTCATCATATACAAGGCAGGTGATATTATCCCTCAGATTGATTCAGTCGTAGTTGAACTAAGGCCTCAAAATTCAAAGCCTTTCAATTTTGAAAAAGCCCTAAAAACGCAATATCCTGAACTGCAATTCGAACGCCCCGAGGGTGAAGCAATCTATCGCGTAAAAGGCGCAACCGGACCGATTTTGTTGGCTCGTGCCCTGCAACATTACGCCAGCAAGGGCGCGCTTGATATTGATACGCTGGGAGAAAAGAACGTTATTTCGTTAATCGAGAATGGACTGGTGAGTGACCTGGCTGATATTTATGACCTTAAATTCGAATCGGTGATGCAGCTTGATCGTTTTGCTGAAACGTCCGCCCATAAATTAGTCGATGCAATTCAAAATGCCAAAAATCCACCACTTGAAAGGTTTATTTATGGGCTTGGTATTCGCCATGTCGGCGTTCAAACAGCGATTGATTTGGCTAATAAGTTTGAGTCTATTCAGGTGCTAAAAGACGCTACGATTGATGACTTACAAGAAGTTGACGGAGTTGGCGAAGTCGTCGCCGAGAGCATTGTCGGCTGGTTTGTTGATCCAGATAATGAAGCGTTGCTAGACAAATTTGATAGACTTGGCGTTAAGCCAGAGTTTCAAAAAAAGGACGGCAAACTGGCTGGTATGAGCTTTGTCATTACTGGTACAATGGCTAACATGTCTCGGGACGAAGCTGCTGATAAAATCAGATCACTGGGCGGGACATTTCAGACTGCGATTGCTCGCGACACGACCTATCTGGCTGTCGGTGAAAAAGTTGGTGCAAGCAAACTAAAAAAAGCCCAAGAATATGGAACAAAAATCATTAATGAGGACGAGTTGGTTAGGATAATCGAGGCATAATATGGATATAGTTTTAATTTACTCTTTGGCCGCAACTTTATTCATCAGTCTTTTGTCACTGGTTGGGGTTTTTGCTTTTATGATTAGTGACAAATTCGAGAAAAAAATATCATTGTTTTTTGTGGCGTTCTCGACAGGTGCGTTACTGGGCGGTGCTTTCTTGCATTTATTGCCAGAATCAATCCATAATCCAGCCAGCCTTGAGCCGTATCTATACTTGCTGCTTGGCATCATAATATTTTATTTGCTTGAAAGACTTTTAAAATGGCATCACTGTCATGACGATGGTGGTTGCGAAGTTCACACATTTACTTATATGAGTCTGATTGGCGATGGCATACATAACTTTATTGATGGTTTGGTAATTGTATCGGCGTTTAGTGTAAGTTTCGAGGTGGGCCTGGCAACAACAATTGCTGTTGCGTCGCACGAAATACCACAAGAGTTAGGCGATTTCTTTGTATTGGTCCACGGTGGTTTTTCTAAGATCAAGGCGTTACTGTGGAACTTTGCATCTGCGGCCACGGCTATATTTGGTGCAGTTGTTGGATATTTGTTAATTAATAGTGTCGAAAATATTACTTCATTGGTGTTGCCACTTGCAGCTGGCGGGTTTATATATATTTCGATGTCAGACCTAATTCCCGAATTGCACAAGGAAAACAGTTTAAAGAAGTCATTCGCTTACTTTATGATTTTTATCATTGGCCTGGCGTTTATGTATGTCACAAAAATAGCGTTTGAATAAAAACGCGCCAAAATAAAAACCTCACCACGTATTAGGTGATGAGGCTTAAATTCGATAATCGATTACCAGCTGCGTTGGCGGAATGAACCACCACCATTGCCACCACGATCATTGTTTCCAAAGTCGCGGCGTGGTCGATCTTCTTTTGGTCGAGCTAGGCCAACGCTGATTGTGCGTCCGTCTAGATCTTTACCATCAAGTTGATCAACAGCTTTTTGGTTGTTTGCATCATCTTTGAATTCTACGAATCCAAAGCCTTTGCTGCGGCCGCTATCACGATCAGTGATAACACGTGCGCTTTCGACTTCACCGATTTGCTCAAAGTGTGCTTTGAGGGTATCGTCGGTAGTTGCGTAAGCTAGGCTGCCGATGAATAGATTTTGCTTTGCCATAATACTTATTGAGTACTCTTTTCTTCTTAACCCGGGTTCTTAATTTTACCAGGTTGTCCGATCGACCGCTTCTGCTACTTATTATGCGAAGAAGAGAGAATACCGTATTTATGGGTAAACGCCCGCCTTTTGCCTTTTGCGCGTTTGCATCTGAACATGTCTATTTAAGCATAGTTTGCTTAAAAATGCTAGTATAAGCTTAATTTGGTAGGTGGTAGGTATAACACTGCCAAAAATGCTTGCGTTTATATTGAAAATGGGTGATAATATAACGGAGCTGGTGCGCAATAGGGGTAACCTTTGCGCCTGATTAAAACAAAAATGTTGTCAAAAACAAAAAGTGCCCCGGGTGGGCGCGTAGCAGCTAAAAGAACTCGCCTGAATAAGGCGAGTTTTTGCTATAATTATTATATGTTTAAATCGTTTATCCAGAAAAAATTGGAAAAATACACTAAAGAATATCTAGAAAAACATCCCGAGATTAAGCTGGTTGTCGTAACGGGCAGCGTTGGCAAAACCAGTACCAAGGTTGCTATTGGAACGGTTTTGGCTGAGCGTTTCAGGGTTCGCTTGCACGAGGGCAATCACAATACGCAAATGAGCACACCGCTCGCTATTTTAGGCATCGAATATCCCAGTAATTTGCGTAGTATCAAGACGTGGCGAGCAATATTCGCCGCGGCTAAAGAACGCATCGCAAATCCAGCCGACGTTGACGTAATTGTTCAAGAGTTAGGCTCGGATAGAATTGGCGAAGTAGCACATTTTGGTAAATACTTGCATCCAGACATCGCTGTCATTACGGCCGTTTCGCCCGAGCATATGGAATACTTTCACGAGATGGACAATGTCGCCAAAGAAGAGTTGGCGGTCGCAAATTATTCAGATATAGCGCTGATTAATCGCGATGATGTTGACGGAAAATACTCGGTTTATCTGACCAATGCCAAAATTAATACGTATGGCACAAGTTCGGTGTCAGAATATCATTACAATAGCGAAAACTACACGGCTGACGGTGGTCACAGCGGCGCATTTGTGGCACCAGAATGGCAGGATCCAGTAATAGCCGATATTCATGTCATGGGCGAGCATATGTTGCGTCCGGCAGTCGCTGCAGGCGCCGTTGGTGTCAAGATGGGAATGAGCGCAACCGAAGTTGCTAACGGTTTGGTTAAAATCCGACCTTTGGCAGGACGTATGAACGTTTTGCGCGGTGCTAATAACACAATCTTGATTGACGATACCTATAATTCCAGCCCACTCGCGGCCGAATCATCGCTACGCGAGCTTTATAAACTGACTGTACCTCAACGAATAGCGGTACTAGGCAGTATGAACGAGTTGGGACTAACTTCACAAGTCGAGCACGAAGCATTGGGCAAGTTATGTGATCCTAATGGACTAGCCTGGGTGATTACTGTTGGAGACGAGGCCGAAAAGTACTTAGCGCCCGAGGCCAAGGCTCGTGGTTGCCAGGTTAAAAGCTTTAAAACCGCAATCGCTGCTGGCGCATTTGTCAGAAGAGTTATGGAAGAAGGCGCGGCAATCCTGTTTAAAGGATCACAGGGTGGCATTTATTTGGAAGAGGCCGTCAAAGTTGTTTTGCACTCAACTGCCGACGAGACAAAACTGGTTCGCCAATCGCCCGATTGGATTGCCCAAAAAACCGCATTTTTCTCTAGTATTACAGATTGACGAGACACATTATGATACAATAAGCGTAAGCTTAATATAATTTGAACCGATGGAGGGATCATGGACGACTTTGGTGGTAATAAAGGCCAAGCATCAGACAATAACGATAATAATGAAATTAAAAATGATTTTCATATCAGTTCTGATGCGCCAGTAAATGCCGAGGCTGACAATAATTACGAATCACAGCCAGTTATTCAAGATGTCATGAAAGCTCCGGTCCAGGATATTGTTGTGGCCGGACCAACTGCAACGCCCGAACAGACTTTTGACGATTCAATGGAATTAGGCCCAGAATTGATTAATACTCCAGAGCCAAACTACCC
>Ga0172379_10002672_pt1 | contig 30817 bp, 19 predicted proteins | sample GrowelOW334metaG_FD_119756 | JGI IMG/M metagenome (GOLD analysis project Ga0172379, IMG submission 119756) | Groundwater microbial communities from an aquifer near a municipal landfill in Southern Ontario, Canada - Groundwater well OW334 metaG | ecosystem: Environmental > Aquatic > Deep...
AGGAAAGGGGAATAAAAAAAGCCTCAAATAGTTAATATTTGAAGCTTTTTCAAGTGGGCTCAGAAGGACTTGAACCTCCGACCCGCCGATTATGAGGGGACAGCCTACGTGAATAGTAAAAAAAGCGTGTCTCCAACCCATTATAAAATAAGGGATTACGAGAACGAAGATTTTGCTTCTTGGACGGAAGTAGTATTTGAAGTAGTTTTATCCTGAAAATTGAGTTCTGTTTTAGTGTGGAGAATTAACAAATTGATAAATTTTTTCTCTCATGATCTTAATAATCTCATGCAAACTATTTTGCTTTCTAGCTTGAATACGACTTATCAGCAAATTTTTTTTACCTAAAGGTAATAATTTGAAATCTGAATGTTCTATTATGTTAAAAGACAAGTTCAGCTATCTTAAAATCTCATTGTAAACGGATTTGGTATAACAAAAACACACGGGTCAAAACTAATAAAAGAAAAATCTGTTTTTCCTTTCCCGACCGCAAACTCTCACAACCCTGGCTCCACATTCTTAAACCTCTTCCCTGCCGCACGGGAAATTCCGAAATTAAATTTGTACAACTTCGACTGCTTTTGAATATGCATTGAGATGTACTCCAACTCAACGCCTGAGTAAAAGTTCTTCTTCGGTATCACCCTATCACTCTTTTTCATTTCACTGCCAAGCAAGGTTAGCAATTCTTCATCCGCCGGTTTTATTTGTACGGAGATATCATCAAACCCGCCGGTTTTTAAGTAGTTCTTCATGTCTATGCTGTCACGAGTTATAATAACCGTATCGCGAAGTGCAAACAACAACATTACAGAACCATCGCTGTTTGTTGTTATAAGAACATCCTTCTTTTTAATCGATTCATCTATACGATGAACAATACTGAACAACGTTTCTTTCTCTTCGATCTTCCGGGTGGTTGTAAAGATAAACTTATACATCAGCAGATAAACCGAGATTAACAGCGTAAGAACTATGAAAGCAAGATTGATTCCCACAAGCAGTTCCATAAGGGTAAATCCTTCTTGCGAACGGGATCTACCGGTAATCATATACGGCAAGCGTTGCAACTTCTTCACCGGTTCCTTTATAAGTTACTTTTACTTCTATTCTCGTCAATGAATCAATTTCGGTAACACGCCTTTTAACCAACAAATTGCCGGTTGAGTTTGTATAACTTGTATCAATTAGCGGGTTATGTTTTAGCGAATAATCTATTTCGCTGGAAGCAAGTTGGCATGCTTCTCCTTTCAATAACGCTCTCGGATGGCTGAAAAGTCCGCTCATCACCATTACTCCCATAGCTACGATCAATCCGAGAATAACAATACTAACAAGCGATTCGATAATACTAACGCCTTCATCCCTTTTTAATATATCCAAGCTTCCCTCACTAACTTATATTTTTGTTCATCGCTAAAACCAACCGGTAAAAGAAATTCCGGGTCGAATTTTTTGCGGTTTATATTTAGATCGATCATCCAGTTTAGATATTGAGTTGGTTCTTTGTAGTACCAGAGGCTGTTCACATAAACAGAACCATTTATTTCACCGTGTATCTCTGCGTAATTTTCGGAGTAAACCATTCCGTGAACTACACTTTTTTCATCGATGATTATTTTGCTCTGGTTTCCGCTTAATCCGGCTATATCACAGACTAACATTGCCGAACCGTTAAGTATTGTTGATTTCAGTTCCATCTGATTACGATAATTTTTTTTGTTGGTAGTTTCAATGTATAAACAAAGTACAGAAGGAAATTTGAAAAAAGCTTCGTCGGATTTGATACTTTTTGTTGAAAACAACTGCACATACTGCAATTCGCTCCCCTGACCAACAGAGATGCCGCTTCGTGTTACTATCATAGCGTTTTCTAATTTTACATTGCGTCCTATTGCCACTGCCGAATCACAATAAATTTCCACTTCGCGCTTTAGTTCTGTTCCCTCTTCAATAAAAAGTTTGCCGCCAACTTTTATCTTCACGTTAGTATAATTTACCTTTGAACCGCCTATTCCATTTATCCGGAGATCTCCGGTGATAATGATATTTTTAAGTCCATCTATTTCAACGGGCGAAAGGGATGCATTTCCTTCGTAGATAGTAAACGTACTATCGGGAACAAAAGTGAAAAGATTTTTGACCAATGTATCGGCGAGTAGTTTTGTTCTAATTTCATTATTCGCCGTTATTTTCCCATCAAGATAATTCTTATCGGTACTCTTGAGACCAAAAATATTTCCACGGTTTATACGGGTGGATGAGGTAAGAACATCTCCCGTAATTCTCGTCTCTCCGGCAACCGATAAATTTGCATTTGGTTTTGAGATAATTAACGCATTCTCAAATTCCGGGTTGATAAACCGGTTAAAGAGAAAGAGTGTCTTTGAGGAATCTCCCGTTTTTTTTACTTCGGTTTGTATGGAATAATACAACCCCTTCATTCCATAGGTAACTAACACGGGACATGAATCAACAACGGTTACATAATTGCCGGAACCATTCTCATGCGAAAAATAACGCAGATGTTTTTGGGCTGCGGAGTAACAAACAAGCTCATATTTCTTTTTATTAAAGCGTTTGATATCCAACCTGTAGTTGAACGACACGATTACAAACACACTAAAAAGCATGGAAATAACAAGGAAACCGATAAGCATAACCGAGGGAAGGATATAACCCCTCTCTGATTTAAACCCGTGTTTGCCGGATGTGTCCCGTTTTGAAGTGAAGTATTTTTTAAGAAATGTTTTTGAATAGCGCAAAAAAGTTACTCTCAATTATTAACCTGTTTTACCTAACCAAATATATTAAAACGGTTGGATATTTGTTTTTTCTGAAGTGCCTCTATAATAGTAACATGGAAAAGTATTATTCTCCAATAAAAAATTGCTCTGTAATTATCTAATACACAGTAACTCAATCAAGAATAGTAATGCTGTTGAACTTTAAAATCTATTTGTTTAAAAGTATCCTTAACCAATCACTTCTTAGAGCCCAATAAACTAAATAACTTACACATAACAAAAAAAGAGTAACGCTAAATATTTTATACCTGATTTTTGCTTTATTTAAATCTCGAGGAATCCTTACAAATCTTCTATCATAATAACTGGCATCAATTTCCCTATTAAATAGTAAAGCTGAGAGTAATATTCCAATAAAACTAAATACAGTTAGATAAAACTGAACAAATTCATTAAACTCAATAAGGAAATCATTAAGGTTTTTAAAGTAGAAATAAAACCATGATAAACCCATCAATAAGAAGAGTGCCCCAGTTGATGTAATTGAGAGACATTCATATTTGTATTCCTTTATCCGTTCTTTTTTTACATCTTTCTCCTCAATAATAAGTAATCTCCGCGAAAGTAAAATCATGCCCATAAAAACAAACAATAAACCTATTGATGCCATTTTTTCTATCCTTTAAAAACCACCAGGTGTTTTTATTTGTCTGATTGCTTTCCAAGTATCATTCTCAGATTGAAAAGAAGTATTCGTCGCTGAAAAGCCCATAGATATCATACTAGCAAGATTTACTAGCGGTTCAAACTTTGCTAGCGCACCTGTTACACCTAAGAAAGTAAAAGCTCCTCCCCATTTAGTTGACGAATAATCTGATATACCAGATGTCAATTTAGATTCCCAAGAATCCGATACATAGCTAATAACTCCACCTGCAAGACCTATAAATGCAACATTCAAAGCACCTTTGAGTGGTAAACCGACCAGATTCGTCGTCACTGATAGTGCAGTAAGTTGTGTTTTTGCCGTCATTGTAATATATGTTTCAAAAACCTTCTGTTTAATTTCCGCATGTTGGTGGTTCGTCAAACCACGATTTGTTATAACTTCACTTTGCTCCTTCATTTTATTTCCATCGTAATCTTTTAAATCATTCATACCAAAAAGATCTCTTAAAAAATTACTAAACGAAAATTCAGGTGTTGCCACCTGTGCCCCATCAGGATCAATATATTTTACAGGATTATTCCCAACATACAAATACGGCGAATGAAACTCATCTGCCGGATCCATGGTGTGCCATCTTCCAAGTTGCGGGTCGTAATATCTTACGCCGTAATGGTACCAGTTTAAACCGTGTTCGTCTTCCAATTCCTTACCGTTGTATTTAAATTTGTTTTCGTCGCCGCTCACCGAGGTGGTAACAGTTAAACCAAAAGGATAATACATTTCTGTTTGTGTAATATACGCAGTTCCGTTATTGTTGTCAAACATAACTCTTGTGTTGCCAAGATGGTCCTTAAGCATATACTGCAAATTGTAATTATTGTTGCCTAAACTAACCACCCTCCCTTCGCTCATCGGGAAAAAGCTAAGCTGCGGCATGGGATTATCAAAATTACCGGTGTAAACAAAACCATTCGCGTAGTTTATAATATTTGTAGCTTCGCCGGTTGCGCTGTAAACGGTTTTTCTAAGTTTGTTTCCCGTAGCGTCGTACATCCACTCAATTCTTTTACTAGGAGAAGCGTTCCATTTTACCTCTACTGGCAGGTTTAAGTAATTGTAGGTAATTACAATACCCTTGTTCATGTCCATCCACAAATTACCGTTATGGTCATAAAAATACTCCTGCCCGTGAATTCCTTCAGTCTCTTCAAAATCATACGAAGTAGCTGTGGTATTCGGAACTGCATCTTCCACCCGGTACAGCATATTTCCTTTTGCTGCATCATAGCTGTAAGTCAAATCATCAATTAATTCCTGCGTTCCGAGTTTGAATCTTTTAATTGATTGAATGTTCCCATTTAAATCGTAGGTAATTCCCGTCTCTCTTAATTCATTTGTCGGCTGCCACGTCGGGTTCCCATTGGTAAATGTTTGCGCCTCGGTTAACCGGTTTAAATTATCATACTCATATTTATAAGCATATTTGCTGGTCATAGTGTTACCCCACGCCATCGCGGATATGTTTCCGTTGTATTTAGGAGTATTATTCAATTCGTTCCCAACAATATTATCATAGTAAAGATTAAAAGCAAATAAATCATCTTCAGGATTTGCCGGATCGGAGAGATTATTAACACTTTTCAGCCAGCCGCGTATATTGTACCGGTAATCTACAGTTTGCAAAAAGTCATTATTTCCGGGGAATGCATCAAGTTTCTTTGTAATTAACTGTCCTAATTCATTATACTCATTCCGTGAGATTAATTTCTCTAACGCCGGATTAGAAGTAAAGTTTTTGTAACTATTTACTAATCTGCCTGCCTGGTCGTAAGTAAAACGGTCGTAAACCGTAACGGTACTATAATCAGTAGTGTGGGTTAACTTTGTGCGTATAACTTTGCCTGAAAACTCGTATTGTGTACTGGAGATATCGCTTCCGCCAAGATGGTTTTGCGCCTGTGTTTGTATAACTCTTCCGTACTTATCGTAGAAATAAACCGTAGTAAGATAGTCTTCATTCCCGAGAGAAGTTCCGGGAGGAACAACAATATTAGGACCAATAGAAACCTTTTGATCGGAATAGGTTCTAAAACCGGGAGACAAAACTACCGAACCGTGATAATAAATATTCTCCGGTGACGGAGGATTATAGTTATACGTTTTATTTCCGTCAAACTCAAGGGCATTTCCTTTAGAGCCGAAAAGAAGAACTTTTTTCATCGTAACTTTATCGGACGTGCGGTCAAATGGCGTATGTCCGCTTATTTTGTAATCGCCGTAGTCGGTTGGGTATTGAGTATCATCGTAATCAACATCGCTAAATCCGGCATCCTGAAAAGTTACGTCGTCTGTCCCGTTATTATCAAAATTGTAATCATCATAATAATTTACCGTATAGATTTGGCAGTTACTTGTTGAAGGAAAAGCCAGATCGGTATAACCGTGATTTACCGAAGCCGTATGTTCATCATAAAATTTGTACGTCTTGCCGGCGCCGATATTTGCATTAACAAAATCTTGCGCCTCTGTTCTGCTCCATGCAGCTCCACGATGATAGATTCCGGTCATTATCACCCTCCCCTTTCTATCATACTTGGTAAAGAGCCAGTCAAAATTATCACGTAGAATACCATCCTGTCTTAAAACTACCCTCCCCGCCTGGTCGTAAACCGTCCAGACAGGTTGTTCTTCCGGCATTATTTTTTCGACTTCTCTATTATAGGTATCGTATTTGTATTCGGTAATTAAACTTTTTCGAAGCGGGTGATCAACATCAAGACTTATGGGAAACGAAGGATTTTTTAATATATTATCATCGCACGCTTTGGGTGGAACAACAAAACGTAAGCGGTTTAATTTGTCATACACATAATATGTTTTTACGGTTTGCACTCCATCAATAGTAGTTTTTAGTATCTCTTTTTCATTTTTATCTTTATAAACACAGGAGATAACTCCGTTCTCATCTATAGTCTTTGTCTTGTAAAGTACTGCAGGGTTATAATAAGAATTACCCTGGATAGTAATACCGCCGCTTGTTTCCACAACTAGTTCCCATACAATTACTTCGTAGTGGGTGTTAGTCTCTAAATATGTTTTGATCGAATGATCCGATAACGGATTAGTTTCGTTTGGCTGCCAGCTAACGCCGGGAAAACCTTGTTGTGTTATTCTTAATAATGGAGATTTTTCAATGATACTTAAAGAAAAAGGAAAGCTTGATGGTTCAATTCCGGTTGGAGGAGCAAAATAAAAATCTTCTTGTGCTGTCCTAGGATCTCCACCAAAAGGATTTGGAAATGGACCATAAAGTGATTTAAAAGAACCTGAGGCATCTACTGAATATGGTAAGCGTATTTTTGAATTCAGCCCCATTACATCATATTCTATAGGAGTTACCAGATCTTTATAAATTGTTCCATTTAATTTAAAGTTTCTGTATTTAACAATCTGGCTCGGTTTCCCCAACCCGTTAGAATACTCGACTACTTCTGACTTTCTATTGTCACTTAGAGTTGCAATCTGTGTTTCATCTGATATGGGATAAGTAATGGAACGCGACAATATATAATTCTGGTCAACGCTAGGAGATATTTGTGCAAACGTTGGTTCCCAAAATGAAGCCAGCATGATTAATAACAGATACAACCGAATGTTTTTAAATAAAACCCAGACGAAGGAAAACGAATGACTAATCATTTTTACATCCCTCTTTTAAAATTGTAATTGTATTGTTTAATAAGGTAATTATCCTGATCTTTTGAAGATTGCAATCTCCCATATTGATCATATATGTAAAATGTAGATACATTATTATTATCGGTAATTGAAGTTACCTTGCCAAGACCATTATAAGTATAAGTTGACATGCTCGCATCGAGCGGTTGAAAACGTAAATCATCAACAAGCATATATTTTGAACAGTTAACGACTGGAAAACATCGCATTCTTAACAATTGATTATCCGGTATATTACCGAGAGTCCTTACTTTACCGAGGTCAATTATGCCTTCATAATAGACCCATTTACCATTTGTATTAGAAATAGGTACAGTTTTATAAGCGCATTCAATAGCAGGAAATACCGTATTATTCTCACTATTCTCCTTAGACTGTATAATTAAAGAACCTCCGTTCCCCGGGAAATCAGCTTCGGTTTTAACCCAGAATGAAAACTTATATTTCCTTTTTTGTCCTTCAAAATCAGACGGCAAAAAGTCTCGTGTTGGACCATAGGTTGGTGTGCCGCCAATAATTTTACATGCATGTGTTCCGGTATGAGCTTGGTTTGAAACTATTTGATTTTCTCCCGACTGATAAAAAGTCCAATAATCATTGTCACTTGAATTATTGGTATTTCTCCCGCTTTCAAAATCTAAATAACTTGCGTCACTTCCAATCTCAGTTTTAGTTCTTCTAGCATTTGAAATTATCGCAATTGGTAAAGCTTCGCCATATCCATATATCGAGGAAGTATATTCGCCATCCAAACCTATTTCTTCCGTTGGATGTGAATATCTGTCATAAGCGTTAATATTTGAAGTCCTTTGCCAGTTTCCTTCCCGGACAATATCCCCTGGATTAGGATCATCCCATTGAATAAATTCTAGAAATGAAGATGGTTGACCAATCCAGTTGTACGTATCGTTTATTCTCCAGATGTCTTCATTAAGGGTGATCGGATCACTCCAGTCTTTCCAGGTAGTTACTTCTGCTGAAATAAGATAATTATTATGCGTACCGGCTGTTTTTTCACTCCAAAAATCATGGGTTAAAGGTAAACGATAAGATTTTGTTTCCGCATTTTGTGTAAGCATATTTTTTGCTTTCATATCAGGGTAAAACCAGAAAGCCGGGAAGGCTTCATTTACTATTTTTTCACCGGTAGAAGTGTAAGTCTGGGAAATGCCAACACTTCCAGTATGTGCAATAAACCCTATGTTCTCAGTAAGATACCGAATAAAGAGGGTGTTACTATTATTTTCATCATAAGTATAATTCGTCAACATCGTTGATGATATAAATACACTTTCTTTTTGATAATCAATAATTCTCATCTCGTTTGAATGATATTGAGAACTATATAACCTTTGAGTTAATCCTAGTGGTTGACTACTATTTGTCTCAATATTATGACCAGTACTAATATCATAACCCGAAAAAACTTTTTTATTGTCGGTTTGTAATTCCGAACCAAATTTATAAGTAAACGTTCTCGCTTGCAGAGTATAATAATCATTTTCTGACTGACCTGTGGTTCCCTTCTTTAATCCCATGATAACGGTTGATTTGGGAAGTCCCTGCTTGTTGGAATGATCAACTATTTTCAAATGACCTTGGGTTAGTTCAGGAGGACTAAAGGGAAAATCTTCCGATGTATTAAACTCATGAACACTCTTTCCGTTAAGCACATTGTTATTACCGTCGGTTTCAATTACTTCTACTTTATCATAACCTACCAGCGGCGAAGGACCAAGAATGTTGTAATTATAATTCACCAAGGCGGTTTGATCCCTAAGTTCTTTAGTACTACTTCCTTTCACTGTAGTGAAATCCCCTGTACGGACTAAATAATCCGGTGAAGTATATGCCAAAGATGGGAGAACAGTTAAATATCCTTTTCCATAACGATATGCGGTCTTCTTAATAATATTACCATCACTTACACTTATTGATTTGATTCTATGTCCACCACCAAACATAAAATTTGGCGATATTGCGAATAATTTACCTAATTTTAATAAGGATTGATATTGACCAGTATAAGGGTCTGTCGCAAAATAGTTATAGTGCCTATTATAATCTGAAACATTGAATGTTAGTAATTCATTAAATATTACTTTCTTTTCCGTTGATAAAACATTAGTTATTTGAATTGAATTTTGCTTTCCAACTTCGGGAGTATAACTTAGATCATGATAATACGAAATTGCTGCTGGCATAGGTTTATTATATGCTTCGGCGTAGTTTTGATAAATTGCCAGAAAATCACTAAAAGCAGGCATAGTATATGTCCCATACATATCAGAATATGTATCAGTTATATAAAAAAAGTTTACTGGATAACCCTCAGGTTGCTTTTTAACAGGATCAATATCACGATGAGCATCATCATCCGCATAACCAGCTCCCTGATAAAACCAAGGGGTAAACAAGGAAAGTTTATTTTCCGTATCACCTCCGATTTTATCAATATAATCGGATTCATATTCTATTGAAGTAACAGCGCCCGTAGGGAAAGTTATTTGAGATAAACACCATGCTCCTGCATCCGCATCCGCAACGCTTTTTTCCATACTATTCATATGGTAATATTGTGTCCCCTTGCTGGTATAACCTCCCCAAATATCCCAGTTATTCTCACCCCAAATAGGATTATTTCCATAAATAAATTCTGTTGGAGGAATAAGACCTGCTGCTTCCCCATCTCCAATTTTGCTTACTCCCTTGAGTCTCAACTTCCCAAAACCTGGTTCGGTATTTGGGGCACCTATCTGAAGATCATAATGATTATTGTCGAATTTAACTCCTTCTAAAGTTGTCTCCGGCAGGTAATTAGATTCTGCATAATCTGTTTTATAAGAAGCGTTTATTAAAGTTTTTTTGTGTACAGTTATTTTATCGAGTCTTCTGGACGATTGTGGCAGCGCATCACCCGCTATGGGGCCCAATTCAAGATTAATCGCATCTATATCACCTCCGATATAAAAATCTCCTGGTCCAGGGACAAGTCCATTTTTTAAATTATCAACCGTAATTACAAATTTATTATCATTAATTAGATCTGGAAGAAAATCATTTAAATTGATGGTTTTAACATTTTCGTGATTAGTAAGCTCGATTCTATTGTGAGCACCACCGTTAATTTGAAAAGATGAGATATATTTTTTATAATGTGTTCTAAGGGTCACGTTTGAAAGATTTAACGAACCCAATTTGGCAACATCGAAAGGAAAAGTAATTGTAACCGTTCCATTTCCATTCCATTTATACGCTCCAAATCTAGGAGAATCAACAGCAGGATTTTTATCATCCTTCCTATCATTTAATTTATGGAATATTGCTATATGAGTAGCGGTTTCAATACTCTCTAAATATACATTCTCTCTTAATCCTTCGCTTTTTATAACAGAATTTTTATGAACCGGATCGATTGAGCCGCTTGTTCCGGTATGTGGTGTTCTCCAGGGTACTAATGTACTTGAAGTTCCATACCTGAATTTAACCCAATACCCCCAATCATCCGCCGTGTAACCGGGTTCTCCTCTATCAATATAATCCGGACCCTTAACACCAGTTATTAACCATGAAGTAGCATAAGGGGTACTCATTATAGTTTCAGATGTAAGATATGGTGAAGTAGTTTGTTCCTTGTACGATTGTGAATAATATGAGAAAATAGGTTGATAGAATTCATATATTTTCCCATCTTCCGTTGTGATTTCAAATCCCAGCAATTTCCCATTTCCCATATCAAAGGCAGGTTTAATTTTTTTACTCCCATAATTATCAGAAATAGTAAAAAAATGCTCCCCCCCATATGATAAACTAACAAAATTACCACCATTGTCACCATCAAACCTGAACCTTACATGTTCTCCAACATTATGATTATTATTAGTACCCATAGAATTATGATTGACTTCTGGTACATACTGCCCTGATCCATCTTCGTCATCAACATCATGATAATATGCTGACTTCTCAAAGTATGGTTGAAAACTACCGGCTAATCCTTGAACTCCGACTTGATAATTGTCTTCAGCGGTAAATATTAAAGCCCCTACTGTCTGATCAGTATTAAAAACCAAATTTCTATCAATTTTGGGTTTTGTAAAAGTTTTAACGTCACCCTGTTGTGTAGAGGCATAACTTAAACCGTCAGTATAAATAACCGCTTTATTAATTATATTGTCTGTGTTAGTTCCCCAAATTTCATTTAGTTGATACCAATTTGTATAAGCAACTTGATGTAAAGAGCCAATGGCAACTTCATTATCAACTTCGTTCAAACTCCATTCCCATTCATATGAACCGAATGAAATAGAGACCGGCTGCCCCCAAAGATACCCAAGAGGTAAAGTTAATCCCATTTCCGAACTAGTAAAGTTTCCTTTACTGTCTAACTTAGATTGACTCTGAAATCCAAAACCGACTTTTCCAACACCGATGCTTACACCACTTGAACTTGATGTTAGACTGAAACCTGAAAACTGAAAATTATTGGACACTGAGGTATTCCCACCCATCATTGTTGCATTTACACCTACATAACCTGTTGGTGTATATCCACCTTCACCATAAGTGCCTACAGAAAGGCCGAGCCCTTGACTTATTCCAACTCCCGAAGTACCGATGTGCAGTTTTGTATTAAAACCTATTCCTATGGACTGTTTACCAATAGATAGAAAATCGAGAGAACCCTGTAAAACGTCATATGAAGCGTTTACACCTGTTTTTCCTGTATAGCAATCAAATGTAATGTCAATCCCAACAGGTCCATAACTTATACCAAAATAAACTCCAGCTCCCTTTTGTGTTGGCGCATAATAGTGTGATCTAATATTCCCGCCAAAGTAATCATCCGGATATCCGTTAACAAACCTGTTTATAGAACCTGCATTTAAATCCCAGCCTAACCCAACCCAGCTTGCTTCGGTATTAGGTCCAATTCCGGCGTGGTAAAAAATATTAACAGGCCAGCCCCCTTCGGGTCCCGGTATTTCCAATAGCGGCAAATTGTAAGTAAAATTACCGGTATATAAGCTAACTAAGTCGGTGGCGTCAATAGGCTCAAACTTAGCTGCTTCGGGTTGGCTTGGTCCTCTTCCGGGTAAAGCCACTTCATTAAAACATAAAATTATACCGATGATGAATAATTTGGAAATCCTGTTCATTACAGCATACTCCCTTCTGAATGGATAAGGTAAAATAAAATCATTTAATGTTAATAGGAATAAAAGTGTATTTATAATCTTGTACCTGATCACAAGGTAAATCAACCTCTCCGGTTGAAAGTCCGAATTCTCTGATCATGAAAAGAGACAATTCTTTATTATTTAATAAATCTTTTTTCTCATAATATCTCGGGAAATAAATCATGAATTTCAGTTCGTTGGTCAGTCCATAATTCCTTTCCATGTTGTAAAAACTTAGAGGAATTTCTTTTCCATATGCGGTTTTAATAAAAATAAATTCCCGCATACCAAAGAGAAGCCGTTCAATCCATGTTTTCCCGTCATAATATATTTTATTAAAATTGGCAAATTCAATGCTTCTGCCGGTTTTAGTGTTTTGAATAGATAAAATAAACACCAAGTAGTTATCAATCGATTTTTTTTGTTTTTTTAACTCATCAGTTAACTGAGTTAGCCTATGTTTTTTTTCTAGTTCGCTAATACTTTTGTTGTTTACTAAAATATTTTTTTCACGCATACACCTCCGGTACTCAGGAATCAGAACAGCATCGGTTGGATAATAGCTGAGATCGAATACTATGTCATTTTTCACAGCTTGCTGTTTTAAAGGTGAATCGCTTCCCTTAACAAACTTCTCGTACTCATCAATATTATCAAAACGTTTCTCACAGCCCGGCAGTACAGCAAGAAATAGTAAAAATGAAAATACAACTATTGAGTTTTTAGTTTTTTGCATTAACGTAGGTTAAAAATTCCAAAGTTAGTTCTTTTGTTTTGTTCCCGTATAAAATGCTTCCTCCGCTAAGTGTACCAAATATTATCTGGTATCCTTTCTTTTCCCCGAACTCATTTATTTTACTGTTAAGTTCGGCGTAAACCGGTTCAAACAATTCTCTTTCAAGTTCCTGCGCTTTTTTATTTATCGCGTTACCGTAACGGGAGTATTCCATCTGTTTTGTTTTAATTTCTTCCTGTCTTTTGGTAATTACATCTTTACTCCATTGACCGCTCTTTTCAACTAATTCCTGGTTAAGCTGCGTAATCTCATTTTCAAGCGTTTTTGTATTTTCTTTCCATGCTTGAGTCTTCTGCCCAAAAACCTCACGCGCTTTAATTGCCGGGGGATATTTTTCCATCATTATGCTGGAGTCTATGTATCCAATCTTGGGAGTTATAACGTAATTATATGTTGCCAACCCGGCGGCATATACTACAAGAATAAAAAGAAGTATTTGGTAACTCCTGCCGTTCAGGTTGGTAAATGTTTTTTTTAGCAAATTTAACACCGTTGTCAATTTATTTGGATTTTTCATAGTTTTCTTCAAGGGTCCTTATTCTTTTGTTTTGGTCAATAATGTATAAAGTAAGTTCTTCAATCTTTTGCAGAAGTTTTGTATTCATCTCACCCAATTTTACTCCATTCTCCTCAACCTCTTTTGCCGAAGCTATTTCCGGAAGATGTTTGTTCTCTTTAATAAAACTTTCGAGTTCGTTAAGAGGTGTAAGGTTATATCCTTCTTCAAACACAAAATCAGCTCCGTCTGTGTTAACTACAACTTCGTTTGCTCTAACTCGTCCCCCAACGTTAAAGAGATAAGTTCCGGTAGCATTCGCAGGAAGTGTACCAACAACAATATTCCCCGATGACGAGATCCTCATTGCATGGTTCCATGTTACAGAAGCGCCGATTGTGGAATTATAAGGAGCGTAATCGAAAACCATATCACTTCCTCCGGTTTCATCCCCTCCGCCGAAAGCTATTGTAAATGCTGTCCCCGGTTTACTGTAATGCCATATCCCGTCATTAGTGTAATAAGAGTTTCGGGCAATCACCTGTGCCCCGCCAATATGAAAATTGATCGGCTCGGTATCAGCGCCCGGTCCATCAAGAGACAATTGTCCTTTGGGATCACTTGTCCCGATTCCAACATTCCCGCTTAGTATCATTCCATTAGAAGGTGCGGCGTTAACACCAGCATAAGTACCAACAGCAACACCACCGTTTACACCCAATTTAGAGAGTGGGTTAGTCGTACCAATTCCTACATTGCCCAATGTTTGGAATGTTACGTTGGAAGTCATTGCTGAACCGTTCCAGCCTTTTATAGTAAAACTTTCAGCTGAATACAAGTAAGATGAATATAATTTCGTTGATCCATCCGTGAATCCGTAGAAATTAGCGCTTGGTATTTTAATATCACCTTCTACTTGCAATTTAGCAAGAGATGGATTCGTTGTACCAATTCCAACATTACCTGTATTTGCGATGGTCATGCTGGTGAATCCAGTAGTACTCCCTGCACTTGCTACATCAAACTTTAGACCTGAACCTGGATATGACCCAGCACTTGAAAGATGTCCATAAATATCACCTGTATTGTTATAACCTATATGTAAAGCACTTTTAGTATTCACATGTCCATCCGGAAAAATTTCAAATAAATGTGCGTCACTAGCTGAACGGAAGCAGAAAACACCTGCAGTTGTATAACTGCCATTGACCTTAAACAATAAACCGTCAGTGGCAGCATTTATTCTAAAACTAAATCCCGATCCATTGTTGAGTTCTAAACTGTTAGCCCAACCTGCCGTATTAAGGGTCAATCTCGAAGTCATTGTTGATGTTCCAATGCCAACATAACCGGTATTGAAATAAATATTGGGAGTCGAAGAAAGCCACTGAGCTTGCAAATTACTTGTGGATGCCTCCAATAAAAACAAACAGAATAAATAAAGAATTGCTTTATTCTTAATTACCTTTGCCATTATATTTCCTTTTTTAATTATTGTATAATTCTTTGTTTTATTAAAAATCTTTTTATCATTTCACAACAAACCGTTTTGTGCTACGATTCCATTTTACCTTAATACTGTTATTTTGCCACCATTGCTCGTTATAAGATGTAAAATTCGATCTGGAATTCTCATTATTCTTTTTAGGTGCATTCCCATAGTCTTCACCTGTCCAATTTTTAATTCCTTCTCGTGCTATATTCCCTATCCGGTTATCACATTCTTTTACGTAAGTTGTATCATCTGCACTTTTTAGTAATACATGAATTAATTCCTTATCTGGTTCAAGGCTGTCACCCTCAACTTTATTGTATGAGTTCCATGCAAGAGCTTTTATTGCAAGCCCCCTCACCTCTTTATCTGGGTGGGTTAATGCAATTTCACTCAACAGTGCTTTTGCCTTTTGGGAGCTAATTGCATCAAGCACATAGACGGCATATTTTCCGTCTGCGTACATCTTTTTCTTGTTTAATGTATCACTCAATTGTTCCGCTGATTTGATAAGAAACGCTTGTAAAGACGGTATAGCATTATCCATTCTTGCCGATATTTCAGTGGCAACAATAAATGGATCGCGCTTTCCTTGTTCAGCTAGAAAAAATAAATCATTTATCTCCCCCACTGAAGGTATTTCGGAAATTAGGTCCATATCGCATTCGATATATTTTATGCTCCCGCTGTCAATTTCAACAGCTATATTTCCTGTTTCTATTTTGTCGTTATCTGGAACTAAAGTTGCCTTAAAATAACTACTGTCTGTTTGGGCAAGTATAAAACCCGCTTGTGCCAATAATATTGTTAAAGTTAAAAAAGTATTCTTCAATGTCATTTTATTTCACTAAGCTTTCTTTGAAAAATAATGTAATGATCTCTTTTGTTTAAATAACATATTTACTACCTGTTGAATTATTCAACAGATTTTTACAATTATAATTTGTTTTTACTCCTCATGGCAGCCTGTTTTCTTCAAAATCATTTTTTGAACTAAATTTGCACAGATGAGAATATTATTGCTTTATAGACCTACCTTAGTCCATTATTTCATTTGTCTTTTTCCCATCTTTATCCTTTTGGGTAGAGAAACACACAAATTTGTTAAAATTACGGTTTTATGTTACATCATTCTTTTTTCATTTCTCTCCGTAGAAATACGTACAAACTAAAATTATTTTCTTTTTTTGTTTTAAATATTTTTATTATTTTCTTTTTAGCAGCTAAAACATCAATTCTATTTTTATCTATCCCATCATTTATTTTACTCATAAGCAACAGTTTCGCTTTAATAATAACTTTCGGCTGTCCCGTAATAACAAGTTTTGCAGTTAAAACTTATAACTTGTTTTCACTAATAGAAAAAAAATGAATTTGAAAAATATTTTTTGTTTTGAAATATTTTGATAATATATTTGCCAAGCAATCAAATGGGATTTCATTATTGTGGGATTAGTTTTCCACTAAAAAAATCTACTTAGTTAAAGATGTGATGTTTATTTTGTATTAAAGATTAGTTTGGGATTGAATGTTCCCGCTTTCTAAAGGGACAATTTCATGTTCAATCCTTTACTTAAATTTCATTTTATAATATTCTTTGTTTAGAACGTCTGGTATTTACCCGGGAACACTTTATAGATAGAGGTGGCTCCCGGCGGATAATATATTTAAAACTAATGGAGGTTAGTGTGACAATGGAATCAAGGGTGCGTGGAGTAAAAGTTCTGGTTGTTGTTAAACATGTTATAATGAGGCGGGGCATTAAGTCTATTTTAGACTCTGCCGGTTTAAATTTCATATTACTTGAGTCTGATTCCGGTTATGGAGCTGCTGAAATTATCAAAAGAGAAAAACCTAAATTAGTGGTACTGGATATTTCTCTTCCTGATATTGAGGAGTTGAATGTAGTTCACTCTAAATATAAACCTTATTACTCGAAACCAAATGTTAGGTTTCTTTTATTTGATCTACATTTCTCCGATTATCAGATCCCACCGAAAATAAATTCCAAAGCGTTTGGATTGCTTCATACAAACACTTCTCCCGAGGAACTGGTTAAAGCCATTAAAAATGTTTTACAGGGTGAGTCCTTTTCAGGTTCCAATATTTCTCCGAAACAAATTCCACCTTTAACAAATACAAAAGAAACTACTCATCACCATACTCATGATAATCTATCCATAATCCTTTCCAAAAGGGAAAAACAAGTTTTAAATTATATTCATGAGGGATTGAACAGCAAACAAATCGCCGCAAAATTAAAACTTGGAGTACGAACAATAGAAACCTATCGTTCCCGGTTACTTGAAAAATTTCATTGTCACTCAACTGTGAAATTATTATTGACCGTGAACGATAGTGAGAAACTAAAAAAGACGATAATCCCTGATGCCGTTACAAAAAACACAATAATACAGTTGGGAAGAGATAATAATTTTGTCTCATATAAAGAACAAGATTTATGAATATGTCATCTCACACAATTTTTCACCTTTACCACCTTGCCGTACCACAGATTTCAGTCTATGCTCCTATCTTAGGAAAATTCATAATATTATATTTTCCCCTATACTACTTTCAACTTTCTACTTTTATCTTTCCACTTTCCACTAATCCTCAATGACCTATAGCAAAAACATCTCCCCGCGTGACCTTTTGGAATTTAACAAATCCCTTTCTTTGCTGCTCTATGCAAAAATCGGTTTTGTTGATGCACTTGAGATTGTTTATCCGCAGCTTCGGAATGATAAATTTAAAGCGGTAGTTAAAGACATTATCCGTGGACTTAAATCTGGTAAGCCGATATCCAAATGTTTTGCAAAACACCCCACTTTGTTTCCGGAAATATTTATTGCCACTTTACGTGTCGGTGAGGAAACTGGTGAACTTGGAGCGGTCATTGGCGAATTTACCCGCTACAACGAAAAGATTCAGCGCGTAAAACAAAAAGCGCTGGTAGCCATTCGATATCCGTTATTCGTTATTTTCGTTTTATTTACAACGCTGTTTTTTATGGTCTGGTTCCTAATTCCCAATTTCGAAGGAATTTTCCTTTCATTCGGTAAGGAAATACCTTCTCTTTCCCGCGCTGTTTTCAGCAGCGCTTCATGGATCCGCAATAATATTCTATTCATTCTAGCTGTACCTTCGGTCGCGTTATTCCTCTTGTTTAAATACACGGGTAAAGAACAAGTTCGAAAATATTATTCTGTCATAGTGCCGTACCTTCCGGTACTTTCACGCCTTTATAAATTAAATATTCTTGCGCGGTTTTCTTTTACGATGAATACATTGCTCAAGAACCGGGTTACACTCGTAGAGGCTCTCAAAATTGCAAGAAGTTCCAGCAAGGACCCTTTGTTTCTTAAAGAAATTGATTTCTTGATAAAGAGCCTCGTTAAAGGACAAAATTTTTCACAGATTCTCGGTAAATCAAAATTTTTCGATGTTACTTTTATCCAGTTGTTAACCGCCGCTGAAGGTGCTTCCGAATTGGATAAGGCGTTTCTGATGACCGCCGATTTTTACACCGATGAGTTTGATGACATTCTGGAGACGCTTACTTCTTTTATGGAACCGGCTTTGATTCTGTTTATTGGTTTTTTTGTTGGAACCATTGTAGTTGCTCTCTATTTACCTATGTTTGAACTTCTAAATAATTTTGGGTTTTAAGATATGTTGCAAAAAATTATTAAAAAACAAGAAGGATTCTCGCTAACTGAGTTACTGGTCGTACTTGTAATAATCGGTATTCTAGTCCTGATCGCAATGCCAAGATTAACACCTATTGTAACAAAAGCAAAGACTACCGAAGCAAAACTGAACCTTAAACAGGTATTTATGCTTGAAAAAGCTTTTAAATATGAATATGATAGGTTTTCCACTAACCTTGTTGAAATCGGTTTTGAGCAGGAAAAACTGATCACTGAAGGGGGAACCGCCCGGTACCGCATCGAAATTAAAAAAGTTGACGAGACCTCTTTCAAAGCAGTGGCAACCGCAGTTGTCGATTATAACAATAATGGAGTGTTTAACGTATGGGAAGTAAACGAATCTGGAATGATAAAAGAAGTAGTGCCGGACTAAATATGAAAACTTTTTTCTTAAATCTTGTACTTCTTTTGGTTCTATTATTTAACGGATGTATGTTGTTTCAAACCACACCGGAAGTAGTGATCCAGCCTGCATTTGATAGAACAGAAGTTGCCGTGCTCGATTTTGCAGCTAAAGGAGAAAATATTTCTCAACGGCATGGTGTATACACCGCTGATAAATTGACCGAAAGCCTCTTTCTAACGCGGAAATTTTCCGTTATAGATCGCATCCAGGTGCGTGATGCGGAAAAGTTTCTCGGTATTACTTCGGCTACTCCAGTCTCAACCGACCAGTTACAAAAAATAGGACTGCGGCTAAAGGCCCGTTATCTTATCCTTGGCAATCTCTATAACTTCAACGAGGACGAAAACTTCTCTCTTGATAACAATAGATACCTTCAGATATCCTTTAGGATAATCAGTGTAGCTACCGGTGAGGTTCTTGGTATGGCAACACATAAAGTCGATTCGGGTTCCGGTAATTCCGAACAGGCAATAGATGAAGCGATAAACGAAATCATTCTCAAAATTCCGGGGATAAAAGATTGAGTGAAACGCTCTTTATCGTTGGAGTCATTTCATTAGCAAGTTTCGCTAATAATGTAATTTCTGTTTACGGTCCGGAAGGTAAGTTCGATTGGTTACGTTCGCGCTGTTTCTGTTCAAAAGAAGTGCTTACGTTTCCTCAGCTTATTCCCCTTTTCAGCTTTCTGTTCTTGAAAGGAAAATGTGGAAAATGCCGGGAAAGTATTCCATTCAGATATTTCCTGGTTGAGTTTGTTATTATTTCTCTTGGTTTGCTTCATATGGCAAAAAATATGGTAAATGGCGCCGGTATTTTATCTTTTCTTTTACTCTGCTCGTTTATCGTTATTATGTTTACCGATTATCTCTTTTTTATAATTCCCAATTCGGTATTGATTTTTATGCTGGCCTCCGGTCTTTATCGCTCTACTCAGTTGAGTATTCCACTCTTTACCGGTATCCTTAGTTCACTTTCTGCTGTTCTTATTTTAACCTTCTTAACCTATTATTTTGAAACGCGGAAGCAAAAACAGATAATTGGGTACGGAGATATAAAACTGATCGCTCTATTGTTTATTCTCTACCCGGTTTGGGAAACGGCGTTTGGGATTTGGCTTTCCGCCGCTCTTGCATTAATGACCTTTCCGTTATTAAAACTATTTCAAAAACGTTTCACAAATGAACATAAAATCCCTTTTGGTTTCTTTCTTTCACTGGTATTCCTGGTTATTGAATTTTTCAAACTTCAGTACAGAATTGAATCTTTCTTTTCCGTTTTATAGTATTGCCGTTTAACTTTTTGTTTTTTTTGTCAAGATTTTATTTAATGTTATTAACTTTTAACTTTATACTTTCAACTTTTAACCTGCAGCTTGCTGCGCTATGAGTATATGAATAATAAAATAGAAATTACCCCTGAAGCGCTTCAGTTAATTCCTCCGCAAAAAGCATCACAGTATAATATACTTCCCCTTCGTGTTGAAGATGGAATTCTGTACGTCGCGGCAACAGAACCATTTAATAAAAATTATTTGAATGATATCGCCTTCTATACCGGATTAAAAATTAGTCCGACTCCCTTACCGTTAGACGTAATTCAAGAGTATCTTAAAACGATCCTCAGTTCGGATGACACTTCTTCCAACGGTCATAGAACCGCCAAAGAGTCATTTGTAAATGACATTTCTGTTATCGAGTATGTCGATCAGATTATCTGCGAAGCCGTTAAAAACGCCGCCAGCGATATTCACTTTGAGATTTATGAAGAGTTCTTCAGAATACGCATGCGCATTGATGGCAGGTTGACGGAAATTTCAAATATTTCGCCTCAAAAAAGTGCTCAAGTGGTTAGTAGAATAAAAATATTAGCTAACATGGATATTGCGGAGCGTCGTCGTCCGCAGGATGGAAGAATTAAATATCAGTACAATAATTATTTTATCGATATCCGGGTTTCCTGTTTACCCACTAATTATGGTGAAAAAATCGTTCTCAGAATTTTAGATCGTATTCAACTTCGGCTTGATTTTGAAACTCTTGGACTTGATTCTGATCAAAGAGATCTCTTACAGAAATACTTAAAATATCCCTTTGGAATGGTATTGGTTACCGGTCCCACCGGCAGCGGAAAAACCACCACACTGTATGCTGCTCTACAGCACATTCACTCTGTCGAAAAAAATATTCTTACCATTGAAGACCCGATAGAATACAATCTGCCCAGTATAAATCAAAGCGCTGTAAAACCTGATATCGGATATACCTTTGCCGGAGCTTTACGTACTTTCTTACGTCAGGATCCAGATATTATCATGGTAGGTGAAATACGCGACCGTGAAACTGCTGAAATTGCTATCCGTGCTGCGTTAACCGGTCACTTAGTTTTAAGCACTTTGCATACCAACGATTCTGTCTCGGCAATTATCCGCTTGATAGATATGGGTGTTGAACCTTTCCTGGTTGCTTCCTCTGTAAAATTGATAATCGCACAACGTCTTGTACGTACATTATGTAAGTGCAAAAAAGCTGTCGCATCAACGGGAACAACTACTATTTATGAGCCTGTCGGTTGTCCGGAATGTAAATTCTCAGGTTACAAGGGAAGAACGGCTTTACATGAATTTTTTGAAATAGACGAAGAGATGGCTGAACTTATCTCAAAAAATACGCCGTTGCAAGTACTGCGGAAGAAAGCTATTGAAAAAGGATTTCAGACACTTAAAGATGTTGGGAATAATAAAATTAATTCCGGGTTAACTACTAAAGATGAGGTATTGCGTGAAACGATGTTATAATATTCTCTTTTTTTTCCTCTTTGTCTTAATATGCAATACCGCTTTTGGTCAACTGCCGGTGGACACTCTGCAAATGCCTATACATAGTATGGCTTTAATTAAATCACTTAATTTTAAGGATACGGACATCCGTGATGTGCTTCGTTCCATAGCTTATGAATATGATGTTAATATAGTTATTGATAATCAGGTCAATCAAAAAATCTCTGTGGCGCTTTTTAATGTACGCGTTTTTGAAGCGCTGAAAATTATTGCTGATGATTACAACCTTGAATTCCGCTACGATCAAAACCGTTTTTTTTATAAAAAACCTGTTGAAAAAGAAAAACCGGTTCCGTCCGAATCTGAACCTGACATAACTGAACAAAACGGATTACTCACTATTAAATTGGCAAATGTTGAGATCAACCGCTTCATTAACGCACTTGCAAAAATTACCGGAGGAAATTTTCTTTTAGCCTCCGGAACCAATGGACGTATAAATGGAAATCTTACAAATGTAATTCTCCCCGTTGCGTTAAAAAACCTTTTATTTAATAACGGATATTTTTACCAGCTCAAAGATTCTATTTATTATATCAGCCGGTCGGCTTATTTTTCAACCACAGATAAAAACCAGAAAGATCAGCCGATGCAGCCCTATTGGGTAAGCGCTCTCGGCGGAAAAATTACTATCGATGTAAACCAGGCAAGTCTTGAAAAAGTTCTTTATGATATTGCCTTGCAAATGGGTTTACAGGTTGTTAAACTTGCTTCTCCCAACGTTTCCGTTACTCTAAAATGTAATGACGTCTCTTTTGAGAAGGCTTTATATTATTTATTTCGGGGGACTGATTTCACTTATAAAGATGATAACGGTATCCTGGTTATTGGGAATAAAGCTTCAAAACTTTTAGATAACACCAAATTAATTAAACTAAATTATCTCCGTTCAGACAAGATTAAAGATAAAATACCCGCAAATATTTCTCAAGGACTAGTTTTACAAATTATTCCCGAGCATAACGCCGTTGTAGCAAATGGATCAAATGAAGCGATCTTAGGACTGATTGACTATATCCAGGTAATAGATCGTCCGGTTGCTCAAGTACTTATTGAAGCGCTTGTTATTGATTACAATCTTGATAATATGCTTCAGTACGGGATTAAAGCCGGGATTGGAGATTCAGCAGCAGCTTCTCGAACAGATACCTGGTTCCCAGGTTTAGATGTAACGGCTGGCGGTAAGAAAATTAATAATCTGTTGGAAGGAATCGGCAACATCAAGATGTTCAATACCGATATTAATGTAGGAAGACTTGCCAAACTTCCCGATAATTTTTACGCGAATCTCAAATTCATGGAAGATCGTGGATTAGCCAACGTAAAATCAAAACCGATCCTATCAACACTTAACGGCTATACCGCTTCTCTTAAAATAGGTACTGTCCAAAATTATGTCTTCACTGATCTGATGCCGGTTACCGGCACCGTAGGCAGCCAGACACAATTCATACAAAAAGAAAACATCCAGAAAATTGAAGCAAACATATCATTTGAAATTACTCCATGGGTTGGTCCTAACTCCGAACTTACTCTTGAAATTAAACCCGATTTTCAAACCCCGGTCGGGACTTTTTCACCGGATAAAAGATACATCCCTGCAATTAATACCCGCTCAATGTCCTCAACCGTTCGTTTAAAAGACGGTGAAACAATTGTCCTTGGTGGTTTAATACAGGAATCGGAAACAGATTCTAAAAGCGGAATGCCCATTATTTCTAAAATTCCCTATTTAGGTGAGCTATTTTCCAACACAGTTAAAAAGAAAACAAAGGGTGAATTGATTATTTACCTTACACCGCGAATTGATTACGGTGATGACTTTGGTACTCAATACGAAGATTTAAGACGTTAAATACACTATATCGAAATAATCCAAAATCTTACAGACGCTTGAGACTAACTCTTTCATTGACAACTAATTATTTTTTGTAACTATTTTATGTTGCCTCTTGACAAGCAATTAAAAATTAATTAAGTTTAGATGTAACAATCAACTAGAAATCAGGTAGCTTTATTTCTTTGTTAAACACATTCCGGCAAAAACTCGAAAACGGGGTAACGGCTACGTTCTCTCCCCTTTTGTTTCCCTCATATTTCAAATCGAAACAAGATTATTCCTTTTCTCTCACAAAATATATCTTATTAAAAACTCAACAAATAATTCGGATAAACCGAAAAACCGGTGTAGTTATTTTACCGGCTTTTAATTTTGCATTTTATGAAGATAATTTTCCCGGCAATATTGACGGGGTTATTAAACATACATATTCTTTAACAACCAAATTTATTTAACACGCAACAAAATATTTTCTAAATAAAAACTAAGTTATTTTTCAAAACACTGTAAGTCTCATTAACAAAAAGGGAAAAAATAATGATACGGATCACCATTTTAATTTGTCTGTTTTTATCCACGACGATTCTTTCTCAAACTTCACTCCCAATTTTACCTCAAAGTACTGGTGAAAAGTTCAATGAGAGAGGTTTCATTAACAGCGCTTCAAAATCCTTTTCCGGCAATGAAATAATTAGTGATTATGATGGTAATCTGAGTGTCGTCTATTCTTCCAACGTTGATGCACCAAATGGTATGGGGGGAGATATCACTCTTACCTATAACTCCAATGTTGAACACCGTGTGTTTTTTAAAGGAGAAAATTCAAACGGTTATCCTATCAATGCCCCGGAATGGATAATCGGGTATAAAGGAATAGCTCTCCAAACATTTAATTTCGAAGTAAATTGGTATGCAAGAAACGACAATACATATAATAATACTATAGGATTAACAGGGGAACAAGTCCCACTCTTGATTCCCGGTTATAGTTATACTAATAGATATTGGGATACTAATCAACAATTACCAGGGACGGCACCAAAACGCGATTATATACAGATACTCATGGCTGATGGATCAAAAAAAATTCTTTACAATACTGCAACCACACAAAATTGGTCAAGCCCTGTCAATACCGGAATATACATTGATGGATCATCAGATAATCCTGGTTACGCAGTAGTTGTTCAGAACTCAATAAACTCAACTAATTATAATAGAGATATTTATTACAAACCTGGTGACGGTTTAACCTATGTATTTACTGAAGTAAAAGCACTTTTTGCCGATGACGATTTTCCTAATAGTGCTTGTCCAAAGACGATGTCTTTGGTAGAGGTTATCTCAGCTAGTGGTGATACGTTACTGTTTAATTATGACAGATCTGGTGGGACTGGTATTACATTCGGTGCAGGATACACGGTAAGTAGAAATCTTTTAACATCAATTACTTTTGCTTCAGGTAGTACAGTCTTGGATTCTCTATTAAGCATTGAGTATTTAGATGGTGGTGGGCGTTTAGGTGGGATTAAGCTGACGAACCTTTGGAATAACCAAAGTTATACTCTGGGATTAGGTAGCGGACATAGGTACACGAATTGGTTCCAAAACACAAGGATACTTGGAAATGGGTCTCATCGTATGTATGTTACGAGCATTGAGGATAACGTAGGCCGGTGTGACACGATCAATTATCAAACAATTGCTGCAAACTATAAATTCAATAATAATCCTAATGCTTCTGACTTATTTAGTTTTACTATAAATTTGAAACCCATCAATTCGATTCGCTATTCCAATGGGCGTAAAACTGAAATAAATTATTTGGCTCCGGGATTGGGATTCAATTTTGGTGAAACGAATTTTTTCTCTACAAATGACTTTTTAACTTCAACTAACAGAGATAATCGAACTAACTTGATGGTTTCTTTGCGTAAAATTTACAATAAATATAATGGAGTATTTCAACTAACCACAAACGAAACATATAATTATTCGGGAACGGGTCCATATGCTTCCGCGATTTTAAATACCACTGGGCTATATACTGGCATGATGACAACGATTAATAGAACTAACCAAAATATTGAGGATAATTCTTCAGAGAATTCGACGATCATCAAAAAATTTAATAAATACCCGTCGCGTTACAGAATTAATTATGAATTCGATCATAGTCAAGAACTTAAGCTAATGGAAGAAGTTGTTACATCAGGAAATGCGCAAAAAATTACAATAAATACCTGGGATATTAGTACATATAATTCTACCATGTATTATTTTAATGGGAGTTTTTTGCTTTCTCAAAAAAATGAATATGATGTCACAAATAATAATGTGGGTAACTTGAAGACGAAAACGACTTATTCTTATACAACTTTAAACAATCTCCCTACCTATGATGGAATAGCTCCTAAAAATATAGTGGAATCGAGAACTGAGACGATAAACGATTCTCTAGTTAGCTTCGTTAGATACGACAATTCACTAAGCCTTTATGGAATAAACTCTCATAAAGAGGATTACCATAAATTTGGTAATGTTGCTGAAGAAAGAGTCTCCTCCTCAGATAAAACAAAGTATGTAAAAATTTATGAATATGTAAACAGGCAGACTCCAAGTAAAGGGAAGCTTGCTTATGAAGAAGATTTTTCTGACGGAAGTCTAAAAAAAACAAAGTATTATTATTCAGATTCAGCAATAGTACCTATAGGGTTAGTTCCTTTCGGTTTCAATTCTTTTCAGAATCTAAATAAGGGAGTGTTATTAAAAAAAGAATACGTCGGAACAGGGGTCGAAACTCAATATTATTATCTTAATGATACAATAAAAGTTAAGCTTTGGACAAGCCCGGCTGTTATCGGGCCGAATGGTGATACATCCGTTCCTGCAAAATGGGGTTATGCGGAAATTGCTATTCCGGCGATACAATGTAAAATTGCGAAAACAAATGGAAGTATACTTGATTCAAATTTAACACACACCTATTCTGATTATTCGATCTTTCGTGGTGTACCTTATAAAACAAAAACTGTTTATCATAAAATTGACGGTTCAATTGATAGTCTTGTTAATTATAACTTTTATCAAAAAGATAAACTGATTGAAGAAATAGACAATAATGGTTATTACTATAAGTATCAATACGATAATGTAGGGAGAATGATTAAGGCTGTTTTACCAGGGAGCTTTCCGGTTAATAATGTCCCCCTTGTAGATACAAGTTATCAAAAAGTAACCTCAACAATTCCTATAACGAATTTATTTGTTAATTATGATCATGGTTGTTCTCTTGAAGACAATACTACCCTTTTTGCTAATTTTGTTATACGGGACATGGTTTCTTGTCCCGAATACCAAAATTCGACAGTAACCGGTGATACTACGGTAACCGGTGATACTACGGTAACCGGTGATACTACGGTAACCGGTGATACTACAGTAACCGGTGGTGGTGGTGGTGGCGGTGGTGTATTTTGCCCTGCATTTAACATTGCCTCTAATCTTTATTTTAAAAATGGTGTAAATACTTCAAATATAAATAGTATCCTTAAAGCAGTTCTCACGATTAAAACAACTACAAATGTAAGTATTGGGAATTATCAGTCGACGCATTTTGATATCCAGGCAATTACTGCAAAAAACACTGATGGATCGGCAATTGTTTTTCCGGACATTATTATTGATGCAAACTTTTTAGAAAACTCGTTACTTGAAGTTGATGTGACTTCTTTACTTACATTACTTAAAATTCAAAATAAACCTCTTTTGGGTTTCGTGTTCGTCGCAAAAGCCGATACTTTCAGAGCGGCTCAAAATGATAGGAAACAATTTCAATTTGACGGGAGCTTTAAACCAATATTAGAATTATCTACCACGGTACTTAAACTTGATTCCACCTTATATAAAGGTTCCGTTGTTTATAAATACGATGACGACAACAACAATGTAACAATGACTAAACGGATGAACTTTGATCCTCTTAACCCCAAACAAATTGTTACCAAACAAGAGTTTGACGGGTTCGGACAGCCTAGAACAACTCTTGCTAAAAATAACAGCGATAATCTTGAAGTTAAATCTACTGCTACATTCAACTTCCTCGGTCTAAAATCTTCCGAAAAGGATGCACAAAACAGAGCCGCTTTCTATAAGTACGATGGATTTCAGAGAATGAACAAAATCCTGTTTCAAACTGATCAATCAACTGCTCCATCACAGACTATCGCTTATAATATTTGTCAAAGCGATTATGAATCCGCTTATGAGTACAAAGAAATTACCGATGAAGACGGGAAAGTAACCAGACAATATTTTGATAAGTTTGGCAATATGGTTAGAGAAGAAAGAGAAATGTTGGTCACAAGGTTTTATTACGATAACCTTAACCGTCTTTCAAGAGTTGTCACGCCTTTGGGGAAAACAACCACTTATGATTATGACTCTCTCGGAAATCTTGCTTCTAAAACGACTCCCGATGAAGGAACAACTCGTTATAAATATGATCTTAAAGGAAATTTACGCTTCTCTGTTAATGATTCCGCAATTGTAGTAGGCGATCCTCTGGTATTTATTAAATACGATGAATTCAAGAGACCATATCTTACCGGTCTCCTTAACTCCTCTTATTATTTTAGTGCGCTTGATGCCAATTTTGATTATTCTGTTGATCACACAACTGTCCCTTCTGTCGGACATTTCGAAAATTATTATACCGACACCTCCAAATTTGTAACGGTTAACATGTATGATAACTTTATTAAGACCGGTGTGTTTACAAATATGGCAACGCCTTTCGGTTATACCTCTATTCAAAATAAAAACCTTAAAGGAAGATTGGTTGCTACCGCCTTTAGAGATAAACTCGGGATGAAGTGGAATTATAAAGTTTATTGCTACGATGCACGCGGCAACGTTTCCAGATTTTGGGTTAAATATGAAAACCAGGCTTGGAGAGAAATTGATAACGAATACGACCACGCCGGTAATCTTACAAAACAATCGGTACTAAGTGACTTCTTTTACTGGTACGACTACGACTACGAAGGACATTTGAAAGAAGTCCGCACAAGTACTTCCAACAACAAAGCCACTGCAAAACTGGAAGCGGTTTACTCTTACAACACAGCCGGGCAGGACTCTCTCCTCTCCTATCCTTCTATTACTAACCCTTTGGTGGTTAAGAATACGTACAACTCAAGGGGATGGCTTGAACAAATTGCCGCTAACAATAACATCAGTAATATTTTTTCAGAACAGTTAATCTTTACCCCAAACGGAAATGTTTCTCAACAGACCGTTAACTACTATAATTTTAACCCGTCAAGTTTTGATACGTTAAAGATGAGCTATGAGTATGATATCGTCAATCGTCTGGTTTCTGCCGCTAATATCAAAAACACCATAAAGAACGAAACTTATACGTATGATGCTGATGGAAATTTCCTTACCAAGAACCGTTATGGTAAAAACATGAGTTATACTTATCTTTCGGGTAAAAATAGAATCTCAAATATTAACTTGAATAATTTGACGCAGAATTATAGTTTTAACTATAAAGGAAATCTTATTTCCGACGGTTTGAAAGGTTTAACTAATTTTATCTATGATTACCGTAATTTACCTTTGAGTTTAACCAAAGCCGGTTCAAGCATTGTTTACAGCTATGATGACAAAGGTGAGAGAATTCTAAAGAAAACAGCTTCCGTAAATGAATACTATCTCCGCGACCACACCGGGCGCGAGCTTGCTATTTACGATTTATCCGCTAACCGGATAAAAATGGCAAACGTCTACGGCAACGGTTTAATTGGCAGAGTTGATATGAACTACACTCAAATGACCGGCTTGATGTGGGACGAAAATGGAGTTAGAGTTTCTTACACGTATACGGTACGCAGCGACGACAGAAACTATTACCTTAAAGACCATCTTGGTAGTAACAGAATGACTATTAACAGCCTGGGAGTTGTAACTAACGTACAAGACTACTATGCGTACGGCGAAGTACTCCGCAGTTACAACAACAGCACCCCAAACGAGAAGTACAAATTTACCGGCAAAGAACGCGACACCGAAACCGACCTAGATTATTTCGGCGCCCGTTTTTACGATAGCGAGATTGGAAGATGGACAAGTATCGACCCACTGGCAAGTAAATACCCACAATGGAGCCCGTATAATTATTGTAAAGACAATCCATTAATTTATGTTGATCCCAATGGAATGGAGGACGTTCCTTGGACTGCAGAAGATTTATCCGAAAGTTTACAGAACGGTGCAGACGGTTTTTCAGCGGTAAAAAGAGGTTACAGATCCAGAAAAAATAATGTTAATCAGGCTGCCTCAGCAGCAGCTAACGCGTTTGGTAAAACTAATTGGCAAAATCAAAAACATGAACATGGATGTTACATTGTTTATGATCTTGATAATAATCAATATGGATTTACTGATTTTACTGAGGGAAGAACTAGTAGTAGTTCTGGAAGGGAAATTTGGAAAAATACAGATGAAGTACGGAGTGATTATAATGCTTATGCTGCTGACGGTTTGATAATTGTTGGGTACTGGCACCAACACCTTGGGACTCCTGATGATAGATCTGCAAATCAATTTTCGCAGGACGACATTACAACAGCTATTAATTTTAAAATCGAGGCATATGCAACGTTCCCGAATGGAGATGTTGGTCATTTTGATTATGGGAGGTATAATTCAGCACGAGGTGATGAACTTGAAAGACAAAGAGTAGGGTATTCTGATAATCTTTATAATCATACTAAACTTGAATTAAATCAACCATCTTGGAGCAAGTGATGAATAAATTAATAGTACTAAGTATAATAGGTGTATTTATTTTAGGTTCATGTAATAATAAGAAAAGCGATATTCATATTTCAG
>Ga0172379_10002673_pt1 | contig 30815 bp, 32 predicted proteins | sample GrowelOW334metaG_FD_119756 | JGI IMG/M metagenome (GOLD analysis project Ga0172379, IMG submission 119756) | Groundwater microbial communities from an aquifer near a municipal landfill in Southern Ontario, Canada - Groundwater well OW334 metaG | ecosystem: Environmental > Aquatic > Deep...
CTCCGACTCGTCTCCCCGATTTCCGCCTCGGTTATACTACCCTGGACCGCCAGGCTCGTACCCCTAGCGTTACCTGTTTTGTCAAAAAGCCAGGCGCCGCATCTTTTGTCACCTTTGACGTCGTCCACTCCGCTACCAAACCCGAAGGGGATCACGGCTTTTGTCAGGTCAATAGCTCGGTGATGAGTGCGGGCGATGGCACCTACGAATTCAAAGTTAACGCTGTTTCTGGTGCCGATTCCGAAGATAGTACCGTTGTTAACCTTACTTACGACACTTCCGCTCCTGGTGAACCCACCAGCTACAGCAAAGATCATCCTTCAATTTGCCGCTGGGTCATCAAATTCCACACCGCTAGCGACAATGGTACTACCGTCAAAGTCGAAGTCTACAGTTCCGATCAGAAAAACTTTAATACCGACGCTGGTACTCGTGTGGGTTCCGTCGCCATCGGCAGTAATCAGGATGGCGAATTCATCCACGACCGCGCCGATAACTGTGACCGTGAGTGGTACTACGCCATCCGCGCTTTTGATGCGACCGGTAACCAATCCGCTCATCGAGGAGATGAAGTGGTGAACATTACGGTCGTCAATCCAACCGTCACTACTTCCGCTATTCCCGTAGTTGCTGGATCCGGCAGTGTCTTAGGCCAAGACCAAACCGATTCTGATTCGGGTGAAGTAATTGGCGAAGAAACAACTGCTCCCGAAGAGATCGAAGGCAAGGGCCTTCTCTCCGGTGCCACCGAAGCCGTCAAAGATTTAGCTAGTGGGACTAGTAAATGGTGGGTCATTGCGGGTATCATTCTCCTAGGAGGAGCTCTCTATGCCGCGCGCCGCAAAAAAACCCAAAGCCGCTAAAGTATCTTTTTCTTTCCCTAATACTGCTATTGTTGTAGGCTATCTCTGTTTAGGGCTGTCCCTTTTTATCTTCCTTAATCTCTTCTTTCGTCCCGCCAAAGAAGAGCTTACCTATCAGCTTCGCTCCACCTCTTCAGATGATCACTCACTTACTCCCGCAAACCGCGATTTTTCCATCGTTATTCCCACGATTGGGGCAACCAGCGAGATCGTCGCCAACGTTAACCCCTACGACAGTCGAGTTTATCAACAAGCCCTAACCCATGGGGTCGCTCACGCCCAAGGCACCGGTTTCCCAGGGGAGGGGAGCAATATCTTTCTTTTTGCTCACAGCTCCGCCAATTTGTTTGAGGCCTCTCGCTTTAACTCTGTTTTTTATCTGATGCATCACCTGGTTGTCGGAGATCAAATCATCCTCTGGTACCATAATCAGGGATATCTCTACGAGGTGACCGACAAACTCTTGGTCTCTCCTCAGAGTGTTCAGTACTTAAAGCCCAATTCCGCCGAAACCCTCACCCTCATGACCTGTTACCCGCCTGGGACTACTCTCAAACGCTTGATTGTGGTTGCCAAACCCATCCGATTGTGACCATAATGGGAGGGTATGACCCTCGCTGGTAAAATTCGCCATTGGTTCTCTCCTCACGCAAGCAACAACTTCCGTGCCAACCTTTTACACAACTCAAGTCTGATTCTCGTTCTCGGGATTTTTCTCTCCCTCAATCTTTTTGTTCGTTTGCTCGACAATACTTCGGCTCACATCTTGGGCTTTACCAGTAGTGTCACGGTCGATGAGGTGGTCCGCGAAACCAACGCTACTCGCCTCTCCGCCGGACTTTCCACTCTCTCCTATAACGAAAAGCTGGCCGACGCCGCTCGCCGTAAAGCCGCCAATATGCTCGAAGAAAACTACTGGGCACATACCTCTCCCTCTGGTAAAACGCCCTGGGTTTGGTTCCAAGCCGCCGGTTACAACTATACCGTGGCCGGAGAGCACCTCGCCAAAGACTTTGCCTCTACTTCCCGGATGATCGAGGCCTGGATGGCTTCGCCCACTCACCGCGACAACATTGTTAACCCCAAATATCAAGAAATCGGTATTGCTGTGGTACCAGGGACACTGCAAGGAAGTGATACGGTCCTGGTAGTCCAGCTCTTTGGCTCCACCAGTGGCGGAGCTGTGACCGCTCAGGCCCCTGCCGTCAAATCTACGCCTGCTCCGACCGTTCTGCCTGCCGTAACCGAAGTAACTGCTCCCGTAGTCACTCCAGAGCCAGTTGTTCCCCCCGTGAACGAGATCCAAACTCCCAAATGGAGTGAATTTAAATTGGAAAAAACCCTCAGTATTGCGACGACCGCGCTCTTTATCCTTGTTCTGGTGGCCGACCTCGTTATGGCCGAATCCAAAGTTATCTCCCGCCGGGTCGGCAAGAACTGGGCTCACATTATTTTTATCAATTTTATTCTCTTAGCCGTCGTGATTGTCACGGCCGGCAAGATTATGTAACTATCTATGTTTAAAGACATTCTTGACTATCCCCTAGATTATCTCTTTCTCGCCGTCCTTTCTGGCGCCTACTTAATCACCGTTTTCCTTCGTCAGACTGCTCCCTACTCCATTTTCCTTGCAACCTCCCTGTTTGTCTCGCTCTACTTCCTCTGGGGGATTATCCACCATCTCCATGCCAAATCCTTGCATGGCCGGGTTGTGCTAGAATATTTTTTGGTCTCTGCCCTGGGAATCGTTATTGTGAGCACTCTGCTCATCTAAAGGAGGAAGATATGAAAGGTGTTATTTTGGCAGGTGGGAAGGGCAGTCGGTTATATCCCTTGACCTACGCGACGAATAAACATTTACTTCCCGTCTACGATCAGCCCATGATCTATTACCCGATCCAAACGCTGGTCAACGCTGGCATTACTGAAATTCTGATTGTCACCGGCGATATTCACGCCGGCCACTTTATCAACGTAATTAAGAACGGTCATGAATTAGGGCTAACTCACGTCGAATATGCCTATCAAGAAGGGGGGAGCGCCGGGATTGCCGATGCCTTAAAATATGCCGAAGATTTTGCCGACGGGGAGAGTATCGCCGTTATCCTTGGGGACAACACCACCGATGCCGATATTTCGAAAGCGGTGCAAGGATTCCAGGACGGCGCCATGATTTTTCTCAAAGAAGTCGTTGATCCCGAGCGTTTTGGCAACCCGATTTTCGTCAAAGACAATCCGAAATTGATCGAGAAGATTATCGAAAAGCCCAAAATCGCGGCTAACAAGATGGCAGTTACCGGACTCTATTTCTATGATGCCACCGTCTACGACAAAATTCGTGCCTTAAAGCCGTCGGATCGGGGAGAACTTGAAATCACCGACCTCAACAACGCCTACATTGATGAGAATAAAATGCAGTGGGCTCCCCTAGAAGGTTTCTGGTCTGATGCCGGGACTTTCCACTCCCTCTTTAGGAGTAACCGCTACTGGGCCAAAAAGAAGTTAGGCGATCGTTACGAAGATGTTGTCAACGGGATTACGATTCCCGAAACAAAATAAAGCCAATTGACTCGAGCCTGTCGAGAGGTTGACAATACCCATAGAATATCCGAAGATAGATTCATGCAACCACTCGCGGATTTATTACGTCCCACTTCACTTGGCTCCTATATCGGTCAGACCCATCTGGTGGGAGCAGGTGCCCCCCTCCGCCGCGCCATCGAGACTGGCGCCGTTCACTCGATGATTTTTTGGGGTCCCCCTGGGTGCGGCAAAACTACCCTCGCCAAAATTATTGCCAGCTCCGTGGGAGCTGATTTCCATTACCTTTCCGCCGTCTCCGCCAAAAAAGAGGATATCAAGTCAATCGTCGAATCGGTCGACCCCTCTCGCCGCACCATCCTCTTCCTCGATGAAATTCATCGTTTCAACAAATCTCAGCAAGACTATCTTTTGCCCCATGTCGAAACCGGTACTTTGATCTTGATCGGCGCCACCACCGAAAATCCCAGTTTCGAAGTCATCGGCCCCTTACAGTCTCGCTGTCATATCTATGTCCTGCAGGGCTTGAGTGAGATTGAACTTAAAGCAATTATCCGTCAGGGTACCAAGCGGCTCAAAGTAAAAATTGAGCCTGACGCCCTCAAATTTTTGGCTACCTACAGTAACGGCGATGGCCGCAAAGCTCTCAATGTCCTAGAAACTGCCGCCAGTTTGTACCAAAACATTACTTTGGCTAACCTCCAAACCACACTACAGTCTCCCTATTTGCGTTATGACCAGGCCGGGGACGAACACTACGACACGATCTCCGCTTTTATTAAGAGCCTGCGGGCCAGCCAAGTCGACGCCGCCCTCTACTATCTCGCCCGCATGGTTGCGGCTGGCGAAGACCCGCTCTTTATCGCTCGCCGCATGGTTATTTTTGCCTCCGAAGATATTGGAGTCGCTGCCCCGACCGCTCTGGTTGTTGCCAACGCCGTTTTCCGGGCCTGTGAGACCATCGGTTACCCCGAATGTCAGGAAAACCTCGCCCATGGAGTAGTTTATCTTTGTCAGTGCAAAAAGGATCGCTCAGCGTATGATGCCTATATGAGCGCGCTAACTGACGTCAAGCAATATGGTAATCTCCCCATCCCCCTCAAAGTCCGCAATTCCCCCACCAAACTGATGAAAGATCTTGATTACGGCAAAGGTTATACCAAATACGATTCCATAAGTTATCTCCCTGACAAATTGAAAAACAAACACTATCTCCCTACTTCCTAACTTGCTAGAATCAACTCCAGTATGTCCAAATCAATGGTGCTCTATTTAGAAATATTCTTCCTGACAGTTCTTCCGCTATATTTTATGACTACCAAAACTAGCGTTTTAGCCGCTCGCCCCCTCCTCATGGCTGTGGGTGGGCTCTATTGCGCCCTTCGTTTACTCCGTGGTCATGCCCGACTAACCGACCTTGGCCTCACCCTCAAAAATTTTGCGCCCGCCACTCGCGCTCTTATTCTTCCCTCCCTGTCTCTCATCATTTTTGTCTACCTCCTCATTTTTTTCTCTCCCGCTTCCATCAAACTTTGGTTAATCGGTACTGACCCATTATCCATTTCCAGTTTTAGCGCCCGTCTCGCTTTTTATGTTTTTGGCTCTGCTCCAGTACAGGAACTCATTTTTCGTGGTTACGTTACTTGGCGTCTCGAACAAGTTTTTCACAACCGAGCCTGGATTTATTTTCTCTCGGTGGGTGTTTTTACCCTCCTCCATACCCCTTTTCACAGTCCTATTATGGTTATGGTGGCCTTGTTTCTTGGTATTGTCTATCTTCATAATTATTTGATCCACCGCAATTTATTGGCAGTTTCTCTCTCCCATGCTTTCATTGGAGCCGTTCTCATTTTCTTCCGGAATGCCTATTTGCCCTATACCTAGAGTGGTGTATACTTCCTCTATTAGCTCACTATCTATAGGAGAGTTTGTATGGCCAAAAAAGTAGTTTCACCCAAAAAGAAAATTGTAACTGTTTCCGCTCCCATCCTCCCCGAACCCTCCATGGTCTCTCCCATCCCCAAACTGAGCCCCAAAATTTTGACTCTCGGACTCGTAATCTTGGGCATCGCCCTTTTAACCTACAAAGTTGGCCCCTATTTTGTTCCCGCGATTGTGGACAATCGCCCCCTCACTCGTTTTGAAGTTTGGTCTCGACTCGAGAAAAGCTATGGCAAACAGACTCTCGATGATTTAGTCAATGAAAAAATTCTTGACCTGGCTATTGCCCAATCAGGCGTCAGCATTCCCCAAGCCAAAATCGATGACCAGATCAAGACCCTCGAGAAACAGTTTGAAGGGAGTGGTGGCTTGGATCAGATTCTCTCGGAACAAGGTCTCACTCGCGCGGAACTGACCAAGCAAGTTGTCACCCAGCTCTCGGTCGAGGAGATTCTCAAAGACGAGGTCGTTCCCTCAGAAGAAGAGATTGCCCAGCAATTTGCCGATAATAAAGATACTCTTTATAAAGACAAAAAACTTGATGAAGTTAAAGCTGACATCACCACCGAATTGACACAAACCAAACTCCGCGACGCTTTCCTTACTTGGTTTGCCGAAGTCAAAAAGACCGCCAAGGTTAAGTCCTTCGGTCTATAATTGGGCTGTGTCACCTTTAGTAACTGTCCTTTCGACTTTGCTCCTCACTTTGTTGCTTTCGCTTGAGCGTTCTCGCTTGGTTTTTGAACTAGCTGGCACCAGTCTCCTGCTCTTCGGTGCTCGCCGGCCAGGTCTCCTTTTTTACAGTCTGGTCTTTCTTCCCGGTACGATTATTCATGAACTTTCTCACCTCTTTATCGCCGAAATCTTGCGGGTCAAAACTGGCCAAATTACCATTCTCCCCGAGCTCACTGACTCAAAGCGTGAGCGCTTAGGCTCAGTTGCTACCGCACGAAGTGACCCCATTCGGGGATTTTTGATTGGCCTCGCTCCTTTTGTTTCTGGGATTGCCCTCCTGTTAGTCATGGGTTCACTCCTGCGCACCGGTTGGGACAGTTCTGCTCCCTGGTGGCAACTGGCGCTTTTGATCTACGGCTTGATTGTCGTGGGGAATAGCATGTTGATCTCTCAGGAAGATCGCCGTTATTGGCCAGCCGCTCTCATTCTCATCTTCCTCGTTTGGTTTCTCCTGACACAAGCCGGTTTCCAAATTAGTTTGCAAACAGATTCCTGGCTTTTTCACTCGCTGACCTCCATCAATCTCGTCCTGGGGGTGACGGTCTTGCTCAATCTTGGTATGATAGCGCTGTTCTACGGAATCCGTCTCGGGATCCAAAAATTAACTAAAAGGAGTCTAGTATGAAACTCATGGTCGCAGGTGGTGCCGGTTTTATCGGCAGTAACTTTATTCACTATATGCTTGCCAAATATCCCGACTATGACATTATCAATTACGACAAATTAACCTACGCCGGCAACCTCGACAATCTTAAAGATATTGAAACTAATCCCCACTATCATTTTGAGCAGGGTGATATCACCGATCTAGTTCGTTTGAACGAAGTCATTCAAAAACATGCCGTGACTCACCTGATCAACTTCGCCGCCGAAACTCATGTCGACCGAAGTATCCATGGGGGTATCAAGGATTTTGTCCTGACTAATAGCTTGGGGGTCCAAATGCTCTTGGATGCAGTTCGCGCCAACAAGCTGGAGCGTATGGTCAATGTCAGTACTGACGAAGTCTACGGTGCCCTAGCTCTCGACGAAGATCGCAAGTTTACCGAAGATACTCCCGTTATGCCCAACATGCCATACGCCGCCGCCAAAGCCGGTGGAGATTTGATGTGCCACGCCTATTGGGTAACCCACAAAACTCCCGTGATTGTGACTCACTGCAGTAACAATTATGGTCCCTACCAATTCCCCGAAAAACTGATTCCCTTCTTTATTTTTAAAGCCATGAAAGATGAACCTGTCCCCGTCTACGGTGATGGTTTAAATGTTCGTGACTGGATTCACGCGCTTGACCATAGTTCTGCCCTTGATCTCCTTCTTCATCAGGGGAAAGTAGGGGAGGTTTACAATATTGGCGTCTACAATGAACGTAATAACCTCGAAATTACCAAAATGGTGCTCAAGATTCTCGGCAAACCGGAAAGCCTCATGACCTTTGTGGAAGATCGGCCCGGTCATGATCGCCGCTACGCCATCGATGCCAGCAAAATTATGAGCTTAGGTTGGACTCCGAAGTATACGCGTGATCAGTTCGAAACCGGTCTCAAAGAAACTGTCCAATGGTATCTGGATAATACCGCCTGGGTCGACAAAATCCGCGCCCGTATGAGCGAAATTAATCAACATATCAAATAACTATGCGGTACAAACTCTTTACCCTTAAAAATATTCAGGCCCCCAATTTTTTGATGACGGCGCTTGAACTCAAAGAGTATATTGACTTCCCCGTTAAGCGGATCTACTTTATCACTTCTCCCGTGAACGAGATGAAAACTGGTAATCACGCGCACCGGCAAAAGGAAGATGAAATGTTTGTGATGATCCAAGGCAGCTGCACAATTCACGTCGACGATGGTCATGGTATAGAAGACATTAAGTTAACCGGTCCTCACTCAGCCATCCTTGTTCCTCACTTGGTTTGGCATGGGTTTACCGAGCTCTCGCCCGATGCGATCATTTTGGCTGTCACTTCCACCAACTACGATCCCGCTCGTACCGATTACTGTGAAAACTACGAGGAGTTCCAAAAACTATGTCCCAAGTCCTAACTACCGGAGCCACTGGCTTGGTCGGCTCCCGCTTTGTTGATCTCTACGCCAAACGCTTTTCAACTTCTAACATGGATCTAACCACTGGGGTCAATATTACCGACCGAGATAGTATCGAAAAATTTGTGACCGCTAACCCTGCCGACACCCTGATCCACTTGGCCGCTTTTACCGATACCAACAAGGCTTTTGCCGAATCCGGCAATCAAAAGGGATTGTGCTACCAGGTCAATGTCGTTGGCACCAGGAATATCGCCGCAGTTTGTGAGGCTCACGGCATTCATCTCATCCATGTTTCAACTGATTTTGTCTTCGATGGCCAAAAATCCGCTCCCTATATCGAGACTGATCCGGTTAGTCCTCTCGAATGGTATGGCGAAACCAAAGCTCTGGCCGAGAAAGTTGTTCAGGATTCAGGAGTCCACTCGACCATTCTTCGGATCGCTTACCCATACCGAGCTAACTACGCTTTGAAACCGGACATTATCGGCAAAATTAAAACTGGTCTCGAAACCGGCAAGCTCTACCCCCAATTTGTAGATACGGTGATCACTCCCACTTTTATTGACGATATTGCGACGGCCTTTGCCAAAGTAATTGAACTCAAGTCCAGTGGAATTTTTCATATTGTGGGAAGTGACGCTCTCTCTCCCTATGAGCTTGCCAAAAAAGTGGCCGTCGCATATGGTTTTGATCCATCACTGGTTCAAGAGGGGAGTCTCACCGAATATCTCAAAACGGCTTCACGGCCTTTTGCTCGCCACGTGGCCTTAAGTAACGCCAAAGCTACAAAGCAGCTTGGGCTCAACTTTCGGGGAATTGATGAGGGAATTGCCGAACTGAAAATTCAGCAGAATTTATGAAAACTTGGTTTTATCTAGCCCTCGTCCTGATCATTGCTGGCTTACTTTATCTCCGGTTTGTTTATCGCTAAGTAAATCCGGTCTCCTGATTTTAGTTCTCTCTTTGGCTTGCTCTCTCCGCCATTTCTCGATTTTCGCATGATTCCCTCCCAAGAGAATTGTGGGAACCTTCTTTTCTTCGTATTCCTCTGGTCTGGTGTACTGAGGGTATTCGAGGAGTCCATCACTATGTGACTCGTCAGAACTACTCACATCATCACCCAATACGCCGGGTAATAGTCGTGCTACCGAATCCACCACTATCATGGCGGGGATCTCTCCTCCGGTCAAAACATAATCTCCAATCGAAATTTCCAAGTCGACATATTCGCGAATCCGCTCATCAAATCCCTCATAGTGCCCGCAGATAAGAATCAAATTACTTTCTTTCGCTAATTCTTGTGCGATTTTTTGTTTATAAACCTGTCCCTGCGGAGTCAGTAAGATCACCTTAGCACTCTCGTCTGACGTCTTTCGTCTAACGTCTATTAACGCTCGGTGGAGTACATCGACTTTGAGTACCATTCCTGGTCCTCCTCCATATGGACGGTCATCCACCGTTTTGTATTTGTCAGTACTATAATCCCGCAGATTATGAGTGACGATCTTAATAGTTCCGTTCCCTACCGCTCTTCCAATCACGCTATGCGTCTTTAACCCCTCAAAAAACTCAGGGAAAAGGGTAATAATATCGATTCTCATGCCCGTATTATCTCACGAACCAAATAATCTGTGAAAAAACTCGCCGTCTACCCTAACTTTCGACAGGTAGGTCAGACATACATATGAAACAAGGTCACTTTTAGAGGAGGATGAAGTGTCGCTTACGGCTACTTTATTGTAAATCTGGAAACAAATCTGTAAGCTGTAATTTGTAAAACTCAGCTTGTGCAAGATTATCATTCATTTGTTGAGCATTGTATTCGGGTGGCGGATTCGGTTCTTTTATATTTGTACCTGTCATAGCTCGCAATTGAGTGTAATCATATTGTCCTGCGTGATTTGCATAATTATTATATTCAGCGATTTTATTGTTTAGCCATCCCACCAGTTCTTGGTTATATTGGGTAGCAATAAATTTACGCCTCTCTCTGATTTCTGCAACTTCTGGCTTGTATGATAAATCCCGGATGAATTGAGGTGATCTCCTTGCAAGCCCATATCCACTATCCACCCACTCTTCTAGTGTAGTTTCACGAGGTAGAGTAATTGAATCCATTGCCAATCTTGTAATAGTCTCATCTGGATTTAACTCTCTCGTTGGAGTCATAGATACACTTTGTCTCAATTCCTGGAAACTATCTGGGAATGAAACATGTACCTCACCCTTTGTCATATATACATTATATGCCTTACACATAATATTTTGAAATGTCTAATGCAGGACATTCAACTCAATGTATTCACCCCAGCATTCCAGCAGACAGGTCGTTCTCCCATCTTGCTCGCGAGTTGCGAGTATAATTCATTTTTACTCGCGGCAACACTTGTCCGCATTTAACGATGAAAGTTATAGAACAAGATTCCTCCCACCCAAGCGAAAACGATCCATCGAAACTGGATTGTTATAGCAGAGCCTTTTATTTGGCAGGATTACTCCCGGAAGAACGATCACTTGACCCCGCCGAAATTAGGCAACTCAAAAAAAGGTGCAAATCTACTCCCCACGCTCAAACAGGCAATCTGGTCCACCTTTACAACGGAAGTGTCTCACATATGGCATTTATTACTGCCCTCAATCCAATTCTGGTTTCTGACCGAAGCGGTCTCGGGGGAAAACCAAGAGAGGACATTCCTCTCACAGACCTTTTGTTTGAATACAACGGTCTAGACATCGAAGTTATTTTTCTAAAACCATAGTACATCTATTGGTTTTATCTCTTTCCAAAAAAAGGGTAATGATATCGATACACATGTTATGATTTGACTATGTATCAACCAGCCTGGGACGAAATCGAAAAAATCTACCAGCTTACGAGGGTTGATCCCTCGACAATTCAACAATTTAAAGAACTAAAATCTTCCCAGTCCACTCATACCAAAGGGGAGGGGAACCCCGCCCATTACTGCACCTTTTTTCTCCCCTATGATCATCTGCAAGGCCAAATCTACCTAGGTCACCACATCAAAGCCAATGATTGGATCTCTCCTGGCGGTCACATCGAGCCGGGTGAAACCCCCTCGCAAGCTTCCATCCGCGAAATGAAAGAAGAATTAGGGATCGATATTACTCCCGACCTACTCGAACCTTGGGATCTCTCAATTAAACCCATCAATCGTCCCGGCTCTGGTTGCCTGTCCCACTACGACATTTGGCACCTGGTGCACCTCCCCGTCCAAAACTTTAATTACCTCCGGTCCGAATACCACAGGGCCGGCTGGTTTACCCTCAAGGACGGTCTGGCCAAAATCCAGAAAAATCCCGATTTTGCCGCTATTATCACCAAATTAATCCTCCCCTAATTCCCAGTTCCTATTTCCTATTTTCTAATTCCTATTTGCTCCTCATATGATATCATTGCTACATGAGGTTAGCCTGTATTGGAACTGGTTTTGTTGGGGTCGTGACGGCCGCTGTTTTTGCCAAGCTGGGTAATACTGTTGTCGGTCTGGATATCGATGAAGGGAAAATTGCAAAATTAAAGCAAGGTATTGTGCCCTTTTTCGAGCCCGGCCTTTCCGAACTGTTAGTCGAAACTCAAAAGGCCGGTAACCTCACTTTTACTACCAGCTATGCCGAAGCCATAAGCTCAGCCGAAGTCATTTTCATCATGGTGGGTACTCCCTCCGCTCCCGACGGTCAAGCTGACCTGCAATACGTCTTTGCCTCAGTAGAGGCTCTGGCCCCTCATTTAATCGACGGCGCCATTGTTGTTATCAAAAGCACGGTTCCCCCCGGCACCAACGACAAAGTCAAAGAGCTTATCGGTGCCAAAACCAAAGTTTCCTTCGAGGTTGCCTCTGTCCCCGAATTTCTCAAAGAAGGGACCGCTGTTGAGGATACTCTTCATCCCGATCGCATCATCCTCGGAGTCGAATTAGGTCACGCGAAAGAAACACTGACTAAACTGCATGAACCGCTCACCCAAAACTTTATCGTCATGAAGCCCGCGAGTGCTCAAATGTGCAAATACGCCAGTAACAACTACCTAGCCACTCGCATCACTTTCATTAACCAAATTGCCGATTTATGTGAGCAAAACGACGCCGATATCGAAGAAGTTATTCGGGGGATGGGGGCGGATCACCGCATCGGCTCGCACTACTGGTACCCAGGGCTTGGTTATGGCGGCTCCTGTTTCCCCAAAGATGTCAAAGAAATTGCCGCCTACGCTCAACATGTGGGCGAGTCTGACTCGCTCTTTATCAAAATCGACTCGCTCAACTCAACTCGCATTCCCAAATTAATGGCCAAATATGATGGGTTAGTTGGTGGTTTTGCCGGGAAAACCGTTGCCATTCTAGGATTGTCTTTCAAGAAAAATACCAACGACACTCGCGAAGCCCCCGCAGAACACATTATCCCCTGGTTACGTGCTAACCGTGCCGTTGTGAAAACTGCCGATCCCCAAGTGCCTGCCGATACTCTTGACCCCTACCAAGCCGCTACAGGTTCCCATGTGGTTATGCTTTTGGTCGAATGGGATGAATATCTTAAGCTGGATCTCACCAAACTAGCGAGCGTGATGCAAGCTCCAAAATATTTTATTGATACGCGCAATCAATATGATCCCGCCGCTGTGTCCGCAGCCGGACTCAAATATCAAGGAGTAGGGCGATGAAAATTTTTATTACTGGAGCCGGTGGTTTTGTCGGTACCTACCTAATCCGGCAGCTCCAAAAAAAAGCTGACAACGAAATCTACGGTGCTGTCTACAAATCTACCAGCGATATTAGCAGTCTTCTCCCCAATGATCATATTCTTGAGGGTGATTTGACTGATTTTGCCGTGGCAGAGTCTCATCTCCAAACCATTCAGCCCAACATCATCTATCATTTGGCCGCTCTCTCGGTTGTCGGTAATAGTTTTTCCAATGCCACTAAAGTTATTAACACCAATACCAATCTCTCTTTTAACCTTTTCGAAGCCGCTCGCTTAATTGTTCCCAAAGCCAGGATTATTAATATTTGCTCTGCCAACGTTTATGGCGCGGTGACCGATTCTTCTCACCCTCTAACCGAATTAACTCCTTTCCGCCCCCTTAACCCTTACGCTGTCTCCAAAATCAATCAAGAAATGCTCGGGCTTGAGTATCATCTTACTTATGGATCAGATGTGATTGCCTTACGTCCCTTTAACCATACCGGGATTGGCCAAACGACTGATTTTCTCATTCCCCGCCTAGCTCAGCAATTTGCCGCGATCGAAAAAGGTCAGCTCGCTCCCACAATTGAAATCGGCAATCTCGACTCGATTCGCGACTTCTCCGACGTCCGCGATATGGTCCGTGCATATGTCTTGGCCGCCGAATCATGCCTAGCTGGAGAAGCTTACAATATTGGTAGCGGCAAAGGATACAAAGTCTCTCAGGTTATCGATATTTTCCAATCACTTTCGCAAGCGAAAGTAGAAATTAAAGTGAAAAAAGACTTGGTTCGCTCAGCCGATGTTCCCGCCCTTATTGCCGACTTTACCAAATTTAAAGAAGCTACCGGTTATTTCCCAGTAATCTCGCTAGAGCGCACAATTTCCGATATACTAGATTTTTATCGCCAACAGAAAGGTTAATTATGTCAGCCAAACGCGCACTTATCACCGGTATTACAGGTCAAGACGGCAGTTACTTAGCCGAACTCCTCCTTGCCAAAGGTTACGAAGTCTTTGGCTTAACCCGCCGTACTAGCACTCCCAATCACTCTCGTATCGCCAATATTGTCGACAAAATTCATTTACTGTCGGGAGATCTTTTGGACCAGTATTCTCTATACCAAGCTATCCAAGAATCTCAGCCCGATGAGATATACAACCTTGCCGCTCAATCTTTTGTTAAAGCTAGTTGGGAACAGCCCATGTTTACCGGCGAAAGTACCGGCCTGGGTGTTACCCGCATGCTCGACGCCATGCGTATGAGCAAACCTGATGCCAAATTCTACCAAGCCAGTAGTAGCGAGATGTTTGGCAAAGTCATCGAAGTTCCGCAGACCGAACTAACCCCCTTCTACCCTCGTTCCCCCTATGGTGTGGCCAAAGTCTACGGTCACTGGATCACTGTTAATTACCGAGAAAGCTACAATTTATTCGCTGTCTCCGGGATTCTGTTTAACCACGAATCACCTCGCCGGGGACTTGAGTTTGTGACCCGCAAAATCACCAACACGGTGGCTAAAATTAAGTACGGCAAAACCGATAAACTATACCTCGGCAATCCCGACGCCAAGCGTGACTGGGGTTACGCCAAAGATTATGTGGAGATGATGTGGCTCATGCTTCAGCAGGAAAATCCCGAAGATTTTGTGATTGCCACCGGAGAAACCCATTCTGTTTCCGAGTTTGTCGAAAAAGCCTTTGCCGCTGCCGAAATTTCCGACTGGGAAAGCAAAGTCGTCTGGAACGATCCCCGTTACAGTCGTCCCGCCGAAGTTGATCACTTGATCGGGGATCCCACCAAAGCCAAAAAAATCTTGGGCTGGACTCCCAAAACCAGCTTTGATGAGCTAGTTACTCTCATGGTCCAAGCCGACCTTGAGCTTGAGAAAAATTAATATGGGTAAAGTTCTAATTACTGGTGGAGCCGGCTTTATCGGCAGTCACTTATGCGACCGACTCTTAGCCGAGGGCCACTCAGTAACCTGCGTCGACAATTTTCTCTCCGGCAGTCGCGATAACGTTGCCCAACATGCCGATAATCCCAATTTCCGGCTCATCGAGCACGATGTTATTCAGGATTTGCCGACTACGATTACCGGTGAAAAGTATGACGCCATTTTTCACTTTGCTTCACCCGCCTCCCCCAATCCTGATTCACCGGTCAGTTATATCAACCACCCAGTTGAAACCCTTATGGTTAATAGTCTTGGCACCAAGCATCTGCTTGACCTAGCTACTCGTAATCATTGTCAAATCATTTTGGCCTCCACCAGCGAAGTATATGGCGATCCAGCGGTTCATCCCCAACCAGAAACTTACTGGGGGAATGTGTCCCCCAATGGTACTCGTAGTTGCTACGACGAAGCCAAACGTTTTCTCGAAGCCATCGCCTTTACCTACTACCACAATTTCAAAACGCCCATCAAAGTCATTCGGATTTTTAATACCTACGGCCCGCGGCTGCGCGAAGACGATGGCCGCTTCTCCATCAATCTAGTGCTGTCAGCTTTGCGGCATCTGCCTTTTAAGCTTTACGGTGACGGCACCTCAACTCGTTCATTCTGCTATATCGATGATTTAGTCGATGGAATTCTCGCTGTGTTTGGAAGCGATCAAGCGGTAGGAGAAGTTATCAATCTTGGCAACGCCGGCGAATATACTGTCCAGGACTCCATCAAATTAGTCGAAAGTCTAACGGGTTCTCCCCTAGAACTTGTGCATCTTCCCGCCCTCCCCGACGACCCCACTCGCCGACAACCAGATTTGTCCAAAGCCAAATCCCTCCTCTCTTGGGAACCAAAAATCGATTTCCCAACCGGCCTGCAAAAAATGCTCACCTATTATCAAAACCAATCTTCTAAGTAGCGAATATGTCCTCCGCTTCCCCTCTTCCGAAAGTTGTCATTATTATCCCGACCTACAACGAAAATGAGAATGTCGGCCCCATCACTCTAGCTCTTGCCAAAATATTTAGGGATTGTCCCAACTATGATTCACATATTTTATTTGTCGACGATCAAAGCCCTGATGGTACAGGGCGTACAATCGAGCAATTAATAAAAAAATATCCCTTCGTTCATTTACTCAAAAATAAACGTAAAGGTGGACTAGGTCATGCTTACAAAAAAGGTATGATCTATGCTCTTGACAAGCTAAAGGCTGACATCGTTTTCGAGTTTGATGCCGACCTCTCTCACGATCCCAGCAAAATCCCTGCCATGCTGGCAAAAATTACTCAGGGAGCCGATTTGGTTCTCGGTTCTCGGTATCAAAGGGGTGGGGGAATCCCTCCCAACTGGCCCTGGTACCGCAAGTTTCTCTCGATTGTCGGCAACCTATTTATCCGCGTTGTCATGTGTAATTTTTCTTTGCATGACTGGACTACCGGTTACCGCGCCATTTCGGCTTCGTTGGTTCGCTCGATCCTTCCTTCCATGAGTAACTCTGCCTTTCATGGTTATACCTGGCAAATTGGGTTCCTGGTGCAAACTGTCCAAAAAGGGTATAAAGTGGCTGAGGTTCCTTTTTATTTTCGCGACCGTACCGCCGGTCGCTCTAAATTGGGGCCGGAATTTATTATTAATACTTTAAAGTACATTATGAAAACTCGTTTTCAAGAAATATTTCACTCTCGAATCTTTAAATTTGTTATGGTCGGAGGGTTCGGTGCACTGGTCCAGTTCACTTTTCTCTACCTTTACCGCCTAGTTATTCCCTCCTATCAACTGGCAATTTTCCTCTCGATCGAAACTGCCATCATCAGCAATTTTATCTGGAGTAACCTTTGGACTTTCGCTGATCGCAAACTCAAACCAGCGCAAATCCCTGGCAAATTTATTCAGTTTAATTTGGCCTCGGCCGGTTCTATCATTATCCAGCAAGTTACCGCCTTCTTGGGAGAAACTTTTATTGGTCTCTTCCCTCTTTTTACGGTCCCAGTTATTAAACTGGGGGTGGACACTGGCGTTATCTTCGCTATGGTTGGGATCGGTATCGGGATGTTTTGGAACTTTTTTGCTTATTCCCGGATCGTATGGCGCAAAAAGTAACCTTCAAATTTTTAACCCTCAACCTTTGTCATGGCGGTTTACTCATGGATCAGTTGACTGAGTTTCTGCGCGTTCAAGTCCCAGACATTATGGTGTTTCAGGAAGTTAACTCCGCTCAAGTCTCTACCTCCGTCCCACACTTTCAATCCAACTCTTACCTTCAACAGCTCTTTCCCTCATACTCCCTGGCCTATGATCCTGGAGTAGCCATCAATTATCTCAAACAACAGATTCTCGTTCAGCAAGGGAACACCACTCTTTCTCGCTACCCGATTCGTAAGCATCAACTAGTTTATTTCGACAGCCACTATGCCCAATTCGATAGTCCCCAGCCAGGGGAAAAACCTGACTATCGCATTTTCCCCAAATTTATGCAGCTTTCCTCACTGACGCTTCCCAATAAGAAAGATCTTTTGGTTATTAATCTCCACGGAGTTTGGGATTTCCATGGCGATGACACTCCCACCCGTCTTGCTATGACCAAAACTATTCTCGACCACGCCAAAAGTAGCAAATATGTGATCATTGCCGGTGATTCTAATGCTCGCTACCAATCCCAAACGATTCGACAGCTGATGAAATCTTACCCATCAGTTTTAACTCCTGCTCCTGTTTCTACCTTTAACATGACACAAAAATCCGATCCTGGTTATGCCCAAGCTGCCGTAGACATTCTCCTCACCTCTCCCAATATTCAAGTTCTAGAAAGTTCTCTTCCCCAGGTCGACATCTCCGACCACTATCCAATCGTTGCCACTCTCTCGCTTTAAAGAAATACTCCCCAATCATTAATCGGTTGCACATTTTTCAGGACAAACTGCCAACCCAGCAAATAGATCGGGATCAGTAATATGGCTAGAATCCACCAAGCTTTTTGGGGAATTTTTTCTAGATATGGCGCGTAACCAAGTAAAGCCAATGGTGCAATCGGTAGGGCATACCTCCCCAAATCTCGGTGGGCGACAAACAAGAGGGTTAAACCGTAGATCCACCCAAATATTTTTAGTCGTTTCTCCTTAATCAAACTAATTCCAATTCCATAGAATAAATACACGTAAATAATGTCTTCTCTCCACATATCGCTGATCCAGCTTTGGGTATTTGAAAATATTTGAAAAGGAGTCACAAATATATGCAAGTTATCCCCCGAATGAAAATAAGCCAAAGGGTCATGGTATTGGAATCCATAAAATATAAATAAGCCGATTAACGATAGCGGCATCAACAAATATGGCGCCAGCTTACTGGGTTTTCTCCACCACATCCATAGATAAGCCACAAACAGTAGTATCCCAGGGCTTCTCGTCAAAACCGCCAAAGCTCCCGCGACCGCGCTCGCCCAATATTTTGCCCTCATTGCCCACATTAGCGACAGCAAAATCAAACTAATAAAGAGTGGTTCGTTACTCCCGACAGCTCTTACCGACAGCATTCTCGCCGGGAAAAACAGTGCCACCATCATAAGTATCCCGGCCAATCGCTTATCTTTTACTACTGTCTCAAAAAATAGATAAAGGACTATCCCCAACAACCCATTGGTCAGCACAATTGTAAATAAAAGTGCCGTAGGGTAAGGCATCACTAGTCCAAACAGTTTCACCACTGCCCCCATCATAGGGAAATGAGCCGTAAAATAAATTGGCTCGTTCCCCGTCAAAAACTGGGCATTGATCGCTCTAATAACTTCTGGGTTATACCAGCTTTTTGCGATCACCAAAAAATTTAATCCATCGAAATTCTGGATAATCGTCTCCATTCCCCGGTGTCCAAACTCAATCCCTCCTATATCTCCGATTTTGCCTGCAAACGGTGTCCAAAACAAAGCCAGTGAAACCAACGCCACTAGTCCCGCCGCCAAAAATCGTTTCATACTCTATACTATATACTATGCGCCGAATAGTTCTTCATTTGTGGTTAATTCTTTCCCTCCTAACCGCCTTAATTGCCGGCCGAATGCTTTTGACTTCCCAGCATTTTTATACTCACGATGACATGCAGGTTTTTCGGGTCAATGAATATGTTCAGTGTTTACGCGATGGCCAAATTCCCTGTCGTTGGTCAGCCAATTTGGGCAAAGGTTATGGTTATCCTCTTTTTAATTTTTATCCGCCTGTTATTTACCTGATCCCCTCTCTCCTTCACCTTGTGGGACTTCCCATTATTACCAGTCTTAACCTTTTTATGTTTGCCAGTTTCCTTTTGGCAGGGTGGGGGATGTATCTACTGGGTAAAGCCCTAACTCATGATTCACGCCTAGGGTTTTTGGCTTCCATTCTCTATACTCTTTATCCTTTTCACGCGATTAACGTCTTTATTCGAGGGGTTTATGCCGAAAATCTCGCTTGGAGTTTGCTCCCGCTTATTTTTTACTTGATCTACCAGCAATCTCGCCATAATCGCCTCAGTCGGACTCTTCCTTTTGTCTTGGCCATCGTCTACTTGACCCACCTGATTGGTGCAATTATTGTGACCGGATTAGTTATTATTTGGGCACTTTATCATCAAAATCTTCGCCGCGTGCTTGGTCAAATTCTTCTTAGTCTCGGCCTGGCCTCCTTTTTTCTGATCCCAGCCCTCGTGGAAAAATCTCTCGTTCAAACTGAATCGATGATCAGCGGTTATTTTGCTTTTACCAACCATTACGTTAGTTCCTACCAATTATTTGCTCAGTACAAATGGAGCTACGATGCCAGTCTTTGGAGTGCTGCTCCTGACGAAATGCCTTACATGGTCGGTCACGTCCATACTGCTCTCCTTATGATTACCGGCTTTATCCTTCTTTTTGCCCTTTTCCGTAATCGATCCCTCTGGGTGCGCAATTCGAAACAATTATTGCTTGCGCTCGGCCTTTTGCTGGCCGCCGTTTTCTTGTTATTCCTTTCTCACTTTAAGGCGGATTTTCTCTGGCAGGTACTGCCTCCATTAGCCTACGTCCAATTTCCCTGGCGTTTTATTGCTTGGGCAGCCCTCCCGCTTATTCTTGCCATCGTGATTGCACTCTCGCTCCTACCCAAAAAACTCTCGTATATGCTGACTCTCCTGACTTCGCTTATCCTCCTTTTTTATTCACTTCCCTTCTTTTATCCTCGTGCCTACGATACGTTGACCGACCAAGACATCCTGGTGGGTCGGGAGCGGATCGAACAACAAACCAAATCCCTCTACGATTACCTTCCCAAATCTATCAAATCTCTTCCCCCCGAGATACCCATCTACCCATCTAGTAGTACCAGAACTTCCTTTTCCTACCAAGATACTCTTACTTTAGATCGTCCTTCGTCTGTCTCTTTTCCCATTTTTTACTATCCAGGCTGGGTTGCCCAAGTTAACGGCACCCAAATTACTCTTCCCTCACCCCCCGATTCGGGATTGATTACTCTGGATCTTCCGGAAGGCAAGAGTGAGATTCTTCTTCGCTTTGACAACACCCCTCTTCGACTTTTTGCCAATTATCTCTCTCTCTTTAGCTTGGCGCTAGCTAGCCTATACGTTATACTCAATACCTATGGTAAAAAGCCCCAAACTGCCTAGTTTATCGATCTTCATGCCAGCCTTTAACGAAGAGGGCAATATCGCCACGACTTTAATCGATGCCACCCGTGCTGCCAAGGTAGTTACCGACGATTACGAAATTATTGTCGTCAATGATGGGAGCCGTGACAATACTGCCGAAATTGTCCGCGAGCTCTCTCGCTCAGATTCTCATCTTCGACTCATCAATCACTCCGTTAACCAAGGTTATGGCGGAGCGGTCAAAACTGGTCTCGCCAAATGTCGCAAAGAATGGATTTTCTTTACCGATTCAGATGGTCAATTTCACTATGACGAATTGGGTAAATTTGTTGCCGCTACCTCTAATTATGACCTAGTCATGGGCTATAGAAAAAAACGGATGGATCCCTTCCATCGGGTTTTTGTCGCTCAAGTTCTGTTAAAAGTCTGGAATTTTGTCCTCTTTGGTTTAGCTGTTCGTGACGTGGACTGTGCCTACAAATTATTCCGCAAAGAAGTTAGAGACGCCGTTACTCTCAAAACCGAAAGTGCAATTACTGTCTCCGAACTTATTATCAAAACCAAAGCCGCTGGTTTTCGGATCAAACAGCTACCAGTACATCATTACCCTCGCCGTTTTGGTGAACAGACCGGGGGGAATTGGCGGGTGATCGTTCGCGCCGCCAGAGAAAGTTTTCGCCTCTACAAAGAACTACACTCATGAAATCTCTCTTTAAACATTGGCTCATCCTGCTGATTCTTCTCTCGGCCACCTTCACTCGTTTCTACCGTTTGCCATCTACCATCACTTTTCTCGAAGATGAGGGACGGGATTTACTCATTGCTCACCGGATGATTGATACTTTTCGTCCTGTCCTGTTGGGCCCCCAGACTTCAACCGGTAACATGTATCTTGGTCCCTTATATTATTATTTTATTACTCCCTGGCTCTATGCTTTCCATGGTAACCCTCTTGGTCCGGTCATTTTTGTCGCTTTAACCGGGGTGCTGACTGTCTTTTTACTCTACCGTTTTGGGGTGCGCTGGTTTAGTCCCAAGGTGGGATACTTGGCCGCTTTCCTCTACGCTATTCTCCCGCTCCCTGTTCAATTTAGTCGCAATTCCTGGAATCCCAATTTAGCTCCACTCATTTCTCTGCTCTTAGTTTGGGTAACCTTAACTTTGTCCACTCATCCCAAACATCGCCGCCTGGCTTATTTTGCCGCCTTGGGAGCTTTGGTTGGGATCTTGGTCCAACTACACTATATGGCTCTGATTTTTATCGCTGGGCTCGGCCTTCTCAATCTTTATCTTTGGCGCCATCAGCTCAAGAGTTTTCTCCAGGGGCTTCTTATCTCACTGGTTGCCTTTGCTGTTGTGCTTTCTCCCTTTATTGTTTTCGAAATCAGAAACGACTTTGTCAACACTCATGCCATCATTTCGTATATCAAAGCTGATCGCGAACAAAACATTCGCTACTCCCTGCCGTTCTGGTTGTGGGAGGGGAAAGTCGCGACGACCACCACCAAACTCCTGGGTAGCCAGTTTGGGCGTGGTGCCCTGAGCCCTGATATATATAGTCCCGCCATTACGTGGACTGCCCTGATTCTCTTGATTTTTGGTCTATTTGGTACTTCCCCATATCGCCTGATGGCTTTCCTCTTTTTCTTTCCTCTTTTAGCCCTCGGAATCTACCAAGAATCCATCCATCTTCACTACATCGGTTTTTTCTTCCCACTCCCGTATTTACTTCTTTCTTCGTTAGTTGATCGAGGTAAACTCCTGAGTCGTCTTGTTTGGTTATTTCTGGTCTTTTCTGTCATTTATTCCGTCCCTGCGACTTTTAGCTATATCCGCTCCGGCCCCACCAATCAAGTCACTCGTGCTAGCGAAGTTGCCAACTACATTGTACAAGTCGCCAATGAACGTCCCTACAATATAGTGAGCGGTGACAAGACTCACACCACTCCCTTCCTCTACTTTGCTGCCATTTCAAAAAGCCCCCCCAGTAATACCCCCGAATCATTACTTTTCTTAATCTGCCAGGATGCTCCTTGTTCTGACCGTGCCATTAACTCGCCCCTGCTTTATATTACTGGTCCTGCTCACCCTACACTGACCAATTATCTGGGTCACCCTCTCTACAATTATTTTGATCAACCCAGAGAACTGGTCAAAATGGAGCATGTTAGCCACGGCGTCTGGGTAGCCGAAATCAATGTTAAAATTAAACCATGAAACCTCTCGTCTCGGTTATTCTCCCCAACTATAACGAACTCGAAAATCTCAAACGGGGAGTTCTCGTGTCTTTGTCTCATTATTTTGCTAAGCAGAGTTATCCCTGGGAAGTCATTATTTCTGATGATGGTAGCTCCGACAGAAGTATTGCCTATCTCGAACAATTCATTGCCCATAACAAGGGCTTTACTCTCCTCAAAAATCCCCACGCCGGCAAACCTTTTGCCCTTCGTAGTGCCGTCAAGACCGCCCAAGGCAAATATGTTCTTTTTACCGACATGGATCAATCAACCCCGATCGATCAACTCGACAAACTCCTTCCCTACACCAAAGATGGTTTTCGAATTGTCATTGGTTCTCGGGGGATTCGTCGTCGTGATTCTAGTCTGATTCGTCAGCTCGCTTCAGTTATCTTCCTTTTGGCTCGTAAGCTATTTTTACTCCGTGACATCAAGGATACTCAATGTGGCTTTAAATTACTCGAAACCAATTTGGCCAAAAATATCTTTGCCCGCATGCGCTTATTTGGCCGCACTCAACATTCAACTGGCTGGAAAGTTACTGCCTACGATGTCGAGATGCTCTTCTTGGCAGAAAAACTCGGTGAAGAAATCCAAGAAGTCAGAGTCGTTTGGAAAGACGAAGATACTAGTTCCGGTAAAAAGCGTAATTTTCTCAAAGAAAGTATCGAGATGTTTACCGAAATTCTCCGTGTCCGAGTCAACGACATTCTCGGCAAGTATGATTAAAGCTTTACCATGGTTATATTTTCTCCTTGCTCTGTTCTTGTTCATCTATAGTTATGGTTTTGTTGACTTTAACCTAACCCTTTCGGCTCATCCCGCTGTCACTAGCTTTATTTCCTGGTCCCAACAGCTAGCCATGTTCGATCGCCCCACTTCGCTCTCTGTTTATCTTGGTCTTATCATTTTCTTTTACCTCGCCTATTATTTGACCCTCCTATTGTCCTCTCGCCGTTGCATCACCTCCTTTCCTTGGCGCGCAATTGGAGGATTAGCTTTCATTTGTGCAATTTCCTATCCCTTTCTCTCTTCTGATGTTTTCAAATATCTATTTTCTGCCAAAGAACTGCTCGTCTATCACGTCAATCCCCACCTCGTGGCTCCACAGGTTTTTGAGGGAGACACCTGGCTTCGCTTTATGCGCTGGATTCATACCCCCAGTCCCTACGGTCCCGTCATGACTATTTTATCCTCACTTTATTATCTAGTAGGTTTTGGGAAATTTACTCCCTCCCTGTATCTTTTTAAATTAGATCAAATATTTTGGTATGGCGCTTCCATTTGGATTATCGGGCGCTTAGCTGGGAAAAAAGCGGTTGTCGCTCAGCTTTTCTTTGCCCTCAACCCCCTGGTTCTTTACGAATGGTTAGTCAACGCCCACAATGATGCCCCCATGATTTCCTTGCTTTTGCTCTCGCTCTACCTATTTACTCTCAAGAAACCTCTTTGGTCTTTGTTATCTCTCGTTCTATCTATTGGCATAAAATATGTCACGGTCATTTTTCTCCCCATCATCATAATTTCCGCTAAATTTAAACTCAAACTAACCTCTATCGTCTATTATCTGATATCGGTCTTGGCTCTAGCCCCTTTGGTATATTTTTATTCCTCACAATACCAACCTTGGTACGTGACTTGGCTCGTCCCCTTTGCCGCTTTAACCGGCTCCATTCCCTTAATGGGCGTGACAGCCGCCTACTCGTTGGGGGCTCTATTACGATATGTTCCCTTTATCCAAACGGGTGAGTGGCTCGCCGGTAGTCGTTATTTTGCCCTTCTAACTTTTGCTCCCTTAGTCTTTTCTCTCCTTTACTTTCTGCTGCTTAGATTTTTTCGGTTCTATCATGGTCTGTCACGTCGACCAATCGCTCAATAATAAGTTATCTTATGTCCATTGCCAAAAGTATCTCCATCATTATTCCCGTTTATAACGAAAAAAAGACTCTCCGCCAGTTGCTCTCGCAAGTTATACAAGCCAGCGTATCTGGCCTCCAAAAAGAAGTCATTGTGGTTGATGATGGAAGCTCTGATGGCACTGCTCAACTCATCAAAAGTTTGAGGTTACCCAAACTCAAAAAGATTCTTCTTTCCGTTAATCATGGCAAGGGTTTTGCCGTTCGACAGGGGATCTTGCAGGCCCAAGGAGATCTTATTCTCATCCAAGACGCCGACTTGGAATACAATCCCGCCGATTACCCTTTGCTTTTGGCTCCTTTTTTGCTCCAGCGCGCTTCCGTCGTCTATGGCTCCCGCGAACTCTCCTTTAATCGTCATTCCTCACCGCTTTTCTTTGTGGGAGGCAAATTAGTCACCTTTTTCACTTGGCTTCTTTTTGGTGGCCGGTTGACTGATGTCCCGACCGGTTACAAAGTTTTCTCTCGCCGATTACTTCTTAATCTTCCACTCCGCTGTCGTGGTTTCGAATTTTGTCCCGAAGTGACTGCCCACTTGCTCAAACGAGATATTCATATCATCGAAGTTCCCATTCGTTACTCCCCCAGATCCATTCACTCCGGCAAAAAAATTCGTTTTTATGATGGTTTGATTGCCCTTTGGACTCTTTTGAGAGTGAGGGTTGGTTTATGACCACTCGTCAAATCTCATATGGCCAACATTCTCAAACTTGGCTAGATCAATTTATTGCCCATCTTCGTTACACTCGCCTTCATAAATTGATCCCGCCCAACTCCCGGGTCCTAGATTTGGGTTGTGGCTATCATGCCAATTTCTTAAATTCCATAAGTACCAATATCCAACATGGTACCGGCATCGATCTGGTTGTGGGTCGTCCCGCTAGCCCCAATCTTCAATTATTATCTCTCTCCACTGACGCCAAATTACCCTTCAAAAATGCTAGTTTTGATGTGATAACCGCTCTGGCCATCATCGAACATGTCGAACATCCCCATACCATGCTTCGCGAGGTTTATCGACTACTCCGCCCGGGAGGGAAACTCCTTCTCACTACCCCCTCTCTCTATGGGAAACCCCTGCTCGACGTTTTATCTCTCTTGAGGTTAATCAGCCGAGCCGAAATTCTTGATCATAAACGTTATTACTTACCGCTCACTCTTCGCAATGCCCTTATTCAGACCGGTTTCACCACTCCCGTTGTTCGATCCTTTGGTCCTTTGTGGTTAAATATCTTAGGAGTTGCCACCAAATGACCAAATTAATTTTCTTTTTAGGTTTACTCTTTGTTTTTCTGATTCCCCCCTTCCAAAAACCTGACGAAAACCGGCATTACTACCAATCATATGCTCTCTCTCGGTTCAATTTTTCTTGTCAAAAAGATGCTCAAGGTACTATTTTTTTGCCCCTCCCCACTAGTGTTTATAATTTTCCTCAGGTACTCAAATATAGTGAACTCGCCCATACTCCACCGGTCAAATTTTTCCGCTCTCAATTCGGTTGGTATCCTCGCCCGACAACTGATCCCATCATTCAAGCTACTGATTGGTGTTCCTGGTCATTTATTGGTTACCTCCCCGCCGCAATCGGCCTAGCTCTCGGTCACCCCTTTGGCAGTCTCCTCGTTCAGTTTTATCTCGCTCGGCTCGTGACTTTCTTGGTATTTTTTGCCGGCCTTCTCTTTGGTCTTCATCTTACTCCAAAACCGTACAGATCTTGGCTCTTCTTCTTTTCCTTGCTGCCCATGACCCTACACCAAGCGGGAGCAATTAGTTATGACTCTCTCCAGCTCGCCATGGTCCCTCTTATCTTCGCCTACCTCCTCAATTTTCTCGCGAAAACTCCCCCAGCCCCTCTTACTCGCTTACCCTTGGGCTTCATCTTAAGTCTATTGATTTTTGTTATCGCCAAACCAGCCTTTATTCCTTTTCTTTTCCTGATCTTCCTCATTCCTTATCATCTCAAGCGTCATTTATGGCTGACTTTTATCCTTTGTACCGTTTTGATTATCCCTTTCCTACGTCCGCTCGTTTATCGCGACATCCATCCCGGGGTTAACCCAGCCCTCCAACTTTCCGTTATCACCAAGGACCCACTCTATTTTGTCGGTACCCTTACTCGTTCATTCCAACTGGACGCTCAAAACAATCTTGAAGGTATGGTTGGTACCTTGGGTTGGTTGGATTATGGCTTTTCGTACACCTTCTATGTTGTTGCTTTCTTAGTTTTTGGCTATCTTCTGGCCAGATCCAGTCGATCCTTGGTTCTCATACCTTCCCGCGTGTTGTGGCTCCTGAGCCTGGTTATTTTTGGAACTGTCATCACGATCTATTCGTCTCTTTATCTAACTTGGTCGCTGGTTGGCGACTCGCGAATTGTAGGAGTCCAGGGTCGCTACTTTCTACCCCTAATTCCTTTCTTGGGAATCTGGCTAGCTCAGTTAATCGCTCGGATTTATCATTTTCCCAAGCTTCGCCAACTTACTCTCATTCTGTTTAGTCTCTGGCTAATTTATCAAGTTGTGGCTTCCATTTATCTTCGTTACTACGACTACTCTCACTACGGCGTGAATGAGCCCAATTTCCCGAACTCCTCTGTTCCTCTTACTCAGGACAATTACCAGCTTGCTATCCCCAGCACTCGTGCCAAGGGAATCGGTTTTGCTTACCAACTTGCCGACGAGTTTGCTAGTTGGATCCCCTTTCGCTATCAACTCAAAAACGCTGATTGTACTCACACCCTTCGCCGAGGGTACCTTCATTTTGCCGATCACCTAAGTAACACTACCTATCAGGAGGAAGTTCGGCCTTTTTGGATTGAAAATGGAGCCTATTGTCTAGTTATCGAATCCCTTCTTCCCGTCCAATCTCCAGCTCTCAAATTCTCCCCCCTCTACCTGACTCCCAGCCTCACCGAATAAGACATTGTAGTTTATAATGAAGGCTATGCAGTGGTTTCCGCGCCTCAAAAAACTCGAGTGGTTAATCATCCTCGGAGTGATCATTGTCTACTTTGTTTTGACGTTAACCAATTTAACCAAGCTCCCCATTTTTGTTGATGAAGCTCTCTACCTCCGCTGGGCGCAAATCGCCTGGCATGACGCCTCTTGGCGTTTTATCAGTTTGACTGACGGCAAACAGCCGCTTTACGTTTGGTTTGTCATCCCCTTTATGAAGTTAATTTCCGATCCCCTTTATGCCGGTCGTTTGGCTTCGGTTGTTTGTGGTCTTTTCTCTGTTTTAGGAATCGGTTACCTGGGTTGGCTTATTCAGGGTAAGAGAACAGCTCTTTTTGCTATGATTGTTGCCACTCTTTCTCCGTACCTTTTCTTTTACTATCGCTTTGGAGTTATGGAATCGATGCTGGTTGCTGGCTCGCTCTGGGTTTGTAACTTCTCCATCCTACTAGCGCGCGCTCGTCGCCTCGACATTGCCTTAATTTTAGGTATGCTTGCGGGCGCAACCATGCTGGTCAAATCGTCCGGCACTTTTTTTCTGCTTCTTATTCCCTTTGCCTATTTACTCGTCGCTGACTTCCCCAAATTTTTTTCTCGCTCAACCGGTCGTTATAGTTTGTTGGTGCTTGTTTCTTGGATTCTGGCGACAGTGATCTACAATGTTCAGCGTCTTTCCCCTTGGATGCACATGATCGCGCAGAAAAATGCTTTCTTCATCGTTCCCTACGCCGAAATCTTTGCCGAATTCGCCCGGCTTTCAAATAATTTTCTAGACGTATGGCGCTGGCAGATATCCTATACTACTCTGCCCTTACTTCTATTCGCCCTTTTTGGACTGTACCAATTATTTCGCAAAAATTGGCGGTTAGGAGTCTTTTTATCTGCTTGGCTTTTTGGCCCCATGCTTGGCACCGTCCTTTTAGCTCGACTTTTGCTCCCCGCTACATTGTTTTTGCCACTCCCTTTGTTCTGCTTTTAGCCGCCTCTGCCATTTCCGCCATCAAAAATCTTAAATATTCCATCCTAATCTTATTTGTGCTGACACTGCCTCCTCTCTACCTTATTGGTCGGCTCCTTTTTGATCCGATTCACTTCCCCTACGTTTCGGTTGATGAAGGTTACGTCAACGGTTGGTCAGCCGGGGAAGGGACCAAACAAATTGCCGACTGGGCAGTTAATCGCCTGCAAACTACCGGCCAACCCCTGACTATCTTCACCGAAGGTACCTTTGGGATTCTCCCTCATGGTCTCGAACTATACGCCGATGGGCGAGTCGAGGGCCTAACTATTCGTGGGCTTTACCCCATCAATTCCATTCCCCCCCAGGAAACCATCGAAAGTGTCGCCACCAATCCCGAAACCTATCTTATCCTTAACAACACTCAAACTATGGGGGATCAGGCCGGTCTCGAATTGATTGCCGAATATGCTAAACGCGACCCCGCCTACACTATGCGTCTTTATCGAGTTTTGCCATTAATTAAATAATATGCGATTTTCTCTCGTTCTCAGTCCTTTCCTTCTTTTAACCTTCTTTCTCTTCCGTCCCATGTTGGGATCCGTTTGGTACCCTACCCATGACACAACTCACATCACTCGCCTTTACCTCATGGAACAAACAATTAAAAACGGTCAGTTCCCTCCTATTTGGGCAGAAGGAATCAACCAAGGTTACGGTTACCCGCTTTTTCATTTTTACGCTCCCCTCCTTTATTATCTTGCGCTTCCGATCAAACTTTTGACCGGTTCCCCATTTACCGCCCTCAAATTAGTTTTGTTTTTGAGTTCATTCTTGAGCATGGTTGGGATGTATTATTTCGTCCGCCGCTGGGGGAGGGGACCCGCCATTTTTTCCGCCCTGGCCTTTGGCACTCTCCCATATTTTGCCCTCAATCTCTATGTTCGCGGTGCCTACGCCGAATTTCTCTCGATGTCTCTTTTACCTTGGCTTTTTCTCGTGTGGGAAAATCTTAGTTCCCATCGTCGGCAAGTCTTGGCAGCGGGTGTAACCGCATTATTTCTCCTCTCTCACAATCTCATTCCCTTGATAACTGCCCCCTTTCTATTAGTCTGGGTTATTTTACGTCAAGCGAAACACCCTCAAGCCGTTATTCTCCCCGCTCTTTTGACCATTATGCTCTCTGCTTTTTACTTATTACCCCTACTCTTTGAGCGCTCGTTTGTCCAAGCCGATGCCGTGGCCGTAACAACCGATTACGCGCTTCACTTTGTCTCTCCTACTCAACTGTGGAATTCAGCCTGGGGTTTTGGTGGCTCAGCCCAGGGGATTGAAGACGGAATGTCTTTCAAACTTGGCAAGTTATTAATCCTTCTCTCTCTTTCCTCCCTCCCTCTTCTTTTCTTCCGCTCTCGCGCACGTCCTTTTATGATCTTTTTTGTTACTTCTGCCATCGTGGCCATCTTCTTAACCACTTTCTCCTCAAGCTATGTTTGGGATCAACTCAAACTTCTCCAAATCGTCCAATTCCCCTGGCGTTTTCTCTCTCTCGTTGGCTTTTTCTTGTCCGTTTTGGCCGGTTTATCTCTTACCCTCATTCGCCACCAGTTCCTCCAAACGGTCGTATTGCTAGTTCTCCTTGGCGCCTTATTCCTCACTAATCTCAAGCTCTTTGTTCCCCAAACCACCTTGTCGGCTGACCTTTCCCGTTATACCTCTCCCGCCTATTTATCGACCGTCGCCCCGATTGTCCCAGAATACATGCCCGCCTGGATGCTCACTCCCCCAAGTTCTCCCGCCGGAGAGCTCGCCCGCGCCTATTACCCAACCTGGAAAGTATTGATTGATGGTCAAGTTATTCCCACCGCCCCATCAGCCGAAGGTTATTTGACTTACCCCAACCCCACTAATTCGACTGACATCAAATTGATCCAATTCCCAACCCCGCTCGAAAAATTTAGTTATCTGCTCACCCTCGTAGGGTTAATTACCCTTCTCATTTATGTCAAAATTTAAAGCCTATTTGTTGATTTTGTTGGCTACCAGTTTGGCCTACGCCACTTCCCTCAAATATGGCTTTTCCCAAGATGACTGGTACTTTCTCTTGATTTCTCGGGCTACCAATTTATCCGAAGTTATTAATTTTTTTAATCCTCTCGCTCAGTCCGGCTTTGCTTTTTTCCGTCCCCTGGGTACTCAGCTCTACTATTATCTATTTACCTCAGTCTTTGGCCTTACCTTCGCCCCACTTTTTATGCATATTTTTATGTTGCTTCTCCAAGCCAGTAATGGTTATCTAGTGTATCGTCTCGCTCAAAAACTGCGTCTTCCACCCCTTTCCGCTTTTCTC